>Ga0209652_1001848_pt1 | contig 17018 bp, 14 predicted proteins | sample SaaInl74LU_5_DNA_FD_184641 | JGI IMG/M metagenome (GOLD analysis project Ga0209652, IMG submission 184641) | Marine microbial communities from expanding oxygen minimum zones in the Saanich Inlet - ESP_74LU_5_DNA (SPAdes) (version 2) | ecosystem: Environmental > Aquatic > Marine > Intertidal zone...
CAGAGTGGAGGTGTGGAAGATGAAAGTAATGTTCAAATGGGATCTTTCAAAGCAGAATTGCCTCCAATTACATAGGCTATCGCAGTGACAAGATTTCTCTCACGAAACACATTGTATTTTTGATTGTAAACTACACTTAAGTCGAATAATATTGACACCATGACTCAAACCAACGGAGGAGATTTAATCAATAAAATTAGTAAAACTGATACGTTCTTTTTACATTAGTTTGGCGCTGTAACAACACCCATCACCCCAGCAGCAGCAGCACCACTATTCTTGTCCGCATAACTCTCCAACCTCTTCCAAACTTTCCCCACAAACGTCTTCTTACTCCCCCGTTTCACACTAGCATTGTATTCCCTTGCCAAATTCTTCAACTCTGTCAAGGCAGATTTGATCTCATCGGGGACATGATCACAACTGTTCATCAAATGCATTAAAAAGGTTTGAGAAAAGGAGGAATCACCGAGACATTCCACGTTAGATGGGAAGTACATCCCGTTGGCATTTTCATTGTCTTCTTTTTGACAATGTTTGCAACACAAGCCTGCAAAAGGCATGTTCCCGATGGTAGGGTGTTCACGATCGAATGTTGATCCTGAAGGACTGATTGAAGAAGAGACACGTCTTCGCTTCTTGTGAGACGTGGGCTTACAAGGCTTCAACTGATGAAAGAGCAGAAAGATAAAGTCCGAAATGGTTGGAAAATCTTGTGGCTGTACAAAGACGGTGGGCTCCTTCCGTGCATTAAGCATGACTTTCTTGGTGATTTTTCCTGAAAGAGCGTCGAATTTGCCATATTTGACATCGATAGTGGCAGCCACAGCATTACCTTCCGATGAGGACGATGGTGATGATTTGGTGGTATCATCCTTGGAAGATGCCCTCTTATTACCATTCATTTGCTCCACAAACCTAGCTCCAACCTTTTCCTCCGCATTTGCCGCTTCCAATATATTCAACATTTCCAAACTTGGAGTCACACGTTGCTTATATCCACATTCATCCCTGTACCTCAATCCAAATGGAGTATCAATCAACCCCATCTCACTCGCGGCTTGAGAGTAGTACGCTCGAACCAACTTGTGAGAACGCTTGGGAGTATGATTCCCCTTTTGAATAATTTCTTGAAAGGTTAACTTGATCTTTGGAGGGATGAATGGACATGACTCCATGTGGACTCGTTGAAAATTCCGTACGGATTCAAAGATGTTATCACGAGTGGAGGGAAAGGAGACGGCTTGGTTGGTTTGATGATCGCGTGGTTGGTGCTTGCAGTGTATGCAGCGAAAGCCGACTTGACCGACGTGAGAGGGACGTGCACCTCGTCCCCCCGCGGTTAAGTGATGTTCGGTCGAGGTGAAGAGTTCAATGCACACGAAACGTATGAAACAGTGTGCCTCGCTTAAGAAGTTGGCATCCGAGGGGAGGAAGAGGGTGCTGTGACTTGGACTTACTGGTTCGCAGAATTGTTGATTCTGATGCTGTTGTTGTTGATGACCCAAGGTTGCTGCATAGTTCGCCGCTCTAGTAGCGTTCATATGCTCCATAGTTATGCTAGATGTTGCTGCATTATTACTCTGGCCATAGTAGGGAAGACGATGATCGTTCAGCCGTCCTACTCGCTGCTGTTGTTGAGCATACAAATGTTGTAGGATCGACAAATTCTCCGCTGCGCTGGGATGATGTTGATCGAATCCTCCACCAATCATTGATAGGCTTGCAGGTATTGAAGGGACACCGAATCCGCCGTGAAAGGGAGCTGTTGGCATGGCAGACGCTGCTGATGCGGCGGCTGCAGCGACCGCGTTGTTGACATAGACTTGATGTATTTTTGCCTGGCTCATGTAATACTCATCCATCGTGGAGGATGAGAAGGGATCGAGTCCACGGTAGCCACCCAGTGGTGCCGTTGTCATGCCAAGATTGGCGGATGTGGAGGGCAGCGGAGCAGCCAGCGACATGCTGCTATCGTTTCGAGTGCTCATGTTGAAAGAGGCGAGCTGCTGTGATGGGTGGTAAATCGAGCTCATTTCCCCTCTGCTCTCAGACATGGCCGATTGCTTCTGTTGAGGCTGGTTGCCGGAAATCGATGAAAGGCGGTTCAGGAGCGCACCAGATTCAGTTTGTAGCGGTTTTGGTTTGTCAAAGCTGGCCCGTTCCGCATGTGCTGGTTCGTTGCGGCTGCAATCCAGCCGAGGCATGTCTGCTGCTATCGCTGAAAGATTATGTAGCCCATCCATCATGCTTGGCAGTTGGATTCCAATCGGTTCCTCTAAGAGAAGCTCACTCAGGGTTGTGATGTAGAAGTGAGTAAGTATTGGAATGAGTGTGTTAGTCTCTGTGAATGTGAAGCGAGTGCGTTCAGTGAAAGAGGTTCGGTAGGTATCAGTAGGTGCGGTTCTAAAACAAGGCAAGGAAGTTAAGTAATTTCGGACCCATACGCGCGAGGCCTAATCAAAGCAAGTTGTGTCACAAGAAAGTATCATTTTCAGCCAAAGGAGTATTGTCGTGACGCATCAATATCACTTATAGAAGGGTTATCCCTTTTTCTCCTATAGTGACCGCGAACCGATTACTAATGACATCGGATTTAGACAGGACGGTGTCTGAAGAATACAATTGAGAAAAGAAAATTAAACCCGCACCGCTCAATGGAATTCGGAACTGTTCACTCTGAAAATTATGTGGCACTCACAAAACCCAGGAATCAGAAAAAGGGCAGCTTCTCGCTGCAAAGCTAGTACCACGAGGTTGAAATAATAGGTGCACACTGCTTAATTTTGTAAAGCGTTATAATCGTCCTCTGTCACCACCTTCTGACATTCAGGGTTCTTCGACAGCTCTGAATATCGATCACCCACCTCCGGATCGTGTCTGATTAACATTATATTTTGAACGTTAACCCTAAGTAAAGCCGACGTACCATGCATTAGGTATCTACCATGACGCCTCCAGCTCCGGCCCGATGCCTGCATCTACTTAGCTTGCCTAAAAAATGAAGCATGTGTGTGAGAGACGAACAGTCACGTCAAATTCCTCTTCTGATTATGTGTTATGACACTTGTAACGTTTGGTTAGCCTTTCTCTGCGTCGGTCGCTGCGCTGTATATATCGGCCATGCAACACGACGAATAATTACCTCTGGTGTTATGATTTGTTGAGACTTAGCTTGGTATTTGTGAGAGACAAACTTGAATGTCAAACCTAACCTATCACCTCGTTTCGTTATATTGCGGCATCGATGTTTGATAAGCCTTTCTTTAGGTTAGTCGACAACACGACGACAACATTAATTCAGGTGGTATCAATTGGGCAACTTGAATGGCTAAAGAGACCAAACTGTTGGTTTGAAGCACCTGTCGTGTTCGCTTACCGCCGACGAAGAAGCACTGCCTCTTGGTCTTGGAGCTCGACTCTTGCTTAATCATCCAATACTCTCGAAGGGACCAGTGGAGAAGTAAGTGGTGGAGGAAACAATAAGCAGAAGGATATACCCCTCACAAAAAATGATGTAGCAGAATTGACAATTCTGGGGCAGAAGAGGAGAATTATTACCAACAAAGTACAGCACTGTAGTCTACACTGTCCGTGTCAATAACGATACCATTGGCAGCGGCGGTGAAACTTGTAGATCAGAAAGGTTGTGTCTAAGAAAAAGAGACGAATCAAACTTTGCCGCTAAAAGCAGAATGTATCTTGCTGCAACTGGGCACAAATTTCGTCTTGAAATCCCTTGTCCAGAATTTGATGGAAAGAGTCATACAGGTTATACCAATGATCAAGAAACAATAATGATTCTGGATGATGACATTGAAAATAACGAGGGTATGCTGACTTTCTAGTCTAGCTTTGCTGAAGGACATCACATTCGTTGTGTAGTGTTGAATGAAGTAATTGGAGTAACTTGATTCAAACCAGTTGAAAGAAGGGTACATCTGCCTACTAATTCTTTCTGGAAGATGACTTAAAGTGACAATCAACCTTCCCAAAGCAGTAAATGAAGTGATTCACGTCACTCTGTAGTAATCATATATAAATAATTAGAGTGTTAACCTCGCAACAATTCCATCCCCAAAAACCATCACATCATTCGATATTGCATTATTTAGTTATCCGTCGGATCAGCACCAAACTTGAGCGTCCTCACCCCCTCCTTATCAATAACCTTAATAATAAAATTCGACTGATTAATCAAGAACCTCATCTGCAACTCCTTCATACACTTTTCCACAAGCACCACCGCTGCATCTTCATTCAAATTCTCATCCCAATCTCTATCCATGATGGATAGACAAAAGTTGGAGGCATATCCCTGTGCACCGTACTTGGCCTTGACGCAGGAACCCATATAGTCCATGACGTAGAGTGATCCACCAGTAGGTGTCTTGTCGTCATACCCACCTAGGATAACATTGACCTGAAATGGTCCCTTCCTCAAAGCCTTGGCCAATTCCCCCCGACAAAAGTTGGCTTGGGCATGTGTCGATAATCGTAGTCCGTCGTTGGATAATTCGTAGAGGGCGAGATTTTTGGAAACGTATTCGGAAAAGTTGACGAGGTCGCAGTTGGGACCGGAGACGCCCATGGCGGAGTGGGAGGAGAGTTCGGCGATTTTGTCGAGGTTTTGTTGGTACATTAGGATGGAGCGGGCGTTGACTTGATCGGTGGCTAGGATGACTGTTGTGTGTTTTATTTATTGTTTGGATATTATCAGATGGAAAAAATAGAGTGTTAGTTTTGACGGTAACGAAGCGATATTGTAAGAATTAATCTCGTCATCACGTTGGTAGTCATATCAATCATCAGACTATGCACAGATGCAACACTTGGGCACGTTAATGTGTCTATTCGACCTTGATTGTTCTACCAAACGGCTTGGCAATGCCAATCAAACCGAAAAAGTTCAAAAAGTATTGCCTACGCGAACACATGCCTCACGTCCATCCAGCAACACCATTCTTTAAGCTGTACGCACCTCCGCCATTATAGGAAACTCCGAATACTGTATCCATGATGATATACTTGAATATGAAGTGTTATTATTGTAGTCTCGCGCAAGATGATTGGATAGATTGATAGCGGCGGCGTTGCTTTGATTTGAGTTGGATTCGATCGAGTTGTCGAAAATCAAAGAAGCGGGTCGAAGATGGGCACGTTTTGAATACGGGCCCCTTCTCTCCCACCTCTCACCAATGCCATAAATTTTGTGCATTGCTTTCCATCGCAACCATGGCGTCCACCACCACCATCCCCTCCTCCGAACTAACCGACCTCCAAAAACTCCTCAATGCCTTCAGCCACATAACCTCCATCACCTCCCCCACCGACATCCTCGCCGCATTCGGCCTCCTCGACATGCCCGCTGCCCAAAAATACGGAATCATCTTTGGCTGTCTCACTTTCACAATCACCGTCATTGCCGTCATATCCTTATTGTACTTGGGTGGAAGTTTCAAACGGATTGAAGAGCAGGCCAAGAGTGGAGAGTTGGTGACTGCTCCGGATAGTGTGACGCAGAGGAGGAGGAGGCCGTTGTTGTTGGAACGGTTGTTGGAGGGGAGGGAGTGGATGATAAGCACGAATTATGGTGGACAGAATAGTAGTAAAGTTGATGAGTATACGAACTTGACCAAGATGTTAATGACCACAGCCCCATCAGACAAATCGGACATGTCCAAAGAGTATGAACATAATTACATCAAGGCATATAAACGATGTCAAGACAAACCCGGTGGAGCAATATTGGGAGGCCGACCCAACCATCGCTTTGAAGCATATGCACGTGCCTTTGCAGGGTGTGGATCCCACACATCCTTACACTATCGTTGGTCCTATGCAAGAATGTATGAATCCATGGCGGGCGAATCTCATAAAAGTGATGAAAGGTTTGAATCACTGTACAAAGAACGACCACATGATATCATTGGAAAGACTTGTCGATTGGAACCACTGTTGGCATCGAGGCATTCGAAAGAGTTGTGGGAGATTACCTCTGGGAATGCATGTAATGAGCACAAAGCGTATAATCCAGATGAAGTATGGGGATTTTTGGACTGTGGGCCTTTTAAGAATGCTCAGGCTTTGCAGGAATCGGATGTGTTTCAATTGGAGCATACTGCAGCTGGATTTGCGATTGTGGAATTTGTGACGGATCGATTGGTGGGTGTGGTACATTTGAGTAAGGATGATCCCAAGAATTTAAGTGTGCAATTGGACTTGCCAATTGTGAAACCTACCAGCGATGGATCCATTGAACAACTTGAGGCGTGTTTTCTTCTACTGGATCGATTGTTTGCATATGGATATCGTCGTATTCAAATCTGTGTCGATGCACTTGACGTACGTGGGAAGCGATTACCCCAACGTCTTGGGTTTACTCAAGAAGGACAAATTCCGAAACATATGATAGTCAAGGATGCAAACAGAGATAGTATCATTTATGGCATGTTGAATAGTGATTGGGACAAGGGAGCAAGATCCTTCTTGTTGAAGAAGTTGCACGGTGCGGCGTTTGAAAAGGCGGATGCGGCGATTGTGGCCAAGGAGGAGGCTGTGGAGGATCAGGAACAGAAACTGAGGGAGAAGAAGGAGGCGGAAGCTAAAGCCAATAAGAAGAAGTAAATACTTAACTAGAAAAATGCAATGAAATGGTACATCAAATTGGTATGGACAAGAAGAAGAAAGCTGATAAATAGTGGAAGTAATAGTTATTCCATCGCCTATCGCTATCATTCTACAAAATTCTCTTTTTTAGTTCATCAAAGCTGTGCGTGAACCCCAAATAACACACTCAAACAAAATATAATATATAATCCCATCAATAGATTCTCAACAATTTTTTTCAAACCAAACAAATATCCCCCAAGATTTGTATTCTTCCCCGAGGTAGCTACATCACTACACATATTACTCTCTTTCTCTTTACCTCCACCTATAGATGTGATGAGGGTCCGTGCTTGCCCTTCCTCGTAATGGAGCTAATGATGATGGTTCACCGATATTCAACAAGCTGTTAAAGTCATGGCTCAGACTTAGGTTGTTGGATGCATCATCATCTACTTCACCACCCCACGAATGAGTTCCCAACTCACTACCAGATGCACTTGCTGATAGTAAGTTATCAGACAGAGTACGAAATCGAAATGGTGAATCTGCCACTTCATCCTTCTCATTTTTCAATGGACGGAATGGTGACCCAATCACATCACCCCCAATCGCACCAACACCTGAAGGGACACCTGTTAGGCTGTTCAACACAGCTTCCGCCATGGATGATGGGAGATCACCATGACCCTGGCTCTCCATTGACATCATTCGATCTGCATGAGATATCTGCTCAGGCCTTTGAGATGAGAAAGGAAGACCACCCGGTGCCGCCTTCCCAATAGGCTGAAATGCACTATCCGAAAAGGCTGATGGTGTTGGGTTGAGACCACGCCTAATTGACAATTGCGGAATTGCCAGGCGATCCTTGTCATCATCCGAAAACCAAAATGGCTTGTCTTCACTGACACAATCCATCCTTGCCAGGGGAGACGTGGTAAGGCAACGACGTCTATTGCCACCATCTGTACTCATTGGTACATGGACATAACCCCCAGCACTACTTCGCATCGGAGAAGCAGTAGCCTCGGCAGAGTGACATCGAGAACGATTCACCATTGAACCAGCAGCCTCGCCACCAGTCCAGTTCATGGGTGGTGGTGAAAAGGGAGCGTTTGTCCCCCCATTGCTGCTGTTTGCAGTTGTTAACATTCCTGCATCTGACCCCTGATAATCCGACATGGGGCTGATTCGCCTCGGACTTTGCATCGCACCATTAAATTGGTTTGGAGGAGGAGCAGCGGCACCAAATACAGGACTAGGGTGCCTAGCGTTGTTCGGGTATTGCTGAAAATGACGCTGCTGCTGTGGTGGTTGCTGCTGCTGCTGCTGCGGCGGCGGAGGTTGCTGATATTGATGCTGCACAGGCTTTGCCCCATACGATTGAGTGTGCCTTATGGAATCATTCGTCTGAACAAGATTCCGAGTTAGCGGCTCACTCGATTGAGACGGCATAACATTGGCATAAATGGATCCATTCGATGAACCATGAGTGCCCCCCGAGTGAACGGAGGAAACTTCGGTCACCTCCGCATCCGCAGCTAGTCTCGCACGAGTCATTTCCTTGAGTTCTTGCACTGTTAGACCATGTGGTAATTTACTTTGCTGCTGCGGCTGCTGCTGCACAATATGCCCCTGACTATTGTAAGTCTGAGGAGGGTTATTGCGACTGCGATGATACCCTTGACGATTGTGTGACCTCTTACCTCCACGATGTTGCATATTGTGGGGGCTATTGGGGTTTGAACGATTGCGAGCCTGAGGTTCAGAGTACACTGAAGTAGGTGTTGACGCATGATCTCTTTGATGGTCTCTTTGACGGTGAGGAGAAAAGATAATCTTTTGTCCCTGTTGTACATTACATTGACCACGTGGAATGAAGGTTAGAAACGCAATGATTTAAATTGTAATACGTAGTCAACACATGACAAAAATACATGTCTTACCTGAACATTTGCATCTTTCACAGGCGTTTTTCTTCCATCAGGAGATTGAATCCCTCGTACCTTATATTGCTTTGGTGGGTGGGCTGAGTGATTGCTCCCAGATGATCCCTTCGACACAATATATCCCCCCTCCGATGCATCACTATTCTCTGCACTCCCTCGATCTTTCAACGCTAATTCATGACTTGGCACTCTTGGTGTACCATATTGTTGTTGCTGATGCTGTTGCTGAGAATGTACTGGAGATCTCAGTTGAGGGGGGTACTGCTGTGGTTGTCCAGCAGTCGCAGGTGGTCCTCCTCTTCCTCCCAAGCCTAATTGAGAATCCGTGTAATTCCTGGACACATGTTGCTGCTGGGAAGAAGCATAGTGCTGAGATGAATAAGTTGTCGTATGATGCTGTGCATAATCCTGCGGTTGTGAATATTGATTTGTATGTGGTGCCATGTTATATTGAGGTCTTGCATTCGGTTGGTGATAATGCGAATGCGGATTTTGACGACCCTGCTGCGGTTGATGATGTTGTCTTTGATACGACGGATCGTACTCTGATTTTACTGCGGCATCCGAGTTTTCGCCGCCTTCCTGGGCCAGTCTTAGAGCAGTTTGGCGTTTCAGGTCCTGTGATTATGATAGGAGAGTCGATCGTGAGCACATGGTACGATACTGCACAGCAATCAATGTTGTGTATGTTTCCATCAATAGTGATTATATGCATCTGAGTCGAGGATGCGTCTGTATATCATCAAGAATTCACTGGTCTCCTTATCTTTTTACCAGTATTTCTGAATGAGTGGTCATCGCAACCATATAAATCAACAGCCCCGCAGAAGTGTCAAGATGTCACCATACTTTACAACTTATCTTACCTCTATTGACAACCCACCACCCTGCTGTCCCCGATTCCTCCAGGTTCCTCGACCCGGAGGATAGTTATTTTGATAGTTATTAGGCTGGGGCATGGCCCCAACTCTTGCATTTGGCATATCAATACTATCGTACTTGATGGCCTGGTAAAAGCTTGTGAGTGCTAGCTTGCTGGTTCTTCAATTTTGGTGATGTGCTGTTTGCAAGCTGCTTGCTGGATGGGTGCAGGTACATTTTGAACAGCGAACAGTGGGCGGAGTTGCACCATGACCTGCGGGCTATCCGCAAAAAATCCGCCAACGAACTAACGTGCAACGGCTAACGGTCTAACGTGTCGGGGGGCTTGCCCCCTGACAAGAGTGTTCACGTTGTCCTATGTCCTGTGTTGTCCGGATTTTCTTATGCCAAGCCAGCTCTCATCTCTCACCCGCCTTCTCCCAGCTAGCTGCGGCAATCTTGAAAAAAAAAATTGATAACAACGATGAAGATGAGCCCCGGCCCCTCATCCCATTATTAAACATATCATAGGCGCAACCATCCAACCCAAACTTCCACCATGGCCCCCAAAGACCAAGGAGGAAGCGACTCCCGCTTCTTCACCACTCAAAAAAAGGGTGAACTCCACGAACTCCGCACCGAACTCCACTCCACCGACCGCACCACCAAAGTCGATGCGGTGAAAAAAGTCATTGCGAGTATGACAGTGGGCAAAGACGTTTCGGGTCTTTTTACCGATGTATTGAATTGTGCTCAGACTGGGAATATTGAGTTGAAGAAGTTGGTGTATTTGTATTTGATTAATTATGCCAAGAGTCAGCCAGAGTTGACCCTTTTGGCGGTGAATACGTTTGTGAAGGATGCCAATGATCGTAATCCGCTTATTCGGGCTTTGGCGGTTAGGACTATGGGGTGTATTCGTGTAGATAGGATTACAGAGTATCTATGTGAGCCGCTGGGGAGGGCACTGAGGGATGATGATCCGTATGTGAGGAAGACAGCTGCCGTTTGTGTGGCCAAGTTGTATGATATTGCCCCCGAGTTGGTGCAGGAGAGGGGATTTATTGAGACGTTGCATGATTTGATCTCGGATTCTAATCCTAGTGTTGTGGCCAATGGGGTTGCTGCCCTATCTGAAATTGCGGAAACTTCGGGACGTGATGTCATGAAGATTAGTGCCTCTGTGTTGCAAAAGCTACTAGCTGCGTTGAATGAGTGTACCGAGTGGGGACAGGTCTTTATTCTTGATTCTCTTGCCAAGTACGTCCCTGGAGATGCACGTGAGGCAGAGGGGATTATTGAGCGTGTCACCCCCCGTTTGCAACATGCCAACAGTGCCGTGGTAATGAGTGCTGTGAAGGTAATCTTGAGCTACATGGACGTCATGGCTGCAGGTGGAGGAGCCAATGCCGAGAACATCCGCGCCTTGACTCGTAAGCTTGCTCCCCCATTGGTAACATTGCTCAACTCTGAGCCAGAAATTCAATACGTGGCACTACGAAACATTAACTTGATTGTGCAGAAGCGCCCCAGCATCCTTGAGAATGAGATTAAGGTCTTCTTTTGTAAGTACAATGATCCCATTTATGTCAAGATGGAGAAGTTGGAGATCATTATCAAGTTGGTATCGGAAAAGAACATTGATCAAGTTCTTTTGGAACTTAAGGAGTATGCCACTGAGGTTGACGTTGACTTTGTTCGCAAGTCTGTATCTGCCATTGGTCGCTGTGCTGTCAAATTGGAGCGTGCCGCTGAGCGTTGTATTGGGGTCCTTCTCGAATTGATCCAGACCAAGGTCAACTACGTCGTGCAGGAGTCTGTCATTGTCATTAAGGACATTTTCCGTCGCTACCCCAACCGCTACGAGTCCATCATTGCCACTCTTTGTGATAATCTTGATACTTTGGATGAGCCTCAAGCGAAGGCATCCATGATCTGGATTATTGGAGAGTACGCCGAGCGTATTGATAATGCCGATGAATTGTTGGAAACATTCCTTGAAACGTTTGAAGAGGAAGATCCTACTGTGCAGTTGCAGTTGTTGACAGCCACTGTGAAGTGTTTCCTCAAGAACCCTGAGGAGACACAAGACATGGTTCAAAGAGTGTTGGACTTGGCCACTGAGGAGAGTGATAATCCTGACTTGAGAGACCGTGGCTTCATCTATTGGAGATTACTGTCTACTGATCCTGAGGCTGCCAAGTTGGTAGTATTGGGTGACAAGCCTGTTATTGAAGACGATACCTTCCGCTTGGAGCCCAACTTGTTGAACGTCTTGGTCGGTCAGATCGCTACTTTGAGTAGTATTTACCACAAGCCTCCTGAGGCGTTCGTGGTGAGGGCTAAGCGCAGTCCTACGTCTGATGTTATGGGTATGGATGACGATGAAGAAGAAGACATCGAAGGCGAGGAAGAAGACTATGAAGATGAGAACGATGTCAATAATGGAGGAGGAGGAGGTGATCTTCTTGATATGGGTGGTCTCTCTGTCAACGACAACACTCCTGCAAGCGCAAATGACGGTGGTATGGGTGATCTCTTCGGAGGTGGAGGCGGCGCCGCAGCTGCTCCAGAAGCACGCATGTCCAAAGTCTGTACCCCTGAAAAGTCGGGAGGCATCGAGCTATGGGCAGGATTCCGCCAAGTCGGAGGCGCTGTCAAGCTCGAGCTTGACATCCGCAACATTTCAAGCAATGTTCCGGTTTCCAACTTGGCCATCCAACTTAACAAGAATGCCTTTGGTTTCAGTCCTGGGAGTCAGCAGATTATTTGCAACCCTCCTGTTCCTATGGGAGGTTCAGGCAAGCAAACTGTGGAGTTGGTGAATAATCCCAACATGTTGGTTCAAGTACCTGCTGGCCAACCTGCATCGCCTCAGATTCAGGTGGCTGTCAAGAACATGGCAACTGGACTTGTCTTTTACTTCGCAGCCAACTTTGCTTTCGAGGCACTCTTCTCCTCGGATGGGGCTTTGGAACGCACTGCCTTCATTGAATCTTGGAAATCCATTGATGATCAGAAAGAGTTGTTCTCGACCGTATCTGATCTTCCACCTTCCTCAACTGACATTGATCAAGTAGCTGCGAAATTCCAGGGGTACAACATCTTCTTGATTGCTCGTCGTCCAGTGCCCAATGCAGTAGGCCAGGAAGTTGCGTATTTCTCCATGAAGACTACTACGGGAATGATCTTTATGGCAGAGTTGACTTTCAAGCAGGGTGTTAATGCTGCCAAGGTTTGCCTCAAGACTGAAAACATTGCGTATGGAGTTCAGGCCAAGGTTGCGTTGGAGACCTTGTTGCGCTCTCCCTAAAATGACTTCTTTGTCTGATATCAACTAATTGTTTGTATTCGTGAACGTTTCCACATAAAATAAATGTTTAGATTTGCAATCTACTGCATTTGTTGAGAGATAAACAAATCATTCTGTGCTCTTATACCCTTTAGTTATATGATTAGGACGTAACTTCTTTCTCGAGCTACCTACTTGGAAGTAACGAGTTCTTGAATCGAGATATGCCTCAGACGAGTTCTGGGCAATCGTTGTTTCAATACTGAATTGTTTGTAGCATACAAGTGTAAACTACTTCTGCTGAAAGTAAACTATTTACAACATACTCTCCGTGTCAGACATTCTTTTGTGTTGCTGCTGCTATGATACCAGCGTACCTTGCTATTTGCGCAAAGCAAGTGGTTGTTTAATGCCATCCGGGGTTATTGGCAAGAACTGGGACAGATCCTGGGATGTAATGTTCCGAAATGAAGGAAAGAATAGCAATCTGAGCAAGACGTCCATTGTTGAGTTCACTTGTTCTCTTTCTCTCCATTGTCTCCTTGCTAACTCCAGAGAAGTCAATTGCAGGGAAGACCATGGTAGGGTATTCACCTCCCTTCATGTAGTGAGTTCCCTGGTATCCCTCAGAAATCAATTCAGCAGCGAAGATGGTGACCAAGATTTGGGCCTTTCCAGCAATGGGAACGGCAGCCCAAGCCTCAGGTGGGCTCATGGCAGCAAGAGATTCGAAGCTAATATCGCTGGAGAGTTGTCCAGGGAAATGGTATCCGGCAGCGTTGGTAAGGTATCCAACGGTGGCAACCATGGCACAACGGCCGTGCTTGAGCTCGGCGGCGCGGTACCAGCGGAGGGTTTCATCGGATCCTTGCTCGGCAAGTTTTAGGGGATCGAAGTTGGGAAGGGGAAGGGAGGATCCACCGTCAAGTTCGCTGAGAGAAGCAGAAAGCTGGGTGCTGGCAGGCTGTGGAGAAAGTTAGAAATGAGCACAAGACGTGAGCATAATGATATCTAAACATATTGATCATTTCGTTCTTCGTAAGAGAGCAATTGCAATTCCTCTCTCTCAAGTGTCTTTCTATTGATCAAAGAAGAGTGTCTCTCCAACATGTCATGCACTTATGTATGCTTTCATTAAACAGTCAACACCATCCCAAGATTCTTTATGTCACTCACCTTGTTGGCAGCAGGGGCAAACGCAGCAGCGCCAGCGACAAGAGAGGCAATGATGGCAGTCTTCATTTTGATATTCAATTCTTATTGGTAGGTTTTGACAGCGGCTTGTGCTCTTGCCATGGAGGTTTTCACACAAGCAGGAGGTCAAGTTGAAGGCCACGCACTCCTCGATCTTTCAGTGTCAACTGAAGCGGAGTCCCTTGTTTAGGTTTATGGACGTGGGCTCCATGGGCAATGTAGCCTAAGATGACCATCTCATTCTATCCTGACATTTACGACCGGACATGACGTGGTTTGGTGCCGTTGTCGAGATGTTGTTCCCTTGTGAGCTGTTTTGCCTGCTGCAAACCAGCAATCTGTTCAACTTTTCCACCACGTGAAATAATCGTGAGTTCATCGCTCTAAGCTTCACGATAAACAACGATGGTCCAAGTCTGCTTGTACATAACTTGGCCAATCACACCAGTCTAAAGCTTATATTTTGATAACAATTTTCCAGTCGGTAAACCATTGATATTATTCTGAAGGAGGCAAGCTCTCGAAACCCGAAACGCAGCAGTGCTCTTTAAACGTAAGGCATTCCTCAACTTCAAGTTAGTGTGGGGAACATGTCACCACTACCCCAGCCCGAGCAATGTTCGTCTGTGTCGAGTTCGTCTTCAGCCGCTGATTCGATTGCCCTGTTGGTGAAAGCATCCGCATCTATTGAAGAAGGTCAGTCGTCTTCTTCTGCATCGCTGCATGATGAGACTCCTAGACGAACCTCTCCTCTCCACCAAATGACTGCAGAACAAGAACGCCGCTCTCAAATGCAGCAAATGTCTGCTGCTCAGCTGACAAATAATGCTGGACGTCAACAACTTGACGCCAGCATATTATCAAGAATGGTCACAGCCTCTGGACCAGGCGGGGCTGCTGGAGGGATGCCCAATATTCGAGTGGCATCCATGCAAGAGTTTCGACATGCGTCAAGGAACTCCCTCAATTCTGTGCCTGAATCGTCAGGGCTGAAAATGAGATCACCTAATCAACTGTTTTATGCGCCAAGACGAGCAACTGCATCTATGACGTCTAATCAAGTAAGAGCGACGCCTGACAATCCACTATTGAAAATGATGGAGCAGCGCATGGCTGCAAATAAGAAGCCAGCGACTGCTGCGGATGAAACTTCAACTCAAGCTGCTCCCCCTCCGACCAAGAAGGCTCCTGCCATGGTTACCATGACAGAGCAACAGAAATCTGCATTGAACGCGTCAATTAATAAATGGTCTGGGATAGGAACTCATGTCGCGTCGACGACAAGCCTTGGTAAGAAATGCTCTTCTACTTCACACTTGAAAACTGTTGATGAGAAGTCTACGTCGAAGTCATCCCCTACTCTTGGTCCGGCTTCAGCTCATAATGAAGTTGTACGGCAGCTGACGAGCAATAGCCCAGGGGCACAGCCGAGGCAGCCTTTAGCCCCCTCACAAGAAAAGCTGCTTCGTGAACTGATTCAAACCCAGCAACCGTCTGTAGACAACTCTCGTGTGCAACCAACTCCGCCACCCCAATCGCCTTCACCCATGCAACTAGGTTCTTCTGCACAAGATTTCGTAGCGCAGGTTCTCCTTCAACAACAGCAGCAGCAACAAGAACGCGGGGTCGGAGCCTACGCACCCTATGCGCCAGTCTCACAACGGGGCATGGCTCGCTCTGCTGTGTCATTGGCAGAGATAGATCGCCTACGTCAAGCTAATCAATCAGTACAAATGCGTCAACAGATAGCTATGCAGGAACGAATGAGTCAACAATGTTTGTTACAGCGTCAAAGGAAGTCTTCTTCGGGCAATGTTCGTCTCGCTAGTAGCGGCTTACCGAATGATATGACCATGAGAAAACGTCGATCGTCGGCTACTGTAGATGATGACACTGTGGTGAGCTCTCGCACACCCTCAATCACATCGAATACATCATCAAGCAAAATCCACAGATCAGACAGTCATACTTGTGTCAGCGGTAGTATGGAAAACCTCCGATTGTGTTCCTCTAGAACGTCGAGGTCGAATATGCATAACCAACGCTTTTCATCATCAGGAATGAACATTCGCAACCAAAGCTTTTCATCTGGCCTCAATATTCAGAATAGCAGTGTATCATCAGGCCTCAACTTGAACAACCAAAGCTTCTCGAATGGCTCGACTCCAGCAACAGGAATGCGCCGTGCATCATCGAAAGCTGCGATGAAGCGGAATACATCGAGTAGTAGCTGGATACAGTCGATGATATCGACTCAGGAAAGCGCTGGAAAGGCAGCTTTGGTTGCTGCTTCTCTAAGTAATGGCCTAGAGCAGCATTTGCTTCAACCGATGAAAATCAATGCTCCCACGTCACCTGTGAAAGAAGAGGAGGATGTAATGATGAAAAAGATTGCTTCCCCGATCCAAGTCACCGCTGATGAGTATGCTGCCCCCTCAATAGATCGAGGATCGTCAAGCGATGTTATTATCATGTCTGACCTTCCCGATCGGATCAAGTTTCAGAATGTGCAGATAGATAAGAAACCAATCGATGTGGTGAAGGAGGCGCTCTCGTCACGTGGCGAGGATGCAAATATTAAACCAACGGTAGATATGCCGGATGATTTCTTCAAACAATGTGAAGAAATGTATATACAAGAGGCAGTGGATGCAGTCCGCTCGAGTGATGTGGATACACTGAGACAATTAGCAGCAGCTGGTAAGAACTTACAATGTGGCAATCGGTTTGGAGAGACCTTGATTCATCTTGCTTGTCGAAGAAGTCACCAAGACGTGGTAGCGTTTCTCATTAAGGAAGCGGGTGTTTCTATTAAGGTACGAGATGACTTTGGACGTACTCCGATGCACGATGCTTGTTGGCGTTGCTCGGTAGATCTGGAACTCATGGATTTGTTGATAGACTCATGTCCGGAACTCTTAATGCTGAGTGACAAGCGAGGCCACACCCCATTAGATTATGCGAGGAGAGAGCACTGGGAAGTGCTCATTCCTTATCTCATGGAAAAGAAAGATAAATTCCGACCAATCAATTGAGAATATAGTGTATGACATAACAAATAATGAACAATTACTTTCATCGGTTGACTTGTTTATAGCAAATGCAGTTCGATT
>Ga0209652_1001849_pt1 | contig 17012 bp, 10 predicted proteins | sample SaaInl74LU_5_DNA_FD_184641 | JGI IMG/M metagenome (GOLD analysis project Ga0209652, IMG submission 184641) | Marine microbial communities from expanding oxygen minimum zones in the Saanich Inlet - ESP_74LU_5_DNA (SPAdes) (version 2) | ecosystem: Environmental > Aquatic > Marine > Intertidal zone...
GTTGTTGTACTGTTACCGTATCTTGATGGCTTGTAAAGATTTGCAGTGCGTACTTGACATTTTGAGAAGGTCCAACAGGTGGTAGCAACTTCAAACAAACAATCTCTTCTTCTCATCATAAGTTGTACAAGAGAAGTCTATCAAGAGAACCACGATGACATCAACAAAAACACACATTTCGTCAGGTAAAGCTGCAGCAATCGTCTCGGCGGCTCTATTGCTCCCTCAATCTGGCGCCCGTCCCGACGAACAAGCGGCAGCGAACTGTGTCCCACTAGCCAACGCCCGCTACGGAGATGCATGTGTGCATGCAAACAATCCTTCAGTGGCGTGTAAGGTACTTCACCAATCCAAGAGTGCAAAGTCTACGCAATCTGCAACTGCAAAAAGTGGGAAAGCAGATTCCAAGAGTGGAAAGGCAGGCTCAAAGAGTGGAAAAGGAAACGGAGCCCCGGTGAAGTTGTACTACGATGACAGTGGTTGCGTCCAAGCAAAAGACCTTGAACTTGGCAAGTGTAACAATGAATTGTGTGTTGACGACACTGAGTCGGAAGGATGCGCGCATGTAGAGATGTGTACACAGAGGCACTCGGCGGGCAACTCTTGTAAGGACTGTCCTAATGTAAAATTCTTCAAGCATCTTTATGCATAATCCTTGTGAAGAAGGACGAAGAGGAAGAGGGGCGGGATCAGGCAGCTTAACATAAATAGAATGAATCTTTTTTGATTAGTTGAGCCATAATAACTTCTACAATCTCCTCCTGGAACATCATTATCATTATCTCAATGCTATCCAGAAAATAACAAGCACGTCTAGTAAAACGGCAGCTCTCGTGTCGGGATTTGTTGCTTCCAATAAGTCCCGCAATCAAGCCATCCTTTCCATAACATACCCACCGCTTTTGTCCAATTCAAATCTTGATCCATGCAATGTTCACTTCGCTTCTGTCCGAATGCAAATCTTGATCATGCTCTGTTGAATTAGCATTCAATACTACGCTACTCTGATCCGGCACTGCTACGTACAAACCATAAAATGTATCCTCCTAAATTTAATGGTGATATCTAATCCCTCCACAATTCAGCGAGCTATACGAGAGCCAAATCACAAAGTCCACAGTCCTTCCTTTGCGTTTAGATCTCAAAGAATCTCGATGACTTCTCCGGCATCTTCCGCTGCCTTCACTCGCTTGGCTACTGTCTCTGCAACACCAGCGACACCTGTCAATACCACATCGTCGTCATCATCACCACCCAAAGCATCCACTGCCTTGCGTTTCAGAGAAGAGTCAGCTGGGAGATAGGCTTTGATAGCGTCCAATTTCGCCTTATCATTTTGGTGTTTCATCTGCGATGAGTGCCGGAGACAATCCCTAGGCTCTAGCCTAATTTTACTGTCATAGAGGTAAGTATCGGTGGAGCATGAGCAGGACAGAGCACTCAATGCAACTCTACAAGTTTTCAGCTTGGTGATTTTGAAGTGATATGCACCACTGTAGCCAGGCTGGTAACTCATGCACCGAATTTCCTGCGCATTGATAAGACGCCGCAAATCGGCCTCGAATCCTCTATGATCTGACTTGCGCACTCTCCAGTCAAATGTTTGCTTGCATTGATTTTGAAGGAAATCGCCAAATTCGGTAAACTGGTAGAGATGAGCATTTGTGATTGTCCAGGCCGATACAATACTGGAGTCGCTCGATACACGAGAATTCAATATTTGGGCACAATGAGTCGTCAGCTCACTCAAAGTGTTTTTCATTGCTTCGACAGATGAACTAGATCTAAGAGCAACGTCTGTCAACAATGGATAAAGGATCGCATCGACGTCGAAATTCTTTGCAAGTGTCACGAATTTGGGAGCAATCGTAGGACAGTAATTTCCAACAAGCCAAAGAAGCTTTTTGTAGAGAGGAAGGCGTTGCGCCGATCGATATTGACGGGTCTCACGCAGTTCTTCGATCATTTTATCACATGCAATCTTCGCCATTTTCGAACAGATTCTGAGACGGTGGCCTTCTGACGCAGCAGAAATTTTGTCGACTAAGAGTACAGCTTTCTCAGTGCTTCGATACTTGCACAACATTTCGACTGATTCAACGAGTACATTCTCAACTTCATTCCACCCAAGCGCTTCGCAGATGCTTACCAAAGAAGCGTCTACAGTATCTAGCAACCTAGGGCCACCGCTACCATAGCATGATATTAGTTGGGAAGAGAGCCAGACATATCCCTCCAATACGCGTTTCCCGAGTTGCATGTGTCCGCCGTCTACGAGAAGACCGAGAATGTCTTTCAGAGGAAAGGCTTGAGTGATTTGAGAGTTGGGTACTTTCCGATTTTTGATATCAAGTGGGCTCATTATGTCGACGAATGAATTGAGCAGTTCACTACAAAATTGTTTGTTTGATGAATCTTTCTCGAGCTGCTGATACTGCGTGAGAAATAACTTAGCCGTTGAAACCGGCGTAGAACGAAATCGATCAATATTGAGCATCTTCTTGCTTGTCAACTTAGCCAATCTAGCACAAACAAGAGTGCACTGACTGGCTTCTCCACACGACGACAACCTTGAGATTCTTTCCATCAATTGGGAAGCATAATGCGTGTTATCGAATTCACACAACTTCTCAATTGATTCGACAAGTACATCCCCAAGTAAATTCCATCCAATCTTATTGCATACACCATCAAGAGTCCCTGCTAACAACTCTGGCCCTCTAGGCTTCGATGAACCAATGCTGTATTTTTGACTAGAGAGCCAGACGTAACCCTCCAATACACGCTTCCCAAGCTCCTTGTGTTTACCGTCGACAAGTATTGTTGCAAGGATCTCTTTCAGAGGAAAACGCAAACTAATCTCTTTCAAAGGCACGCGGCGACTCGAACTATCTGATGGACTCATCGCATCGACGAAAGCATTGATCAGTTTGACACTAGCCCTACAAGATCTCCGATAAACGCAGCGGTTGTACTCAACGAAATCAAGGGCTGTTGCTACTGGATCAGCTGTGAACCGTTTCTCGTATGCCACCTTTGCCAATCTAAAGAATATACGCGATTGTGCACTCTCTGACCCTGATGACGCAGTTGGTTCAACCTTTTCAAGCAAGGCGAATGGTCTAACAGATGTTTTTTGGTACTTGCACAACATTTCCATCGCTTCCACTAACAAAGCCTCAAGATTATCCCAACCAATTTTATCACACATACTAGCGAGAGGAAATTTTGGGCTTGCCAACAAAACAGGGCCGTTTGGTCCATCAAATACAGAATGTCCAGAATTCCTCTTCTCAGATTTTCGACAAGAGAGCCAGATATATCCCTCTATTGCCCGCTTTCCGAGCTCCGTGTGTTTGCCTTGGACTAAGATATCGAGAATTTGTTTCAGGGGGAAATTTTCCAAGTTTCCAGAAAGTACCACATTTGCATCTCGACTTGCATGATCTTGTGGACTCATTGCATCAATGAAAGTATTGAGGAGATTGTTACCCAACTCTGTATTTGCATCACTTGTTGACTTCTTCTTTGATAGATTTCTGTAATACGCATGGAAGAAACAAGCTGTAGAATTTGGTTTCTGGAGGAACGTTTGACGAAGAGATTCTTTGTCAAAATCGAATGGATTGAGGTCAACCACGGCTTCTTCGCTATCCTTCACACCAGATGGATTGGTAACAACTTTTTCACTGCTCGGATTAGCTGCTAGCTTCGTGGTGCTCTTTTGGCCGTTGCCAACCCCCATCGTTGCCGCTTCGTTTATCTTTTTCGACGCCACAGCAAAAGCCGATCCATCCACTACCGCGGCATCTTTACTCTCCCCAGTTGCAGGTGGCGAATCACCCCTAGAGACAATCTCAACCTTGAACTTATAATGAAATATTATAGCCCCCTCTCCATCGAATGGTTGAATAATGTCCCCATCTCGAAGGAGAATAGACGAAGGACACCCCATTCCACAAGTCAACATTTGAGCGGCACTCGTCACAAACAATGAATTACCGTCTCGTAGAACTGTACAACGCTCCATCCCCAATGCCACGAGTTCCAATGCAAATTGCTTCCGACTGTTTGATGGTTGTGGTGGTGCCGCACCGTCAGCCACAATTCGTAGAGCACACGCTGAGGGAGCACCAATGATGAGGAATGGATGCCATGTTTACCCCGCCCCAGAATAATATGTGATGAGTCTCCATTGATGTTTCCTTGACCCGAAGATAGATTTATCACTGTTCCATCGGGACAGGTGATTGACACTTGGAAATTATCCTCCTTTTCATCCGCCGTATCTTTGTTGTTGTTGGCATCTTTCTTCGTAGAAGTGGACTTTTCTGTTGTAACAACGGGATTCCCCGTCGTATTACTAGCTACGGGTGTAGACGCAGTATTGGCAGCCGCCTGAGAGGACGAAGGAGGGGCTTGTTGCTTTGTCGGTTCACGGTGTTCCGCATTTTTTATTGTCTTCTTGGCAACGCCAAATGATCTCATTTTGGTGTTATTAATCTGCAAATCGGCAATTTTACTTATTTTTTGTCCATCGATGGTAACTATACGGTCACCTACTTCCACCCGATCCTTGAATGTACAGGCTGGAGCAATCGCAGTGATTGTACATCCTCCCAATACCTTGTCGACTCTGACTGTCAGCCCAAGTTTGCCGGGCGAGACAGTGAGGAGGAGCATTTTCCCCTCTGTGGCTTCAGCCACGCTATGCGTTTCTTCTTGTAGTGAAGGCATTTCTAAGATAGAAGTGCGATGCGTTCGTCTGCTTCGTTGTGTGTTGCCTACAACACAACACACGCTCATGAACCAAGAATGATTCTGCTTTTGTGGCTTCTGGTTCATTTTGGTTCATCTGACTTTCACTTTGACCAAGCTGCGCCAATTATTCGTGCTTACGCTTCCTCACGAAGGAATAGTACAAGTTGTGAGTACTTATGTAGGTGCATCATCAGCATACTTGTATGGATACCCTTACCTCCGCTGGACCGCGCCAGAAATAAGAGAAACCCAAATCCATCACATCCATCCTGCTTCCTGCATCACGTTCATAGCTTGTTCCTCGCCTCGTATGATAGCAGCTGACATGAACTGGTCTGATAAGTTGGCCTGAGTATTTATTGCAGCAACAGGCTTTTTGAGTTCTGATATAGCATGATGTCAACCCGACGACACATCTTGTGCGTCTGGCTATTCATCAACTCTTCAATTTTCATCAAAAGAGCTGCTGCGTTTTCCACTGCCGCTAAGCAGCAAGCAGTCATTCCTTCGGGTATTCTGGGGCCGCCCGAGCCGCTGCAAAGCTTACAAGTAGGACAAACTCTGAATGCCTTCCGATTAGTAGTCGATGATGATGACGACAGAGTTGATTTTTCCATTGAACGAGTAGCCAACTCTCCAAACATATTCCTTTTACGAAACTTTCTGACATCATCTGAATGCAATCAGATCCAAGCACTAGCCGAAGAAGGAGGGATGAAAACAGCAGAAACAGTAACAAAGGGTGATACGTCGTCACGTAAGAATTGCTCTGTTGCGTGGATTCCATCATCGGGTCCAGATGGTTCCAGTCTTGTCAGTGGTTTGGTTGCATCCACCGTTAATATTTTCTTAAGTGATGTGGTCAAGTCACGTCCTTCTGCTGGTGTGGAGAACATGCAAATATTGAAGTATGGTGTTGGAGGAGAGTTTGTACATCATCAGGATGGTGACGCTCGTGTGCTTACTGTCATCTACTACATCAATGGAGTCGGTGGGACGTGGTTTCCACTTGCTGATAGAAACGACGGTGAAATACCAAAGAACAAAGCAGGAGTGTTGGAACTTGTAGAAAATTTGGAACCTGGTAAGCATGGGATATTCTTGACGGGAGAAAGCAGCAACAGTGCACAAGAAGAAAACAACAATAAGCATACAGTCTTGGTGAATAAGGGTGATGCAGTAGCCTTTTATAATTACAGAGATGAAGGTAGTGCACAACTGGATTGGGCAGCTCTTCATTGTGGCTCACCAACAGACGAAACAAAGTGGATTGCAAACCATTGGTATCGGTTGAATGAACTGGCTAACTATTGAATCTATTAATTGAAGATATTAATTGTTTTACATGCATTATACAGCCTACACATCACACATCCCAATGAAATGTTTACACATCCGCGACAATTTCGTTAGCATTAGCATCGAGATTCATTGAGGTGAATACGTCCCCAGCGTCCATTTCAGAGAAATCAAACTCAAACCTCATTTCTTCAAGGATATCTGTGACCTCTTCGTCAGTAGTATTCAGTAATTGGACAGAGAGTTCACTTTCTGATGTGCTCCTATTCCTATCATTAAGGATCGCACGTTGTGATGTGTCACTACTGGACTTAGTGGGTTGGAGGGTGCTAGATTTTGACATATCGTGATCTTGATATATTTCTTGTTGTGAAGCACTTTTTGATGATTGCTTACTTGGCCTTACACTTTGGGGAGGAGATTGATCTTCCACCATAATCATTTGTTCCTCCATCCTCAATGATTGCATGATCTGTATAGAATGATTAGTATATGACTCTTCTAATGAGGTTGAGATGCTACTTGAAGTTGAAGTAATGAATGAAGAAGACTTTGACTCCCCCTTCTCAGCGGCTATCTCTTGTTTGAGTTTGACTTGCCCTTCCCTTAACGCTTGACCTGTTTTACTTACGGCCTTTTCATCCCCTATGTCGTGGTAGAGCCCTGTCTTGGTGTCGAACTCTAAAAAATTGGAGCCGAATCGACGGAGCGCGGTAACGATGCCTTGTGAAACCTTCACTTTATGCGATTTAGGAGCTTGCGCGTAAGTACGCTTGTGTGCAGACACAAGTTTTCTAAACATTACGTTGCCTGGTAGACGTTGGATGCCTTGTCCACGCCCATTAACGACGTCAATGTTGGTGAAGTTAGAATCCATAATGCTTGTTGGACTGGACTTGGACTATTTGTAAGCCACAAAATAGTGAGGACAAAGGCAGGCAAACAAAAGTTGCACGGCTGGCATCGCGCGGCAGAACGCGTGCTCAAGACCAAAGTAAGGTTGTGAGTATCTTGGGTCGTGCGGTGTCCTTGGGGGAGAAGGTGCACGGCTGGTTATAGATCAACCTGGCATTGTAAGTAGTGTCGGCGTCTTGCGGTAGTAGTGTCAGGCGTCTTGCGGTATCCTCAAGTCGTTTTGAACGTCTTGGGAGATCTTGCAAACCTCTTGGGACTCTTTGATCTTGCTTAGGCAGGTACTCGCCTCCCACTGCCTGTTTTACCCCTGTCTCCCAGATTCGGTGAGTCGAGTCAAGGTAGGTCAAGAGCCGCATTCAAAAAATAACTCCACCATGCATGGCCGCAGCCTTCTTCACCCCAAGCTAGAACTAAATTATTGACAGCTTGACTACTGCGCAACTAATATCCTCTGGAAAGCTGCGCTAAATACATCGAACATGGCCGGTCGAACGCTTGCTGCTGCTCTGTTAGTAGGCATCATCGCCCAGAAGTCATCTGCACTCTCGTTTTCACCACCATCACAACGCACACATCATGCATCATCATCATGTCTTTATTTCTCTAGGGCAGTAAAAGAAAACGAGCAGCATCAGAATCAGCAGCAACAGCAACACTCTCACTCGTTACTCTGGAAAAAGACACTTGAAGTTGCCCCAGATAGCTATGTAAATCCTGCAATTGATCTTGCCATCAGACCTCCTGAAAAGGGCGGCACGGGTATTCTGGCTGTAGATGATGTGAAAAAAGATACGGTTGTCTTGTGTCTTCCACTAGAACAAGTTGGAATGATCGATGCAGCATCAATATTGGATTCAGCTCCTGAGGGAGAAGATGCAGTGTTTGATATGCTAAATGTAATGTGGAACAAGGGAGTCGCATCTGAAAAGAATAAAAAGAAGGGCGAGGATACTCAAGGAGGGAAACGGCTTGCTGTATTGGTAGGAATTATTGCACATTTGCAGCTGACTCGGTATAAAGATAAAACCGCTTGGACAGCAAATGAAGTCAAGGAGGGTCATGCGCTTGAAGAATCTCGTCGGCTGGGACTGTTCTTAGACGCAATGCCATTGTTACCACAACAACCCACACCAAATAATCCGCTTCAGCATCCATTTCCTACCCATTTTCTATACTGGGATGACGACGAAATAGAACAGTTGCTACATGGAACAATGGCTCAAACAAAAGCGCGAGAAGTTCGTGCTGGAGTTGGATTAGTGATACGCGAATGGTCTGCAGCCTTTCTGAAAGAGCATTCGTCAATGAAACAATCGGAAATACTGAATGCCATTTTCTCAGCGTTCACGGCAGTTCTCTCACGATCATTTGGTGACGAGGCAGGTAGGGACTTGGATGGAGCTGGACGCATGTTAGTTCCACTGGTGGACATGCTGAACCATGACAGCGAAGAACCAAATGTTAGTTGGCAATGGCATGTCGGAGAAGGTGACGAGGAAAAGATCAAAGCTGGCAGGGGAGATATTGCCGTAACGACATTGAAAGATGTGAAGAAGGGAGAAGAATTATATAAATGTTACGGTTGGAGACCGGCATGGGACATTGCATCCTCTTATGGGTTCGTGCCGCGTCTGAAAAAGGAAAGATGGGAATGCTCTGTCATCCCTTTGTTCCCTGCCGTGCTTGATCTTGCACCCGATGTTATTGCAACACCAAATCAAATATCAAACGACGAAACATCGTTAGATTTATTGCTAGAGTCAAATTATGGCGTTTTGGTAAAAGCGGTACTAGCAGCAGTGGACGCCGCAAACGAGATTGAAGCTAGACAAAATACTGACAGTGGAAGTGAAATTACGAGTAAAGTGAAGACAGATCGCCCAGCACAATTAGATCGGTTGGAAGTTGTGAGCCTCTTCCGACCGCCCCCAGCGTTGACTGCAAATGACTTTCCTTTTGCTCGTCGTCAACCATGTGTAGTTGTTGGAACCAAAATTGGAGTATCAGATCAAATTACATCTTCAAATCAGCAATACCACCGGGAAGCACTAAAGAAAGTGTTGCCAGCTTACCGTGCTGCCGCATCTGCCATTGCTCAATTACGCCTAAACCATAAAAATGGTGATTCATCATCATCAATTCAAGCATCGCAAATGGCAATGGCGGCCGCTTCATTGGATAAAGGCACCGACTGGGACGAAGCCGCGCTGAAATTGATAAGACTGGGGATAAATGATCGCATTCAAACCATAAAAGGTGACGGGATAGCTGCTAGTACTTGGCTTGCTAAATCCACAACGGTCAGAAGATTGGATGAGATTAGCCTACAACACCGCCAATTCAGAGCAGATATGTCTTCAGACATCAGAGAAGCCGAGTTGAATGTTCTACATACATTGTACAACGAACTAAACACGCTGGCATAATAGGTCTAGTAGCGTTGAAAGAGAAATAAAGTAGCTACACAAAGTCAACGAAGGGTGTTTATCTCGCTCTTATCTCTCCTACTATTTGTTCTAAAACGTCTCCACTACGAAATCTCTTCGTGTTGCCTCTCTGACATAGATTGCACTGCTTCGCCTTCGCCTCGCAATTTTCGCCCTTTCATCTGCATCAGAAGCTTCACTTTCTCTCCTCTCAGTCGCGGCGATAGACTTCAAAAAGCTGTCTGAATAAATGGAATCCGATAGCCTTGAGCTGCACACAGAAGCTCGCTGTTCAAATTCTTCATCGGCATCTCCAACGTATCTTATTAATGTCCTCAAAATTTTGTCTCTGTCGCCATTTATCATGATAGATTCACCACCAACACTCTTTACATACACCAAGATTGTCTTTAAAGCCTTTTCCATTGTGCTAAGAAGGACGTATTCATCTTCAATTAGACACCTAATGGCCACCTTTGCAGCCAACACATTATCTTTCTTGACTCGTCTACAATACTTGATGAGTTCGCAGTCTAAGAGTTGCATCCTCCCAGCTGGATTCACCTCACGAAAGAGCTCATCTCCAGGATTCTTCAATGCACGAGTAAAATTAGTGAGCAGTTCTTCAACGAGATCTTCTATGAACAAATCATCGGGAGAATAGCCCAGCTTTACGAGTGCCTCGACTCCACGAGATCGGCTCAGCATCAAGTCATGACGCTCGACTCTATCGATCCGGAATCCCATCTCAATACATTGGTCCACAATCTCCAGATCCATATCAGCGGTGATTTGAATGTCACGAAGTCCATTTGATTCAAAATCCTCGGGTCTCTTTGCGTGCTTTTTTGTCGATAGAAGAAGCAACGCCCTGTTAAAATATCTGTTGGCTAACCCCTGCATGAACTGTAAGCATTCTTCAGACCATCCTTGATCTTCATAAAATTGTTCATACTGTTCTTCACCGAGTTTTATCGCAACTGTGCAGTGGTCAGAACCTTCGGAAACAACGTCAGCTAACGTCATACCTTCGAAACTCTCTTCTTTATTAGCTACCATCGTTCGATATATTGTGAGACACAAAATGCCTAAATTGTTGCTCGCAACAGCCATGGCTTTCTTGTTCTTCAGTCGCGAGAAAAGCCGCAACGTGTCTTTCAATATGTTGTGCGCCGAAACCAAGTTTCCAGCGTAAAAAGCCTCGTTTGCGGACCTCATTATCTGAAACAAAGTCTCTACTGTAGCATAAACAGAGTCGACCTCCATACTTGAGCTGCCTATGTAATGAACCATTTGTTTCAGGTGGTCATCCTCAAGACGATTCTCGTTCATATCCCGTACAACTGACAAAGTCAAGTGAAGTAAAAAGAAGTAGCAGTTAGCTAGTTGAATTTCCAGGAAGAAACATCTATTCACAGGCCCTCAAGAACTTGAACACTTACCTTTTAACAAGTGAAGGATAGGATTGATCAACGATGAGGCTACCCTATAAGCAACGAAAACCAAAATTAGCAATGCAAATACCAAAAGTACTGAAATCACAGCAATACAAATTGCTTCATCTGATTGTATGTTTGCTTTCACACTGAGGAATGGCTCAAGTATTGGCTCTTCTGGTGCAGCTAGTGCAACAGAGTAGATAAGATTGCTCTCTTGCTCTACGCCAGAGGCGAAGTTTGAGCTGTCAATTGCATTATAGCTGTTGGTAAAAACGGGAGCAAATGATATCCGTATTGATTCTTTTTGTCCGGTCGACGTTCTACGCGTAAAAGTAGTGGAATTACTCTGTCCGGCAGTCATCATCTCAACAATTGCATCAAATTCTTCACAGTAGGCAGACTGATTCTCGGAGTTACAATCATCGTATTTCATCACTATTTCTTTGATTGGTACGTTAGCCTCTTCCATTGAGTAGCCAGGACCAACAATTGTATTTGAATCAGGGGTGATTAGGACACTGAATCCATCATTGGGGAGTCTGGTCTCTGATTCTAGTGTCGATATCAATTTCAATGGCAAGAAATCCAGTAGAATCTGACCAATGTGTTCCTTTGTGCGTTTATTGATCATTGCGTTTGTTGCCGTTTGCATGACTGTCCTGTTTAGAGCAGCGAAGACGTAGGGTGATGTGATGTGGAGAACACTCGTTCCATTGATTGCCTTCTTTTTGCCATTATCGTACCATTTGCGACAACGAGGATCGTAGGCATGCTTTCCTAGAGGACAAAGATCAGGCTGCAAATCAGCAGCGCCATTTGCCTCGGAGCTGACCCAAAAGGGAATTTCAGCAGAAAAAGGTGTACAACCAGAATAACCTATTACCATTCCATCAGCTTCAAACATAAGTGCCAAATGCGGCACCATCGGTAGGCCCGGAGGCAAAGTTCCGAGCATTACGTTGTAGAAGGAAATAAGTACGCCTGCCATAGCCGACGCAGTACTCGCTCTCTGAAATGAAGTACCATAGTTGCTTTCTGCAACAAACTCCGCCGACGAACCCGGAAGGTCTGAGATTTGTTGCCACCAATTCGTTTCTTCTGGCGATGTTGCGAACGGGGATGTTGTGAAGTTCCTTGTTCCATCCGGCCACGCATCGTCTTTCTGAGACGCCATGAAGAGTTTCTGTAATGGTCTGCTATCCCTTTCTTCGTATTTCGCACAGACTTCGTCAAAGTGCCAACCCCAATCGCAATCACAAGGCTGATTTTTCAACCAGAGACATGTTTCACCAACAGGCTTGTTCTTACATTCTTCTGCACCAGCCCCGACCATATCGACAACTGATATCGTTTCAAGTGCCCCGAAGAAAAGCCAAGTGGCATATCTGGTTATCACATGCAAATCTCTTGCTACTACCCCTGTTGTTGAAGATACCAAAGATGCTCTTAAAGCCGTAGAAGAATAAAGGTAGTTGTTGTGAAGAGATATAAAATCCTCTTTCACTGGCTCAAGGAGATCACTAAATGTCGATATTTTCCACAAAACCGTCACGGATATGATCAAGGAAAACACGATGACGGGGAGTATGATGAATGCTGCGATGGAGCTAAACAGTGGCGACCTCCAGATACTCGTTTGGAAATCCTTCGTCGAATGAGGGGTTGAGGCTGATGTATTCGTAGTCTCACTGCCGCGGATGTTGCGGCCACGATTAAGCCTTAACTTTCTTCCAAACATATCTTTCTCCAATTCCTTGACTCCTTCCCTGTTGTATTTGAAGGGGAAATTGTCATCACCTCTGCTATTGTATAAATCGGAGAATTCTTCGCTCAAAGCAAATTTATTTAGGATCTCAATCTGAGCCGCATCCGCTCGTTTTGCCGTCCCTAACCTACTGAAGCGCTTGATCAAAGTTTCAAACTGCTTTGTGAGTGCATCAAGTTCTGTCTTTGGGCCATAGACACAACGAGATTTGTACTCAAAGTCAATATCAGCATCTTTCTCACTACCAAAGTTGTGAACAATCTCACTTCCCACAGAGTTCATCCATCTCAGCTGCTCCGTGAGGTAAGAAGCGGCAACAAAGATCACAACAAAGATGACAATTATTCCAATGATGCCTATAGCGGAGGAGAATACCACAAGATTCTGCACTTGCATGTCAATTGCATCACCAAGATCATTGACTACTTGCTGAAGTGCGTCATCTTTTGAAACCGATAAAATGGTTACAAACTGTGGGTAGTATGATGGATCATAATCGGCCGGTATCGGGGGAATAGGACTGGCGAAGATGATGCTGGAGTCGTCATCCCCAAATGACGTCATTTCAAATGCAGTTTGCGCTTTTTTTGGATCCCATTGGCCATTGAAGTCCACAAGGGATCTGATGGCATCAAATGTTTCACGGTTTGCGCCTGTCCCAAGTGCAGGATCATATATTGTTTTGGGAGCAGCATCAAATTCAACGTTGGGTGCAGTGACTACAGTCCCATCATCCCATCTTGACACGATGGGTACCGCCCATGCATCGAGTGCTACTTCATCCATAACATTTTTCACCCCGTCCAATGTAATATCTATCATGATGCACGCAATAAACTTTCCAGTTTGTGAATCGTACACTGCTTTACCGGCAGTAACCACCCAAAGCGTAGGGTCCCAAGCATCTTGATATGGGCCGACGGTAAGGAATTTATCAGGATTAAGTGCTTGATCTCGACACCAACCTCGTTCAAGAGTATTGTATTCTCGAGAAGGGACAACTGACCCATTAGGATGACAACGAGCAATTTCTTCCTCTGATGCAATTGGTCCCAACTCTGGATTAGTAGGATTGAGCTCCCTCATCCAATCACATCCGATGCTAACATAAGTAGATCTTCCATTAATTTCATAGTGTGGGAACTGCATCAACGATCCTGCACCTTCATTGCTAAAGTAGTACCCAACTACCTTGATGTCTTGGTGATACTCGAATAGAGACTTCAACAATGGACTTAAACTAGCACCCTTCCGTGCTATCTGAGCGTTCACCGACGTTGGAGCCACAACACCGCCTGTACTAATGTCATTATTGGCATCAGTGCAATTAGGAAAATAATCAAACGATGCAGCATCTGTTGCCCCTGGGTTACAACTGCCCTGCATAAAATAAATTGAATTCTCGGTACTAAGCCTCGGATACATTGAATACCACGATAGCCTCTTACTATTTTGAACATGCTCCAAATAATTTGTTTCGTTGACATTCCCCTTTGCTTCATCAGCTGTGTGACTAAAATCCCAATCCATAGGAAGAAGAGGATCCATCATGGCAATCGGATAGATAGAAGCGTTCGCACTACTACTGTAAAAAGGTGTCGCTGAATCATCTTCAATATCTGGGTATCCAGCAAATCTATCCAATAAGAATTCTTTCATTATATTCGCAACTCCCACGGGCATAAGTCGTGGTGAAATTGATTCAGCCACATACCGTGCTGTTGTGCCTAAGGAAGTTTTGAATAACTGTTCCGCGTTTTCCACGGAATCTTGTTTTGCGTGATGTCCAGCAACGTAAGCTGCGACGATGGAGATGACGGTGATGCCTACAATTGTGATTGTGCTCACTGCACCAAATGTTAGAAGCATTTGCTTTCTGAGGGAGTATGATGGGTTGAGGAAAAAGGCTTTCCAGCACCCGAGCTGTTGTTTTTGCCTCCATAGTTGCTGCTGTTTTTTCTCTTCCTCTGCTGCGGGAAGGATTTGTTCGCAGCGGTCATCGTTGTCAAGATTATCGAGATCTCCAAGCATTCGCAACGCATTTGGAGACAATATTTGAGACTGATGCATTGCTTCTCTTCGCATATCAACGCTCGATTTGCGGCGAAAATGGCGCTTTGCATTTTCTTCATCTTGAACATCTTGGTTGGCCACTGTAGCATCGGTGGCATCTTCGTTTGAGTTTGATGTACCAGCTGCAGCTTTTTCCGCCATGGTGATGGGTGATGGAGTCTTTTGATCGGCAAGTTTTTTATATGACTTTCACACCGCCTCTGCTTGCTGCTTGGCTCTGCCAATTGCTCAATTTGTTGCTACATACACAGGTGAGTTAGCACCGGTGTACTGTGTACTTGGATAAGGTGTGGAAGGGCAGTGGAAGATGATGATTGTCTTGGGGAACTCAACATGAATGGTTTTTATGAGAAACGGTGTGTTGTTTCAGTCATAACATGTACTTTAACTTAAAAGGCTAATAAAGGTCATAGCGACAGAGAATCCACATTGAGAAGCTGCAGAAAAGAAGATAACCGGCAGACAATAAGTAGTAGTACTTCCTAACAGCAAAGGTAAATGATGACCTCTCTAAAGAATAACGAAGTAGAAGCGTAGTAGGATGGTCTTACACACGCTACGACAGACAGCCAGGATAGAACAGAAGCACGGTTAGAGATAGAATTAGAAAGAGCCAAAGTTGCAGTGCCAACAGCTCATTCACTACGCATATCGAACTTAAAAAGATTTCACTCCATTGTACGCCATCTTATTATTATGTCTCTCTCTTAGGTCTGTCTAATCTTGTCCTCTACCATTTTCACCGCTTGGTCAACATCTTGTAGGCTAACTCCATATACTAAGACGTAGGGGGCACAAAGCTTCGTGGTGTGGGTGAATCCGTCTGCGACAATATTCATTTTGCAACCAGTATCTCTAATGCTGCCGACAAGAGTCATATGTAGCTGATGATGCTTCCCTTCTTTCACGAAATCATTCGGAATATCAACCACACTCATATAGCTCGCTGAGCGATCAGTCAGTAAGGGATTAATGTCTCTCACAGCGTTACTTGTTGACTTATTGGTATTGGGACGGTGCGGACCCGCACAGCACCTCGAAATTTCGTACACTAATCGTCCCCGTGACCCATCGTTTCCAACAAACCCCAAGAAGAGGTCATGTATCATCAGGCGAGCCCTTTTGAGCTCCGGAAATAATTTGGTTCTTGAAGCCACGTTGTTTTTATTCTTCGCGAAGACTTTTATTATCATAGGCTTTTCATCCCAAACAACGGCAATTTTGCATTGAGATTCATCGCTTATTCGCTTCATGTTATGCCCAAGCCGACCACTACTAGATCTCCCGAGGAGGTGATGAAATAGCTTTCTTTGAGTCTCACGATCCTTTTGCAGCCAGAGCGGTACTTTGATCTCTAGATCTGGTTGCTCGTCTGGACACTTGTTTTTCTTTCGCGGTGTAGACTCAACTTTTACTTTTGACTCTTCTTCGTTCCTAGGTCTTTTTCGTGAGGAAGAATCCACTGAATTATCAACTTGTCCGACTCTAATCGAAGTTGGGACAACACGATTTTCAGCCATTGATGGCGGCATTGTAGCTGTTATTGGACCAGATTGTTTCTTCGCCGAAGCAGAAACAACAGTTGGTTCCTCTTGGGAAGGTTGATCGCCATTATTATCAGCCAAATTAACAGCACTATCCAATGCCCGATATTTCACCCTATCCCCATCAATTCCACTTTCATATCTCACTCTAGATCCTTCGAGGAATATCATTGCACTATACATGAATTTGCTTGGATTGGAGGGTGATAATGATTGCGCGCACATCACAATCTCTCCCTCAGATGCATTGCTGTCATCGCTGTGAGCAGAAGATATTGTAACCGGGCATGTTGCACCAAAGCCAAGTTGTTTATCTTCTACCACTTCAGTTATTATATGTTCACTATCGTCGCTGTATGTGATCTCATACACAAGTTGGCTACTTCGCAACGCAGCCGATTTAACTATACCTCGCTTCAACGTAGTCCCCTCAGGTCCTGAAAAGTTATACCAAACCGGGCAGCCAACTGGAAAGGCTAATTTGGCACATTGTTCAGCGTTGAACCTAATCACATCACGACCAGATAGTTCCATTGGAGAGCACAATCAAAAGAGATGACTGAGAGAGCTAAGATTAGGATTCTTCTCGTCCGTCTTGAGCACTGCTTTATGCTTATTTACCCTTGCATGCACATGCAACGGCGGAGGAGGAGCAACGCTTCATAGTTCATAGAAATTCGAATCGATCAAACGAATTTTTTACATCACCAGTACAAATACTTACTTACGTATGTAGCACTAACTGTCATACCTCTAGAATTAGAATGTGATATGAGCTGCTACTATGGTA
>Ga0209652_1001850_pt1 | contig 17009 bp, 16 predicted proteins | sample SaaInl74LU_5_DNA_FD_184641 | JGI IMG/M metagenome (GOLD analysis project Ga0209652, IMG submission 184641) | Marine microbial communities from expanding oxygen minimum zones in the Saanich Inlet - ESP_74LU_5_DNA (SPAdes) (version 2) | ecosystem: Environmental > Aquatic > Marine > Intertidal zone...
ATACTTCCATACATTCGTAACCAAATACAGTGGGCCATTAGAAGCTGTTGATTGCTATTTTCATAGGGTTTCTACGATTTTGAGATTCCGCTTCCTTCTTCTTTTCCATTTTAACCTTTATTAACCCTTAAACAACAAGAAGAGGGGAGAATAAGAATGAGAAATGAGAGATACTTCTATTTTGAATCAATTTTGATCTACCATAATATCTAGGCAACGGGGCAACATACTACGCTTTCGGTGTTGTTCGCAGTTAGATATATAGCGAAGGCGTTTTGTAGTTGGTTGTTATTGCGCTGCAGTGGCCGTTGGAAGTTTAGTTTCTCTAGCTGCAAGCTGCAATTTATCTGGTCGTGTTTTGTGGAGTAATTAAACGAGCAACGCCAAGGAGCGGTTTGTAGCGGAGATTTGACTGTTGAGCGTCAGTGAAAGTAGAAAGCAGGATTGGTTATTGCTCCGGGTGCTGCACCAAGACTTGCAGATGAAGTCAGTGACCGTAAGAATCAGCAACGACGAAATCTGGCGTAGCCCTCCATCATCGCACCACGGTGAGGACGACTTTGATTGGCCTCCTGGCTGGATCGAAGTGCATCGCTCATCACCTTCAAATATTAGTGTCGAGCATGTAAATAGCATACGAGAATTCCATCCCCCCTCTCTTGCCGGCATTGCCAAAAGAAAGCAAAAAGTATTTTATACAATTGCCGAAGTGAAGAAGTATATTCAACAGGAGGAAGCAAATAAGCATAAAAAAGATGACAAAATCAGTTGCAGTGATGGATGCACAAACAAAGTGATTGGAAGGGGAGAAGTGTGTAAAAGACACGGAGAATCTTCACCAAGGAGATCATCGTCTCGTAGAAGAACCAAGCAACAAAATTCCTCTACCAATAATAACCAATCATACGAAGGATCTGTCGATGCTCTAAACAGAATTATGAAAGTCGATAACAAACTCTCTCAAAACATGAGACAATCAATACTAATTGCAGCAGTACTCTGTCGGAAACGCAACGATACTTATACTCAGTTCCTTGGATCCGATGGCAATACCTATTCTGATCTGCGTTCAGCATTTGGGAAGCATATTAGTATTAAACAGTGTGAATTATGCAAGCAACGGGTGCAAGGCCCATTTTACTGTAGAATTGCTCATGAGCATTTGGATGTGCCTGACTATGATGGAGGCAGTAGCTATGAGTGCCTTAGAAGGTTCTTCAAGTGCAGTGTGGATGATTTGGTAGAAAGACAACACGAGTTACTGTATGGAGGAGAAGGAAGTCGAAAGAGGAAAGCGATCGAACCTTCTCCATCTGTATTAGACGGATCAGATGATAATATCAGCTCAATGGACTTGATGAGCGAAGAAGTCTTATTGCAGATCGCGCTTTTCATTCCAAATTTGAATGGTTTGATATCCTTTTGTAAAACTTCGAAGAGAATGCAGAAGTTATTGTACACATCAGTTCACTCCGAGAAGCTATTTCGTGGTCCGTTTCTACAAACCTTCGGCAAAAGGGGCACAGTTGGCAATTTTGAAATGAATTTAAGCTGGAGAGAACGTTGGAAGATGATCTATGGTCTGCGCAGAGGTCTAGTACATCAGCAATCATCTAATATGTTACCACTGAATGGTATCGGTGCAAATTTGCGTCTTCCCAGGCAAACGATAGGAGTCTTGTCACACGCAGAAGAGAGCTCAGCGTTGTTTTATGACAACCCTGAGTGGAGTGTCACTGATGATATAAGCAATGGGTACTTTGGAATGAAAATTCTTCATTTGCCTCCTCCTCCAGATGCGGCAAATGATTGGCAGCCTCCGGTAGTTTGCCACGGAGATTTCAATGGAATCAAGATATTCAATTCAGTCAATGCCATGTTTCAAAATGCACAGCGCCGATTTGTATCACTTGGGGATGATGAAGGAGGCGGGCAAGTGCTAACGCTGATTCAATGTGATGTGAGTCCATTGGCAAACGAGCAGACAAACAGATCTCAACCAAGTTTTTTCATAGGCTTCGCAAGCGGGAGAGTTGCTGCAGTGAATGCGACAATAGCTGAATGTGGACAACAGTACAATTTCAACATTTCTGGCTTCTATGATGCTCACGTGAATGAAGTTACATCTCTCGTCTTTGTCAATGACATTGCATCTGGTGGCAAAAGTGGCAAACTTCTCTATTCCGCTTGCGGTGGAGGACACGTGTATTGCTATCCAAATGCCCTCAGTCCTGAACACAACTTCAGTATGGATGAATCAATCTTAGCGTTTTCTAGCAATGGTGCAATTTTCTCCATGACATCAACAGTTGTTGACACAGGAGATCATTCCTCTTCAATCATTTGCACTGGGGACGGAGAGGGTAAAATTAGGTTGTGGACAAGAGCCGATGAAGGACTATTAGCACGATCTCTATCCGAACCTGTCTCTCTAAACCAAAGTGAAACGAAGTTTGTCCCTATTCAAGTGAAACAGGCGGGTACACGTACTGGTCTTGTCACGAGGATGAAGTTTGTTCACAATAACCTTCTCGTTACTTGTACAAATAATGGCGACTTGCGTATCTGGAAGCTCCAGTGCTGCAACAAGCCATATCGGTATAGTGGTGGCGAGAAAGGACCGAAACCTCAATTGGAGCTGAAGTATGATAAAATGAGCCTACACAACGGGGGTGTTGAGGTAGTAAACAATGTTGGAGATATCCTCCTTACATCTGGTGGCAACGACGGACAAGTTATTGGAGTTGATTTGAACACTGGCTTAATTTTGCAAAGTATCGATTGTCACACAGGCGAAACCCTGCAACGTCGTGAAGGTAGCACACTATTAGCGAAGAGCTGTGTTGTTGACATTATTTTAAGTGGAAAAGAGGCAAGTATGATAAGCCTATGCCGAGATGGAACGTTGCAGCGATGGAGCTTTGCGTGATTAATAACTAATTCATACTACATCTATCTACACTTCTTCTTAACTATTACTCCTCCGGTACACTACGTGGATCACGTTGCCTTGCTGCTTCCTCGGCTTCCTTTCTCTTCTGGAACAAGTTTTCCCTCATCTCTACACGCCTAATTTCAAGAAGCTTTTGATCCATGTCAAAAAAGTATTGCGAGTAATCTTTCTCGCCTTCCTGATTTGCCGTATCAGAGTTCAGCTTCCGACGCCTCTCTCTTTCCTTCGGACCAAGGAAGTCTTTCTCCATCAGTACTCGTCTCCCAGCCAAGACATCATCGAGTTCATCTTGGACTAATTCACGATGTTCAGTCAACAAGGCAACTAACTTGTTAGCAGTGGTCATCGCGTCCCACGGTGACGCACCATACTTCGTAATCAACCTATCGAGTTCGTGAATCATTTCTTCCAGCATCTCTGCCGAGAACTTGTAATCACTCTCGACAAAACCAGGACGATCGTAAACCGTCTTGAGACCCTTGCCATTTTCAATCAGTTCAGACCAGACTGGAAGAATGAGGATAGATAGCGACAATAGTTAGAAATATTGGAAGAGCGCACTATTGAGGTCAAGATCAAGAACAGGAAGAAAAAACTTACTACAATCCCAAGTCTCATCCTCGATGACATAATCACCCATCTTGGAATTTCTTTTCAACACGTTCCCAATCAAAGCTGTCTCTGCTTTTCCTCTGGAGTAATCTCTCAAGTTCTCAGCCGAAATCACTGCCACAGGTGCACACCCTTCAGTGACCGTTGCACAATGGGGGTCATAAGCATCTTCGACCACAGTATCTGCACCTACAACAAGGTCATAATCAAGTTCTGCGCGAGTGTACACTGTGGGCATCATGAGCATATCCCAATGTTCTTTTGTCGTCGTCTTGTGCGTGAAAATGTCTCTCAAAAGACCACCCTCCATGTAGTAATCAATGAACCACTTCGAGGAAAGAAAGATACTATTCGTTAGTTCCAAGAGAACATGTGACAGGGCAAATATACATTCATGTGCATACTTACGCCATACCAGTGAGCTTCGTCCAACACTCTCTCATCCCTCCAAGCTAAGAAATCGGAAATGGGCGGCCGCTCTGAATATAAGTTGTCCAGAAAGAGCGAGGCATCCTCCCAAGTTTTGGCGTAGCCAATGTCCCACTGAGTGTACATTGTCGCGGATAGAGACGAAGCATAGGTTAGTAAGCGGGGTAATCAGCTATGACATGCATTCTATCCAACCTATGCACTTACAAGGATATCGTGATACTCGACCTATCATAAGCAGAGGTGACGAAACATAATAGAATGATTAGCACGCGGAAAAGGGTAGATCTACCAGCACACATACAATACCATCCATACACATGTGCACTCACCATACTACGTCTAATATTTCTGACCATCATAACAACTTGATCGGCGGCATCCCCCCATCCCCAGATGCCCTCATGGTGAGGGTAATTGGCTTTGATGAAAGGGTGGTTACTCATTCCAATGTGTTCTAAAACAAAAAAGATATGTGAGTGTGTGTGTAAAAAGTAAACAAACTACATAATACAGTAGGTGACGTACCAAAATCCCATTCATCTTTTGCCGGCCAGCCAGTCAAAGCTTCCATCTGAATGAAAATCATGCGCTTATCTCCAGAGGGGAAACCAGCTATGACTGTCTTGTAAAAATCTATATCATTAGGCACGGCGTAAACAGGCGGCTGCCACTTGCAATTCCCTCCACCAAGATTTAAGGACAAAGTACGCTGGCTCGGAAGATCAAGTGTGGCAGGGACATGCATTGGCGTTGCGTCCTCTTGAACAGCTTCTACTTCGGCGTAGGGAGAATCCCTCCGCAAGAATTGAGATATCACAGGCGATGCGAGTTCATCCCCTACAAGCAGAGCTACTACAGCAGTAGCGAAGAGGAAGGACACAGTCCTTCTCTTACCTTTGAGCATCCTTGCGATCGGCTCCATTGTTTTTGCACTGAGAGAATCGGAGTTACTTATTTGTTGCCAGCTGTTTCAGCGTTCCTTGCTTGCAGAATGTCAACAGGGTCATCGAGGATCGATGTCGGTGTTGTGTCCGCCTTGTGTGTCGTTGTGGATTCCAAGAAAAGGGAATCCTTTTTTGTGTGGGGTCATTCAAGTCATTCAGGTTGTTGTCAATAAGGAAGAAAGAGAGAAGGGAATGACAGTCATGGTTCGCACATGTTCCGAACCAACATTGTCCAGAGTTCGCACTTTTCCAGCTACATTAGGAGTTCATGTGTCGTAGTGCGGCTCTTCATGTGTCGTAGTGTTGCTCGTTTTGTCCATTGACAGAGTGAGTATCGGAGGAGAAGGTCATTTGACCGGAGTGACAGTCATGGTTCGCACCTCTCCCAACTCCCATCTCTCCCCTCAGCTTCGCCCTGGAGAGCAAAGAGCAAGAGCAAAGAGTCTCTCCCTCCTCGCCCTTCATTTTTTTCACAAGCCAAGGTTGGCTGCATTCTGCTGCTCTCAAGAGATCAAGAGATGTTACCAGGCCTCGTTCGTCCCTTCCATTAGACACACTCAACCCCCCTCCAATAGCTAATTACTACCATGTCATCTGACAACAACGAACAGCCGCCGCGAGTCCAGTTGGGCTTCTCTTTACCACTACACAAAGGAGAAGATGACGTCGACGCACCCGACACATCTTCATTTGATGGACAGGAACACAACAACATACTAGGCCACACATCGCCCAACTGGTGTGATTGGGATGGTGGTAAAATCGGTGGTCTACCATCTTGGTTGAATCCGCGAGATTTACCTGATGGTCCTCTCTGCTGCCGTGGACCTTGCAGCAAAAACACCGAAAAGAAAGACGGTGGAACTCCGCTTAGATTTATTGCGCAACTGTATTGTCCGGCAGATGATGTAACTAACAATCCAGCAGCATTCCATCGGTCGGTGTATGTATTTGCATGCCCAAAGTGCTGTTCAGACTCTTCTAAATTATTTCAGCACAATGAAGTTGACGACGGAAATGATGCAAAAGAGATTCCAGCTGCACTTCTATCCGAGTGTGTTCGAGTGTTACGATGTCAACTTCCCAAGAAAAATGATTTCTATCCAATCAATGGAGACGGAGAAGAAAATGATGAGTGGGAGAAGCATACTAGCACTTTTTGGAGCAAATCAAACAAAGATGACCAGTTGAATCTATGTGCAGTATGTGGACAAAAGAGCAAGGGAAAATGTCCCAAGCAGGGCAAGTGGTTTTGTGGACCACATCACCAAAAGGAATGTTTGCGTGCATCGAAGCAATATCAAAAGACTAATCCAAACGAGGCGATGCCACAGACATATCTACCTTCAGTTTGTTATGAAACTGAACTCGTAGTTGAGGAAGAACCAGATCATGTGCCTACTGCAGCGGATAACAACTCTGGAAATAGCAACGACACAGATACAATGAACTCAAAATCTCTGTTTCAATCCGGCGATATCACGGATGCAGATGCCAACTTAGAGCAGAGCGATCTCAATGAATTGACTGGAAACAAATCTCTAGCAGAGGCAGCTACAGGGGTGACTGATCCTACAACACTTGCATTTTATGCTCGTATGAACATTGGTGGAGAGGAGAACGATGTAAGGGATCAATGCTTACGTTACTCACGATGGTCGACGGCTCAAAAACCAGCAACAGATAAAGATGAAGGAGAAGAGGAGGAAGAAGAAGAGGGTGCGCTGTGGTTGTCATCTGATAATCGCCCTGATGAATCGTTCCCACCAAAATGCCAACATTGTGGAGCTGAAAGAGCATTTGAATTCCAAATATTACCTCAGATGATTCATTATCTTTTGAATGATCCAGATTCTAGCGGTGACAACAATGATGCTACTGACAACGGCAGGCATGTATTGACTGAATCGGAAAGAGCAGTGTTACTGGAAGCCAAGGCAAAGATTGAGAGTGGAATGGAACTTCCAGAAGGATTCCAAGAGCAGCATGATTTGGCAGTTGCTAGTGCCAGAGATGCTTTGCTTGGAATTTCTCGCAAAGGTGGCGACAAGAGCGGAACGTCTGAAGAGGAAGGAGCCAAAGATGGATTGGATTGGGGTACTATTGCGGTGTATACGTGCACTGCTAGCTGTTGCGACAGTGGAAAATACTTGGAGGAGGCTGCTTGGGTGCAACCACCTCTCGATTAATGTGCTCGATTAATCAAGGAGATTGAATTGGTTACAGGATATTTTCTATAAGTAGAGATCAAGACTTACATTACAATCTTGCTTCGAATTGTCTCTCTGCACCGTAGAAGCATAAAATTGCATCAGCAGCAGCAATAGCAGCAGCAGTGCTACCGTGGTATTTCTCGAATCTTTACTAGAGGCTCGGTGCATTCCATCTCTCTAGAGTAGAGAGGTTGGGCCGCCTGATAAGCTTTTCCAGATACAGGACGAGAGTCGAGTCGTGCCCGAAAACAAGGGCTCTTCAAAATCGCATACTTTTTTCGAAGAAAAGGCAGGACGAGGTCGATAATACACACATCAATATCCAACACTCAGCTCAATCGGCATGATCGTTCCTGCCGCCTGCTTCGCTTTCCTCATAAGCACACGCCACTCTTCTCCATTGACACGCTGTGCATCAAGAACAAGAATGACTTCGTCTCTATCGGCCCTTCCTAATCTCAACAAATCTGATGGGACGGGAGCCTCAATTGATGACATCAGTGAACAAGTAAAAGGCAAGCACGTCGCCCTATACTTTGCTGCAGGATGGTGTCCCATGTGTACATCGTTTGAACCTTCACTGATGCAGTTTCGCGAGGCTGCCAATTCATCTGGTAAAGAGGTGGAGATTATTTACGTGCCTTCCGACAGGCAAGCCGCAGATGTTGTAAAGCGTACAAGTTCCATGAATATGCTATCTGTCCCGATAGGCGAGGAAGCTGATGCGATGAAACGAAAATACAAAATTTGGGCTGGAGCAGAGAGCTTAAAGCTAGGTATGGGAAGGAGATCGGGAGTTCCTGCGTTAGTGGTCTTATCTGGTAGTGGAGATGAAGTGGCATTCCTAGCGGCAGAGTCCAAAGGAGCCAAGGCACTTGGTGACTGGCCACTTGATGATAGTGGATTGTGGTAGTTTTCTCAGATGATTGGCATGGTCCAGAATCAAAGGAGCAATATCATTGGTATGCACGAAGACATACCATCTCTGTCAGATGAGGATAATAATATAGTATTATATAGTATTTGTTCTATTTTGCAGTGATATACGTTTTGACAACCTTCTGGGCAAGCTCTCCATCAACATCTTCATCAAATGAGCGCAGTTTTGTCATCACCAGTAACAATGGTCGGTGCCAATCAGGATTGTAGGATGTCGATGTGGCATTTGTTGATTCTAAGGAACGATGCATTTTGGAAACTTTTAGATGGAAATCTTCAATCATTTCAACGTGAAACAGTGAACCGTTGGATGTGCTTGCTTCGTTAACTGCATCAATCAATACCATGAAATTGGCCAGCGACGATCCTCGTTTTGGCTGGCATAGTAGAGCTACGCCACCAACTGTCAGCGTGCGTGCAATTGTGGCAAATAGTCCAGTGTGAAACTCTTGGAAATGAACGCAATCGCTTGCCAAACATATGTGAAACAATCCTTCATCTGAGCTATGATCCAACGAAGATTGTTTGTGATATTCTTTGATGATGCGTTGACATTCCTCTGCCCCCTTTGCACTTGAATCCCATAAAAGCAATTGCGAGTCAATATTTACATCTTTTCTTTCTGGCATTAATGTTGAACACACTCTATTATTTTCGACACACTTTGGATGGCCATCGGTAAGTACAAGCTGCAATAACTTCATGTTATCAAGAGAGGCTGTGGCAGATGCCACTGCTAATCCTGCAAGGCCCGCTTGCCCTGCACCCAACTCTAGAATATTGCATGTCTCTTGACCAACATTGGCACATATGCTTTCTTCATTTGCGAATAGAGCAGTCTTTATCCTGCTTCTCAGATCTAATACTTTGGTAAGCTCACTGGTTTCTTGATCAGTTTCACTGTCATTATCAAATTCTTCAGATAGAAGCACCGACAAAAGAAATCCAGCCAATGTCGCCTCGGCATCCCAAACCCTCACGTTGCCAGTGTTGTCAACACCATGATTTCGGTGAGATAAAAGTGCTTCGACACGACTTTTCATTGATGATTGTGATGTGCACTCCTGCTGTGATTGTTTTACTTCTCGTGTTACAAATTGTATCTTTCCTCCTTGTTTGCATGTGTATGAATTTTGAACAAAGTCCCACGACGACGATTCTTCTCCATCTTGACCTTCGTCTACGTTGTGGCACTTGGCAAGTAAATCAGAGTATTCATCGGTATCTTGAATAACAGTACGATCCAACACCTGAAATCCAGCAAATGAATTCATTGAATGTTTGTTTTTCGCTGCTGCAGATGATTGTGAACCAATGAGTGCCTCACGCAGAAGGGACCATCTTGCTTTCACTCGTTCCTTTCTCTTTGCTGCGGCCAAAACATCTGGACCGTCTTGATGCACAGGTTGCTCTGAGTTTGGCACTCCCATCATTCTTGCCGATCTCTTTCTTGCCTGTGCAATGGACGGAAGACAATGCACGAAGGGAGGATGATTTTTTACCTGTTGCTTGGTTAGGTACGTACGTAGAGGCCTATTATTATGGAGCAAATATCGTTCGTACCAGTAAGTAAATATTGTATCTGGAGGTACAATTATCACTTCCTCGCTCCATCTTCGCATAAAAAAGAAGACAGAAGACGGCGTTGGCAATAAAAGTGGTGGTCTCAATCTATCGTCCCATCAGAATATTAATATCAATCATACACCATGGATAATCGGCGAAATCATCATAGCAGAAGTCGCAGCCGTAGCCGCAGCCGCAGCCCACCCTCTCACCACCGTGGGGACGACTTCCGATCAGACAATCGAAACAATCATTTCCGCCGCGACACCAGAGATAATAAAGACAAAATGGACCGTGAGCGTATAGAAAGAGAGCGAAGGGAACGTATGGCTCGAATGCGTGCTGAAATTGACGCTGAGGAGAGGGGGATAGCTCCAGTAGGGAGCGGTGATACAGCTCCGAATAATCAAACGACGGGGGAACTATCTAATCAAAAGTCAAATCAAAACAAGAATAATGACGATGAAGAATTAGATGATGAACAAAGACAAATGATGCAAATGATGGGATTTGGTGGTTTTGGAACAACCAAGGGAAAATCTGTGGGGGATAATCAAACAAGTGCAGCAAAAGGGGCTGCATCAAAAAATAAGGGAAGGAAATATCGACAATATATGAATAGAAAGGGTGGTTTCAATAGACCTTTGGATAAGATGACATGAGTCGGGGTATGTTTTCGTAATTGTTTGCAATCCATGGAGTGGATAGTGATAGGGAATGACAACATAATATTATCTTGTGTGCTTTTGGGGCAACCCTTCTTTACAGAGAGGCAGGGAAATTGAGTGTGATGACATTGCAAGCAAGTGGTGTGGCATCTTCTCACGACGTCTATGATGCACTGAATAAGTGGCAAGATATTCAAGTGAAAGTCATTCAGCAATTATATAATATTTATGTACTTAATGAACTCATAGTATGCACTCATAAACCCTTCTGAAGGCACCTCTCTGGAAGCAGAGATACTTCCAAATTGACCAGATCTCAGCAAGAGAGAGAGAGGGATCATCTGTGCTTCTTTCCTAAAGAGCTACTAAACACACAGATACATACGATGATTGAAACCAATTCCTCAAAGCTCTTCTGCTTCTTGGCTTGGAATTGGGAATTGGGAGGAGAGGCGTGGGCCATTCCGTTCGCGAGGGCCCACGCACTGAAGCGGCGCAAAGCGCAAAGCGCAAAAACACAGCCAGCGCGCCAGAAGAACGATCCGCTCGACATAAAGCAGTTCGCCCATGCCATAGGGACAATACTCAGCCACACTCTCGTTGCCAGCAACTGGTGGTGCAATAGCGGTTGTATTAACTTGTTTCAACTTGATTTAACAGCAGACATCATAGTCCAAGAACACCATGGATCCAGAAGAAAATTATGATTTGACGGAATCTCTTATCGGCGGAGACAACGACGCATATCCTGCAGACATTTCCCGAAACACCCCACGGGCAACACGCTGCTCCCGGATACGAAGTCTGCCGACGCTATTTTTCATTGTGACTCCAATGATTATCTTCATTATCGTTGTATTTTTATCGGCGGCACTCATACCCACCGACGTTACAAGCAACTCCAGCAAGCAAACCACATCCCTCAGGGATAGCATGATGCAATATCTAGCAAGACACATAATGCCCTACGACGTACCCAACATCGCATCGCTTGGTTTTCAAAGCAATGGTCAACCCAAGCCGGATGGTATGTCGGATGGAATAGTCGATCAAACGGTATACTACTCAATACAAGCCAAAACGTTGTATCCTTGGACTGATTCAATTCCTCAAGATGTTTACTTTGAATATGTTGTTCCGTATGCAGTGACAAACGAGCCCAGGACAAATCATCGTCCCCTTTTATTTAATGCACTGAATGATAGTCTAAAACAATATGAGCGGGCAGCAATTGGAAACAGTACCCAATCAACGCAAGATCAGATAAAAGAGGTAGTTAAACTCATCAACACTGAATTGTGGGCTCTCATGGGCCGTGACTCAAAGCCCATTGTCTTCAAGGCTTCGCAAACACCACGCATATATGACCCTCTTTCTGTGATTGCATATGGATATTCCAGTTGTACAGGCTTGGCGATAATGTTGGTATCAGCACTTCGATCTGTTGGAATTCCGGCCCGTATGGCTGGAACACCTGCTTGGTATGGAGATCCAAGCAAAGGAGATCATAGGTAAGTGGACGATTTTTTGTATCTTATTTGAATTGATACTCTGTTTTGTATCATTACTAATTTATCATTCAGTTGGGTTGAAGTATATGTTGTAAGCAATGAGTCTGCCAAAGATGGAAAATGGATGTTCCTTGAGCCCACTCCAGGCATCGCTGAGGGCAATGAAGATACAGCCCATGCAGACAATCTCGATAGGGACCCATGCAAACGCTGGTTTTGCAAGGCAGATCGATTCAATGGGTCAACAAAGACATATGCAACAAGATATGATAAACAAGCAACAAGCTTCTTTCCAATGGCATGGGCTGATGATGATAGAGGTGTGCCGGGGGAAGACCGTTCCAAGTTTTACACTTCAACTTGTGGCAAATGCAAATAGACAAGTGATAGAATAGGAAGGAAAACTGAGAGACCATGTTGTACCATAGCTTATGATGACCAACTATTCAACAGTAAACATGTCTGTTAAAATAAATGATGAAGAATGAATTCATATTGTAATCTTTGTCTCAGCTGTGACTAATGAAAGTATGCAAAAAGAAGAACAACAAATATTTGCTCTCGCTCTATTTGAAACACCACCTCTCAAGATATTCCATTTCATTCAAAACGCCTCTCCCTCCGCCAATCCATCAACAGCAGTGATTGCAACATCCTCTCCTTCCTCAGATGTTTCCTTTTCACTAGGAGCAAGTTTCTTTGCCTCCACCATCCACTCACACGTCATCAAATCATTGTTCTCGGCTTCATCCTTCTCCAAAACGGAAACAAAGTCACGCAAATCATCCAAAGCCTTGTCTCTACGGCCGATACTTTCAGGAATCATCATTTGACTTTCGCCAAGTACCTCTTCGAATTTCTTAATGTCGTAGGGATCTTTTTGTTCATCTTTCATTTTTTGGAGTTGTTCTTCATTTTCCTTTGTTTCTTTTTCGTAGTAGGCAGCTTCTTTGATGAGCCTGTGTTGCAAAGCATTAATGACGACGGGGAAGTGTATTTGGGTTTGAATTAGATGCAGGTATAGATGAAGGAGTGAGATAAGAGTCGTATTGACAACTACGCAAAACAAAAAATGACAATCGATTATATTTGCAGTTGAAAACATCATTGTTCTCGATACAATCAAGCGTCGTCCTACCTTTGGCAAGCCTTCACTTTGATCATGAGCTGCTTTTGCGGATCAGCCTTGGTTGCTGGACGAGGCATGGTTGGTCGGTGAGGTGGGTATTGAGGGTGAAAGAGAGAATGAGATCGCAGTTTATTTTTTTTATGGCGACTTCCGATTTCGTCTTCTGGTAGAAGCGTTCAGCGTTTCATCACGAGACTTTCTACACAGATTTTGTACCAGAATTCTACAGAGGAACTCCGAAATGTTGTGACAGGAGATGCCTAAAATCAAACAAGTCCCTTCAAACTTCCAACCATCTCACGCGTTTGCATGGTTGCGATAACAATGAGATCTACCAAATCGACTAAACGAAAAACTCTTGTTATTAATATAATTGAATAATCTAATGTACACCCTCTCACCAAACGGAGGACCCTCTAAAAGTCAGAAAAGGTAAGTTCGCCAATACTTTCCATCTGCTGAGGCTTCCTACCGCGTCCAGTGTTTTTGATCGCCTCTGTTGCTGCGGACATTGCTACACTTGCTCCAGGTCCTGCGCTTCCGCCACCGGAAAAGCCACCGCCACTCTTCTTCTTGCCCCTACCTACATTACCCATCGCCTCGGTTGCCGCGGAGAAGTCGACGGATACAGCTGCGCTTGCGCCTCCAGAAAACCCACCACCGTAACCCCCACCGCCACCGAGATTGTTCCTACCCCTACCTACATTACCCATCGCCTCAGTCGCTGCCGAGAAATCAACTGACGGAGCTGCGCTTGCGCCTCCAGAAAAGCCACCGCCACCCCCACCGCCACCGAGATTGTTCCTACCCCTACCTACATTACCCATCGCCTCAGTCGCTGCTGAGAAATCAACTGATGGAGCTGCGCTTGCGCCTCCAGAAAAGCCACCGCCACCCCATTCTGACGCCCCGTTGTTCCTATTCCTACCCACATTACCCATCGCCTCAGTCGCTGCAGAGAAATCAACTGATGGAGCTGCGCTTGCGCCTCCAGAAAAGCCGCCGCCGCCATATTCTGACGCACCATAGGGATTTGTTTTGCCTGCATTACCCATCACCTCAGTCGCTGCTGAGAAATCAACTGATGGAGCTGCGCTTGCGCCTCCAAAACCTCCACCGCGATTACCGCCTCTATTCACATTACTTATTGCTTCTGTTGCACCAGTGGCTTCTGTTCCTACACTGCCATCGTCATCATCGCCTGTCATGATCAAGTTGCTCTTTTGACCCTTCTTTTTTCGACTCTGTCCTTTCATTGCACCATTACTAAAGGTGTTCATACCAGCAGCTCCTACGTTGAAGTGTTCGTTGTTCATATCAAAGGCATCCTCTTCTTCAGAGTCATCATCAGAGTCACTTGTAGTACCACCACTTGAGGTAGTACCGCTATCTGATGTTGTTTGTTCACTTGTACCAGTACTTGTGGTGTGGAAAGTTTGACTGTGCGAGGTTGTGCTCGATTCGCTACCGCTGGTTCCGCTGTTTTCGGTTGTTGAGTCGCTACTCGTTGTTGTTTTACTCCCTGTTGTTCCACTCGCACCCATGCTAGCGTAGTAACCCATGAGATCAGAATCAGTATCGAGAGTACTGAAGGAGCCATTATGATTGGAAGATAGATTGGAAGCATGAGAAGCTCGGCGCATCTTCTTCTTCACCTTTCGTCGTTTCTTGAGCCTCTGGTGGATTTCTTTCTCCCTATCGGTGAGGTTGTCTTCGTCATCAGCATCACCCATTTCGTTAGCGCATCTATTAAGAATATAAAGCGAAGTAGGATCGGAAGGTGTACCGTCACTGCTTCGATCTGAATCATCGTCGTCCTCATCGTCGATGTCACTGCCCTTCTTCTTCTTCTTTTTCTTCTTCTTCTCTTTCTTGGAGGTATTATTACGCATCATCGCGTCAAGTTTGGCCTGCTCTTGTTTCAGCCGATAGCGGAAGAAGCATCCAGCAATAATGACAAAGACTACTAGTACACAGATGATACCAACAATCAACCCAACATTGCCGCCGCCACCACCACCAGCATCTTTTGTTTCGGGAGCTACTGCTTGTGGAACGTTTTCACCAGGAATGATAGGTCGCAATGAATAACTGCTTTCCAAGAAGGTCAAGTCCAATATTGCTGGATGGCCCATTTCAGCAATAGTGCCAAACTCCATGCCTTCTTTAATTGTATTCAAGGCCGTGAGTTGAGCACCAGTGACGAGGTTCTTGAAATCAAAGTTCTCGGGGAAGTAAACGGTCATGGACCCTTCCATGACGTAACACTTGGGAACGATTGCGGGATTTGGCGGTGAATATCCCCCAAAACATCCTGAATGAGGTGGATAGACCGGGCAAGAAGAAGATGTGTTAGGAAGTGATACCTCAATGCATTATTCAATGAAAGTGGAAGACAAACAAGAACACAATGTTTGAAACTTACGTTCACCGTTCAACGGAAAGTCCATTGGATCGGAATCAATCCCAATCACACGATTCAACCTTCGATGCTGATGTTGATAGCCAAGGGTAGGATCCTCTATAAGAAGGTCAAGCCCCTCAAAGAGCTGGACTTGATCTTCGTTCCCCCCTCCCCCGCCGCCCCGAAGAAACCGACCCCTGATGACCTTCCTTCGACTGACACTCCCCGAAATCTTCATACACTCATCACTAAAAAAAGCCGGGAGCATCATAGTGGTCATGGCGTCCTCCAACGCTGGCAATATCTCATTGTAAAGACTTGCCCGTTGATATGGTCCACCAGGAGTTGCATCCGTATTCAACTCATATCGGAACTTGAGGGTGACACCCCCTCCAGAACGTTCTTGACGATTGTCCCCAAAGGAACCATTGGTAGCCTTACAGTTACGTTTCCCGAAAAACGTTGGCTGGCTGGTAGGCCCATCATTCCCACGTGGAGGTGCAATTGTTTCACCACCATTGGAAGTTCCGGTGCCGGGAAGAGGACCTCCTCCCCCTGGATTGTAAAAATCAAAATTACTTGGTGCTCTCAATGGGTCATTCACTCCATTCTTTTCACTTGATGTTTTCTGGTGAATGGCTATATTCACATTGGAACCAAGTTCCTTGACGTTGGTGAGGACATCTCTTAATTGAGATTCTTCGGGGCTGATGCCATCACTGTTATTACTACTACTACCAGCCCCACCAGAACTACCACTTGAGCCACCGCTTCCCTTTGGAGGGCTGCTACTGCTGCTGCCACCACCATAACTACCATAGTTTCCAGTAGCAGTATTCTCTTCAGATTGCTTCCCATGAAAAATGTGATACGGAGATGAGGGAGTCTTCTCTTCATCCCCTCGAAGTTCATCCACCGAAACACTACTACTATGATCTTCATCCGAGGGAAGAATGAAAATACCTAAACTGGACCCAGTATTTTCTCCATAGTGTATGTCATACTGCTCCTCAGCTTCACCATCATCTTGGTCGTCAATATTCGTTTGTACTCCATCACGGACTTGAATGTCTTGTGCCTCCTTCAGTCTTTCCACCTCATCGTGAAGATTCCAGAATGTCGTTATCGCTTCTTCCTCATCATCTTCTTGATTGTTGTCCACTGGAGCTGACTTTGTTTCTGCCGCTACTGCTTGTGGAAGTTCTTCTTCGTGCTGTCGTTGTTGCTGTTCCTGCTTTTGAGGAGACTGTAGCGTTGTGAACTGCATCGTTCCATCGCTGGCGATAAGTATGATTGCAACAGAAATTGATGATGAGGAACTCTATATTGTGTCCGAGCATCAAGTTGAAACTTTACTCAATGAACTCACCTTGCCCCTAGAATTGCTTGGGCTCTTCGCCGCCTACCATCATCACCACCCAAAGATTCCATCGTTGGCCTTGTTCTTCTATGGCTGTTCCTCATTCAGATTTGTCGCCGCCGTTGCTGTGATGACTTTTTGTTGAGCATCAGACCCGACCATCTTTTCCATCTGTGTGTGTGATCGTGAAATTGCCAGCCCCGAGTCCCGAGTTAGTAGCTTACCTGAGCCCCGAAAGTCAGTCTTGTACAAATCTCTTGGGCATAATGCGCTGTAGG
>Ga0209652_1001851_pt1 | contig 17007 bp, 13 predicted proteins | sample SaaInl74LU_5_DNA_FD_184641 | JGI IMG/M metagenome (GOLD analysis project Ga0209652, IMG submission 184641) | Marine microbial communities from expanding oxygen minimum zones in the Saanich Inlet - ESP_74LU_5_DNA (SPAdes) (version 2) | ecosystem: Environmental > Aquatic > Marine > Intertidal zone...
ATGTCAACTTTTGTTTGGGTGGATCTACGTTGAAATGGTTGGCATCTCAAGGCATAGAGAGGGATCATCATTCGAGACGAAATAGCAGCAGCAACGAGACGATATTTGTAGCAATGAAAGTGCCTGGGACCAATTGCATATTTGTGTCAAACAAGACAGCAAAGAAACGTGACAGCGCCAATGTCGGCTTTCAATTTGAAAGACTCGTTACTGGTGGAGATGTGGCTGATACGTCTTCGTTTCATCATTCGGTGGAACATCTTCATACTATGCAAGTTGGAGATCACAATGTACTCTTTAGAGCAGAAGTTGACGCAATGGACGAAAATGGATCACCGGTTGAGATCAAAGACAGCGTCTTTTATCAAAATGGAGTGATGTGTCAGATGATAAGCAGTGGGTCTTTGACTCTTTGCAAGGGGTACAAGGTAGAACAAACAAATGTCAAGAGAAAAAGAGTGATCGGTGGCGGAAAGAAGAAAGATACATATGCTACGGATGTTGAGTGCTTCAATCTGTCAGATGTGATTTCAAAGACACTCACTCATGGTGTATATCCTGGAGGGGCGAAGACTATGGAACAAACTATTGTCAACGCGTTGGATTCCCTTCGCAACCATGTTATTGATCAAGGTATATTGTACAAGTTGAACTTTTCTGAAACTGATTTGATTGCAGAGATTATAGAAGATGTATCAAAGTATCGGCCACTTCCGCCTGATTCAGTGGTGAAAAGTCTCATTGAAAATGAAAATTGAAAGAGTATTTGACAATATAAATAATTCGTATATAAAAATTACGTAGCTTCATCAAAGATGCTGTTCTGATAGCGTATCAATGAAATCCAGAAGTCTTTCCGCATTTTGTTTCGTTGTCTCGCAAACATCTTTATCAAACCCAAGTTTGCTGCCACCTGGCGACACCAACTCCGTAGAGCATGGAGGTACTACACGAAGAGGATTGCGAGGAAAGGAACGTCCAGATAATTTGTGTAAGCCACGCCATAGCGCGTCGCTATCGACTTTCAGCATGGCCTTGATAGTCTCAACTGCAGCATCACCGACATGGTCATCTGAAAGCATTGGAAATATCATACTCCCACAAGAAGGAATGAGACCAGCCAAGTCCCTTCCACAGCTGCTTTCAAATGTATGCTTCAGGCAAACGAGAACAGACAATAGCAAAGCGTGGCGCTTTGCATAATGAGAGTGCCTTCCATCTTCAAGCAAAATGTTACCTCTCTCATCTGACTCCAACAATCTGGCAAGAATTGGGTACACATCGTTTTCGAACCTATTCGAAAAGAAGCCATCAGAAAGGGTGCAAAGCTGAGAAGTGATTTCGAGACACTTTGATATCAATGCCTCCAAACTAGTTTGTGATTTGCTCTGATCTTGATCTTTTGCCATTGCATGTCGTATTGGTAGGTGGTGCCTAGATCTCCTCCTCGAAGATATGTGTGCAGACGACGCTGCTCTTAGTCGTCTGATGATTGTAGGCCATAATTCTGCTATTGCCGGGAGAAGTGGATTACTTGCAGATTCACCTTGCTGAGAGGTTCTGAAATCGCCTATTTTCCATAGACAACTAAAACCAGCCAAAATTGTCTCGCATCCCATCACTTGTATCTTCAGATTCTCCGAGCAAACGAGATAGCTGCACCTTGCCAGAACTGCATTCACTGTGTGAATCTCTTTCATGTGCTTGATGCTCTTGTTCTCTGCAATGTGTTCATCATTGTCATCCGTAGGTTTGCTTTCGTCTTCTTCAGTGTTTGGCTCGTTGATAGGGTCTTCGTCGCTATCTTCAGAGTTGCCGGTTGGACCCATCTGTAGTTCGTCATCTAGGCGTTGCAGCCAATCGCTTGCTTCTTGAACATCTGATTCTAAGGCCATAAATGGAGTAATGTTGCCAGTTTGTTCAATAATTGATTCATCCACAAATGATATAATGGACCGAAATACGCAAACCGTGTCGAGATAATTCTGCTGAGACATAGACACATCATATTGCCTGTCGAAATAATTCAACAGACAAGTCAGCATGTGGTCAACCATTGAGAGGCGAGCGCTAGATGTAATACTTCCATGACGAATAGCGGATCGTAGCACGACATCTATAACACCCATCATGCATCGTGGCATAGTCGACCGCTCTTTGGCATGCTTTCGAACTCGTAATGATACCGCATCCAATAAGTAATCAAAATTTGTCGCAATGAAGGAATACATGTCATTACATGCAGCTGAACTCGAAATCACTCCAAGAGATGCAACTGCAAAGTTTTGTACGTAGGAATGGTTTCCAATACCAGACGCTCTCTCAAGCAGTGGTAGGAGAATGATTGGTAGGTGCAGTTTGATATCTTCGTCAAGTACTCGTGCAAACTGACAAACGAAACCCATTAGAGCACAAAGAAGAATTGCATTTGCATTCATCACTGTGATAGAAGAGGCTTCACAGATGCCATCACCTCTAATGCTGTCAACCATTGCAACCTGCAAACCATTTGGTTTTGTTTGTGCTTTCTTTTCACTCACATGACCATCTAGCGTAGTTGACAAAGTCCACAGTGGATCACTGACGATTATAGGAAACACGGAAGCTGCCAACGACGATAATACATGTGCAGTTCTTTTTGCATCCTTTGTAGCTCTATCTTTGTCACCGTACTCATCCAATTTCAACAGACCCTCCAAAAGTTCAGTACAATACACGCAAGAACCAGACCAAGTCAGTTGGGCGCTAATGCCACCGGGAGTATGACGCAGTTGACGCCTCCGCGAGCAGGACTCAAACATGTCTGCAATACAAGCATCAATTATGAAGGCACATCGTTTTGTTCCGAATGTTCGAGCAAATAGCCTGGCAGTTTGCCTTGCAGCGTTGATCGTCTCATCATGTAAATAAAGGAAGCGCAGTCTGCTATGGTCTCCAATAATCCCAACTTCGTTACCATCTGCAGAAAAGGCTTCGATCACAGGCCTGCACGTCATTGATTCAGTATCTGGAGCAAAGATGACTGCAGGAGAATTTTGTTAGGCAGAACATAATAACATGGAAGTAAAGTGCTCTCGGTTGAATTTCGTCTTACCTGAAAATGCTTCCTTGATAACCGTTGCTGCTTCTGCGCATGAAAGTGCTGCCCCAATGTCACTTTTACCTTTCCCCAAAGAACGATGCTTTGTATGATAAGCCCCAAGTTTTTTCTCACCTCGGAACGAGATGAGGAGATATCCATCAATAATACGCAAGTAATTTTGAACTTCCACGTCTCTTCCACTCTTGGCAAGTATTGGCAACATTTCTACCAGCTCTAATATTGTTGGGACGGTATTTTGGCTCAGTCGCCTCTTCCATTCAATTGCTCCAAGTTGCGACTTGTATTCACTCAAAACTTGCAATGAATAGTCGGATAATTTATCGTTCTCGTCAGTCAAAGCAGTCAAACAATATTCTATTGCCTTCTTACCAAGTGTAATCGAAGTAGACTCTGTCCACGTTGACCGTGTCTCCACCAAGATTACACGACACAAGAACAATCCCCTCTGTCTTACCAAATGTGATCGATTGGTAGATACAAGGCTCAAAAGTATTGAAAGCGGCCCTGGCAACCGGGCATTTACTTCATTGTCAAATGCTAAATCTTGCTTACTCGATTGTATCGACGACTGATCGGAGACACCCTCAGTCAAGTCTTGCGTTTCTACAGCTATCTTTGACTTTTGAATAACAGCAAAGAGAGTTTCCGTAACAGAATGGTTGTTCGACTCATTTGATCTTCCAATTGTATTTGTATTCTTCATCGATTGCACCAACAACAGCGACAAGGCCAAAATTGCCTCGGATGCAACTTTATGAGTCGACGCAGATGATGAATACCGTAGTTTTGATAATGCGCATCGATACAATCCTGCAAAGCATCCAGGTAATATTGCTTTCCACAGAGTATCTATTGGAATACTCGTCATGAGAAGCTGAAGAGTTTTCAATGCTTCTAGTTGGAGTGTTGGATTATTGTTGTTGGTATTGTTGTTATTGCTTGCTTCTTTGGTTTCGCTTTCTTTGGGAAGCAATGCCAAGAAAGTTTGTACAAGACGTGCTACCAGTGCTCCGCCCATGGCATCGCCAATTTCAGTAGCAATGGGAGAAGCCAAGTGTTGTAATTGATCTATATCGGATGGAAGTGAATCCGAATCAAAAACAGTATTCGATGGTAACGAACTGGTTAGAAAGGCCTGCATGCAACGTAATAGTGCTACAGCACATTCTTCTCCCCGATCTAATGCCGTTTCATCAGAGTTGATAGTATTTTGGTCTCCAGTGGAATCTCCATTATTTGCAATGTCTAGTGATGATAGTGCCATGGTACAGGATACCAACCCTGGTAATACTAACGAATTTATGTCGTTGTCATTTGATTCGCCATCTTTGCACTTGCCAGAAATGTTGACACTATTTTGTCTACACTTCCAAACCACTATAACTACTAACGCCGCCTCCTCCATACATGAATAGGCAGCGCTCTGTAGAATATAGTGCAATCGTCCATCGTCATCATTTGAGTTGTGCAATTGTTGAGGCTGGTGCTGTCGCAACAAACTGAAAAGAGGCACAGCTATCCCATTTATCTGATTCTGTACCCTTGATTGCCAATAGTTTTTGGCATCTTCATTTCCGACTTCATCATTCTGGCTGCTGTTGTTATTTATCTCGTCTTTTTTGATATTGACAGTTTCTTTAATATCATTCAATGCTGTATGGAGTGTATGTAGAAGATGCTTCACCTGATTGCGACGTTCCAATTCAAGTCCTAGTTCACTGCTGCGACTAGTTTGGGGTGCAGCGGCGACATTGTTGTCATGTCGTTGCTGCTGAGTTTGTCGTCTTAAATCATCTAATATGATCAGCCGCCTAACAATTGGATCGATATTCTTGTCGAATAAAACGGAAGCCAGAGCTTGCTGCCGATAGTTCCAGTGGTGATTACCCTCCATCACGTTGTCGTTACATTTCATCGTTAGTGCTGCTACGGCCTGCGGCTCAGATCTCAATCGCCTACTCTTTCGCACACACTTAATTCATGTGCGGATAAAACCGGCCACAGATCATGGGGCCCAACCTACTCCTTTGCCGCTTACTTGAGCCGTCGCCACAACAATAATGAGGCTTCCGCTAACACCACTACTTATCTTCACAGCTCATGATCTGCAAGGGCCTACGTAGGAGTCGGTATCAAAATCCGCGCCGAGAACAGTTAGCGAACAATTCAGTTGAGAGAGTTTGATCATGGCATGCCTCGCTCGGCGTAGGGCGGCGTGCTGCCGGCCAACGACAACAGCCACAACCAGCCAAAGACAACCACGAGACATCAACAAAGACGACGACAACAACAACGACAGCAACAACGACAACACTACGAACATTCACTATGGTTCACCATGGCGTGACTATAAATACACTCGCACTCCAAAACAGTACTCTAATCCGTCTCACCAATGAAAAAGTAGGCCTATTTCGTGAACAGACATGTCAAAATAAAGCTGCCCAGGACAAATGGAGCTGTGGCCAGGAGGATTGGAACCGCCGCCAGCAGGGTTGGAACAGCAAAACAGAGACGTGCATCAAAAATTTACAGGATAAACTGGTAGGTGTAGAGGGTCAACTTCAACATTTGGCACACACAGTGGAAAAGGGTAGGGCAGAGACAGACTCCAAACTAGATACGATGAAGAAGGAATTAGAGGGTCAACTTCAACATTTGGCACACACAGTGGAAAAGGGTAGGGCAGAGACAGACTCCAAACTAGATACGATGAAGAAGGAATTGGATTTACATAGATGGGTATTGGTGAACTTGAGTGTGTTCGTTTCCACTGTGGTCATTGTAGGGATCCTATGGATTGCCAAAGACGATTCTGGCCAGACCTGAACTGCGAAGGTGTATGTATGTGTAAGGATGTTTGTAATGTATATGTGTGAATAAAGACGAATAAAGATGTATCTAATAATAATGTTGTGCGCAAGAGTGTGTTCAAGTTGCAGTGTACATCATTAGATTTTCTCTCTCTCATACTCGTACTTATTACTAGATCTCTCTCCCTCACTTCGTTTTCGGCCTCAAGACCGAGGCTCACATCTTATACAACGCTGTCAATAGAACAATTGAAAGCTTCTAATAGCATTTACAAATGGCGACGTAGTAAGGAAGTGCATTGCTGCGGCGCAGGCAATCTACACTCGAAGGCTCGATGCTACAGCCTCGTAGGTGACCTGATGAGAGCAATGGAATCTTTTTATGGGCTAAAGCTAAAGAATAATTCACCTTGCCCAAATCAACACTCATCGATGACATATTGCAAAAGTATTTTGATTTTGATGCTGTTGGCGCATCTTGTCAATGCAGTCTAACTTCATTATTTTTCATGAGTAAGCTGAGCTGAGAGATGTACCTTAAGGTTGCAAAGGATGCCATCCAAATCTCTCGTCGCCATGGAAGTGTAGGTAAACGGTGGCTTGTACTCAGTCATTCTTGGCTGCCCAGACAAATTGGAAGATGTAAGATCAAAAACTGATATCAATGCAAAGGCAGCATCTTTCAAGCCATTTTCAACTTCAGTTGGCACAATTTGTTTGCGATTCGACGCCCAATCGGCTAGAAGTGCCAACACTTCCAGTATCGCTTGGTCATAGTATCCATGACAAACGGCTGCTCTTATATTTGGTGATTCTGAATACGACGGTGATGCAAACAAGTCTGTTAGCAATGCACATGTCTGTGCACCAATTGCTTGCCTTCAAGTTAGTGCACCTCCCCTACCCCATCCATCATCCATAAAAGTACTAGATATGCTTTCAGTATGCCCTGCGTGCATGCACTCTGCACGGCTATGAGCTCCTCAGCAAAATAAAATGAAGCCATCGTCAGCGTCCGTCCATCCGGTCCGTCATATCCTGAGGATGACGATGACGCTGGATTGTACGCTGTCAGTGAATGATAATAAGCAGCTGCGTTCTTAGCGTGATAGACTACTCTCATAATCCAGGCAAGAACAAGAGAGGTGCCGTTGCATCGTAAACTCTTAACGCTACCAGATAGACAATTCAGCAACAGCAGCAACATGATCGTCGCCGCCATCATAATATGCTCACTATGCTGCTGCAATAGCGTAGCAGCACTTTCATTATCACCAGAAATATCCAGACGAAATGCACTACGCACATCTTATACAGCTGCAGCCACTCCAATCCTACATCAGCTATTATCACCAGACATTGCCAACGCCGCAAGCAATTTAGGACTTGCGAATAAGCTATCCAAACGTGATCCATCTATGCTCAAGAATTCAGTGTTTAACATTCCTCCAGGTCCTCAACTTTATCCAGAGTTCATGCATGGCGACTGGGATGTTACTATGAAATATCGTGGATTTCTCTTTCCATCCACATCCATTCCGAAAGAAAAGCTCGTTGCCAACGTTGGTATTCCTGGCTTTCAAAAACTGTCCATTGCTACTGTCGGAGATGTTGGAAGGGAAGTTACAAACTATCAAATGTCAATCGACAAATCTACGAAAATGGAAGACCGCAAGCTATCATTATCTACTTCCATCAATGGACACTTGGGATATGATGCAGTCCGTGAAGTCATTTATGATCCAAAAGACAATCCAAATCGAATATCAATTGATTTCATACCCAATCGTACACGGAATGCTAACCGTATTGAACTTTTCTGTAATGGACGTGAGTCGGAATTAGTTTCAGCGGAAGAATCTGCATCTGGACAAACTGTCTTTTTGTGTGCAGAGTACATTCGGCAAGTTACCTTTGGCTTATCTCAAGAGTTTGGTGTGGCGAGACAAGTTAGTGGTAATTATGGACATTTTTGGACTTGGAAAAGTCCGAAGGATTCGTCGTCGGCGACAATTACTGGAAATTTACTGACTGCAGCTTATTTGGATGCACAGGATCCAATGTTCTTTGAGGAACCAAGCAAGCCTGTGGTTGTTTACTCGCATGATTTGGTAGCCACAAGGCGTTAGGTATCTAACTACTATAACCACAAAACATACCACTTTTTCGCCGATAGAAACCTGTATGTCTGCTCTTGAACTTGGCCAGGCCATTTCAATAGATTTCAGCTAAACAATTATAAATATATAGCTTAGTTATCTTATGTATGCACGAAAGTCACTCTGCAAAGCTGGCGTAAGATATGGGATCAAGCAGGTAAGTTTCCATCTCACCCATATTCTTCAGCTGGATGACTTCCTTCGCCGACCAATTTTGTTCCGCATCTCCAACCAAGTCGTGGAACTCTCTTGTGGTGCGTATCATGGAAGGCAAAGATGTCTGTTCCATCCTTGCAGCCATATTGACAGCTGTGCCGCACGCCATGAATTTTGGCATTTTCTGTCCCAACACGCCGCAAGTGACATCTCCACAGTGTATACCCACTCTTATCTCCAATGTCTCAAAGTCAACAGCATTTTGGCCAACCCACGCGTCATGCATCCCACCCACTCCAATGGGAGATGGAATGCTTACATTTCTAGCTTCGCATACCATATCCTTTGCAATAGCAAGCGCTCGAATGGCAGCATCTTTAGCACTGTTGTTATCTTCTTCGCCATCGTCGTTCTCTAATAGATTGGTTGCACAAATGTATGCATCACCAATAGTTTCCAGTTTCATAACCCCATGCAAGTCACAGAGCTCGTCAAAGCGGGCAAATAGATTCTGTAGCATGTCCATTACCTTGATAGGTTTAATATCCATTGATATCCGAGAAAACCCAACAATATCCGTGAATACAATACAGACATTCCTGGCATTTTCGGCATACAAGGCCCTTGTGGGAGATAGATCAATCCCCGTCGTTTGAACTATCACACCGACATCGTCAGTACCGCTATCATCGTCATCTCGATTCATGTTGCGTAGCAACTGCAGCTTGCTTTGTATCCCATTATTAACAGCACCACCTGACATCTTACGACTCGTCTTCTTTTTGTCCACCTTGGCTTCGCTCCAATCAGAGTTGGCAACGTACCACGCATTGCTCCCCAATTTTAATGTCGCATCATCTAGATTCGATTCTTCACTGCCATAAGACGTCATGGATTTTTCAGATTTTCTTCTGGGAATTGGCTTGGGTTCATTCCAATAACATTCAATCTTTTCTAGCACCTTTGCCGGCACGAATGAATTGAGTATTTGACGTGACATTTTATTTGATTCCTCGGTAGCCTTCCTTAGACGCTTGGAGTAAAGGTTCGAACCGAGTATACACGCAATATCGGAAATGAGGACACGAGACTGTTTGGAAAATCCATCCTCTTCTTTTCGTGGTATTAGAATGGCTCCTGCACATTTCTTACCATTCACCAATATAGGAACTGTCAATGTTGATTTGTACCCAGTCTCATACAATGCTTTGTGCGTATCGAACGGACTTTCACAGGTTCGCGGGGCATAATGCTCCCGTAACGTCCGACATGCAACTCCACAAGCTGTCCCATCCAATGGTCTTTCGAAATCAGAATCCATAACTTCCAACTCAAATGAAGGTGGTGATAATTCACCATTTTCAATATTTGTTGTCACCAACACACGCTTCAGAAGAAAGTGATCTGAGCCGGTAACCATACCAAAGGTAATTCGGTCAAGATCAAACATTAACGCTAGTAATCTTGACGTCTCCAGATAACATTCTGCCTCGTCACGTGCCTCCATTAATCGACTTGCCAGTGCCGAAATGGCACGTGTCCTTCGCAACAGTCGTAAACTATCTGGTAAATTCTTGACACTTTGTAGTATTGATTCACCAAATTCTTCTTCTCCCTTGAATTGTATTTCTGTTTCGCTAATGTAGCTTTCTTCTCGTGTAACCACCTTGTGATTGATGGGTTTATTGCTGCTGCTGGTGTCAAATGTGTCTAGGCTGCGACTACGTTGCGAGTGCAAAGGAGAGCTAAAGTCAGAAGCACTGCCCCCTGATGTTGAACTATCATGGCTGTCTATACCACTGTCTCTTGTTATACTGCTGCACAAACGCCGTGGAGGAGATGATCTGCTAGTATTATCCCCGTCTGGTGCCAGAAGGATGGAACGTCTACCTGATGGAATATAACCCGCTGATAATCTCTTTTGCATCTTTTCCAATGGTGCAACTTTATCACCATTATCGCTGTTATTACTGTTGCTACTGCAGTCGCTGCTGGGGCGGCGACGCCGAGATAACGTTGATTTTCTACAATCAACATCAGTTGAACGTCTCTTCATTATGTAAACAGTTGAGACAACTCCGAAGGCCATTGAAATTAATGCCGTGGCAACGAGTGAGGCAGAGCTCGTTGCTGACGAGTTTATTGGCGGCGAAGACATTGATAATAAAGGAATGGCAACTTGATACGGATAGGGGTCGACGTCGATCATGTGATGACTGTACAGTTTTCTTACTTCTGTTGGTAAGTTAGTACCTTGCTTGTAAGTACTTATGCACGCAAGGCTTTTTACATTTTGCGTCGATAGAAATTGAATCACTAGTACGACAGATACTGTCTTTAGATAGAGCGATGGCCTTCCACATTGTTCTTGTTGTGAGCGGTGTGATTCCACCATGCTCCAAAACAGGGGTTAAGATACATTAACCCCTGCTCCACAAGTTCATTGTTCCCTAATACCGGCGAAGTGGGGATGGAGAGAACCTCAACACACTTTCAGACATAATGCTCTCTCGCTCCATCATGAACAAGCAAACACATCATTTACATTTATTTCGAAGCGGGTATTGTACATCATTTAATTTGTACATGATCTACTTCTGTAAATCATAGCAGCGGATGAGTAAATCTAAACATACACCTTACACTTCCAGCCCAGTTACACATCAAAGTTCCAAATCTCCACCTTCCTACACTGTGAGAAGACACAATCATCCTCATAAACATGATCAGGAGCTCTTCCTACATCTTTTTGACTCCGAAACGTCGGGCAGCAAGGTAGAGACACCAGTGTTGTTGAAATATTGCCATACCTTGCCATTATCCTGTCAACGCTTTCATTGTTATGTAGACGTGCATGAGAATGAACACACAATAGAGCTAGGTGATCATACTCTGCTTGCTTCGGATTTCCACCCTCGTGTTCTTCCTGGTGTTGGCTCTTCATGAACTCTTCCAAAGTACCTTTAAACCCAACCAAACCACGTACTCCCTTGGGACATATTCCATGCCAGTCATCTTGCAACGCAGGATCAATGGAAACACATGCCCACTGCTTTAGATAGCAAGCCAACACTGCAGTTCGAGGCGTAGACCCATCCCCTATACATAGACACTTGACTCTGTTTCCATTCTGTTTGTTTGACTGCTGCCCATACTGACTAGCAGCTTGGATTGCCGCCATACTCTCGGACACATCTTTCGCCGAAGTAAATACTTTCAGAGAAACAATATCCGGAAAACAATTCAACGAAAATAGCTTGTCTACATAATCGCAGTACCCAAAGTTGTTGGGTCTACGAACGATCCCTGATTCACTCTTGCGACCCTGCTTTGCATTTTCTTTTGGTTGTTGTTTGCATCGTTTGGCGGTTTGATTTTTTTTACATTGACGACACATGTCTACGTCTTGTTCCTTGGCAAATTTCTTCTTGGGAAAGAGATGGACCGCTAATGACTGATGGCATTCATTGCATATTCGTTGTTGCTGATGTTGTTTTGATGTGGATGTGATGGCGGCTGTTGGTTGTGCCGATGCCACTGGTTGACAAAGGAGCATGTCATTTTGTTTTTGCTTTTTGTGCTGCTGCTGCTCGGGTGGTGATGATGCTGGCTCTTCTTTGCTGCTCATTTTTGATTATGTGGACGGTCCGCTGCACAACTTTGGCACTGCCATAAAGGCTCGCGGAGAGGAAGGTGGTGATGGGTGGGAGGTTGAGGGTGGCGTGTCATTCAATGGAAGGGGAGATGATAGGTTTCTACATATGTAGGAATCAGTAATCGATACTCTGGGTTGGCTTCAAAATTCTTCATTGGCACGCATCAATAAGAGATGATGTTCTTTTCAGTGAGTCCGTTCACAGTATACATCAAGGCACCTACAAGAGGAACCTACCCATCATAAAATACCCATCATAAAATCACCATAACGCTTTTGTAAAGCAACAGTCGAGATAGCTGTGCCTTCTTCCGTACTACAAATCACCATAACGCCTTTATTCAACATGATGGCTGCTCTCAAACTATCCACCATCCTGCTAGCGATGGTTATCGCCATAGCTAACGGCGATGCCACCCTCAACGCCGCTCGACATTTTCTCGACACTACCCCTCCCAAAGTTGTGGTGTCATCAACCTACCCTTCCAACGAAGTACACTCCAAATTCCAGCAATGGAAGGAAAAGTTTGATCGCGAGTATGAGTCCATCAAGGAAGAAGCGTTGCGTAAACTGATCTGGATTGAAAATCACGCACATATCGAAACGCATAATGATCAGCTGCCTACGCCAAGCTACACACTTGGCCACAACGATTTCAGTGACATCACCAATGATGAATTCAAGCAAAGGTTCTTCTTGGGGGAGTATAGTCCTGGTATCTTTGAGGCAAAGGGTCGTTCGGATGGATCCATCTTTCCACTCATTTCTCAACAGCGTAAGTTACGTGGACCTGAAGATGATGTACTTGAAGATGACACAGAGGATGACGATGATAGTGATACTCAGCCAGTGGAGGATGTACCGGAATCAAAGGATTGGAATGATGAAGGAGCAGTGTCACCTGTCAAGAATCAGTGGTTTTGTGGGTCATGCTGGGCGTTCTCTGCTGTTGGTGCTATCGAAGGAGCACGGGCTATCGCAACTGGCAACTTGACTGAATTATCCGTTCAACAACTTATTGATTGTGATAAAACTGATTTGGGCTGCGGAGGCGGGCTTATGAATAATGCATTTCAGTATGATGAAGATAGCGGTGGTCTGTGCTCTTATGAGGCTTATCCCTACGCGTTACATCAACATTGGTTCTCTGGATGCGCAAGATATTTGCCCTATTGCACTCCAGTACCACACTCGACAGTTTCGAAGTTTGTAAACGTCACAGAAACCGAAGATGATCTGAAGGCTGCTATCGCTACTCAGCCAGTATCTGTTGCTGTGTCAGCAGGCACGTCTGACTGGCAATTCTATAGGAACGGAGTGTTCAGTGGAGGATGTGATGATGAAATTGATCACGGCGTGTTGGCTGTTGCCTATGGACATTATGAGCCATCGCTCGATCCAAATGCCCATATGAACGCAACTGCAATGGATTATTTCACGATCAAGAATAGCTGGGGAACGATGTGGGGTGAACAGGGATTTATCAAGCTTGGTCGTGGAGTTGGCAATGAAGCGGAAGGTGGGTCTTCATGTGTGTTGAAGTTTGCTTCTAGACCTATCATGAAAAAAGATGATTTGGGAGTTAACCAGTAGACGAGAGAGTTCATGTAATGTACAGATACTAAAGATATAATGTTATGGCAAAATCATACTTGGTGGTACTTCTGCTGCATTCTGTTGGCGTAGTGTTGCAGCATAGAGTTTGTCGCCAAGGAATGAGGTGCGTCCAGATTTTGTCTCGGGCTATTAGGATCAGCCCGATACATTTGATCCAGTGATGTCTTTGTATTCATCATTCTCTCTCTCGACGCGGACGTATCTTTCGCTCCAGCAAATGGATCACAGTCATACAGCCATGCCTTGACCAAAGCACGATGTTCCGCAAGAGCGATGAACTGACCAATCGCAAAGGAACTGCACGAACCCGAAATCACGATCGTACAAGGACGATTTCCGCGTTGCTGTAACATCCCACTGTCACCAGTCGTGAAGTTGTTACTACTGCGTTGAGATTGCATAGAATCATTACGAAGGATAGATGGTATGCGAACAAAGGAAGCTGGTGAGCCAGGACTCTGGATTCCGCCTCCTCGCGACGATGACGGTGCACCATCACCAAATGCAAACGTATCAGCAGTGGCAAACATGGAACAAATTCTTTCGTTGTTACCCACCACCATTTTGTCAATATTGGTATTGCCGTGATTAGCTTGCGATATTGATGGATCTAATGTGGTGACAAACTCGGCAGACCATAGACTTGAAGCATTGAGCAAGTTATCGTGTACATTTGAACTGTCAACGATTGGGGACGGAATTCCCACCGCTGCAGATTGCTGCTGTGGTTTGCTGTTGCTCAAGCCATTCAAAACTTGATCTTCCAACGTGGCAGCAAACCTTGTGTATGATCTCAGTGAATCCTTATCAGGTGACACGAGACGACCGTTACAATTCAATAGCGAATCGTTCCAAAGATCTACCAATGACAACATTATTGGAAGGTTATGTCTTGGACAAGTGTCAACAAAATGTTGGTCTAGATCGTGCGCACCTGATAGTAACGTAGACACTACATTCCATCCAAAGATGAATGAAAGTGGCAATAGTCCAGCAGCCGATAATGTAGAGAAAGCCTCACAACTGGAATGCCTTGGAACAACGAAGGTATTGTCTCGAGGATATGCACCGAAGAAAGTACTGGGTGATGCTGTTACCAAAAACATATTTTGACATTCTCTCTTGGGATCAGAGTTTGTTCCAGAGAAGATCCATTCTCTGACAATCCGATCCAATCCCATATCGGCGGATGCTTCCTCCAGTGCCAGTGTAACAACAATAGTTGTCGCGGGAGAAAGATCACCTAGTACTTCATTCAATTCACGAGTATTGGACGATGTCAACACCTTCAATCTGCGTCGATTATTTGATCTGGATGACTTGGTTGGAGACATGAAACTACTCACAACATTATTCGTCTTTTTGAACGGAGTTTTTTCCATCATGGATTGAAAAGTAGATGCCATGGATTCCACATTCTTTACAACATCTGCTGCAGTATGCGCCACTGTAGCGGTCCCAATATCTTTTAATGCCTCGTAAATGAATTCCAATGCGGATGGAACGACAGTTCTGTCGCCTGGGGATACCACCAATACATCTGTGAATTGTTTGCCAGATGGACCATGGACACGTAATTTTCCCTGACGAAATGATTCTGTCAAGGTTTCTATCCGATCCCATTGATTGTGTATCTCATCAAGTACATTTTTCTGCCTATCTACTTCCCCACTGTTGTTGTTGTTACTGCTATTGTTGTTTGCCGCCACATCATACGGATTGTACATAACGAGACCTCTCGGCGCACGAAGTGATAAAAACATACTTCCCGAGTCATGATCTTCATCTTCATCCATTGACGTGCGACTTTTCAACTTTTCTACACCATTTGCAAAAGAAACATTTGTAAATATATCTTCATTGACTACGCCACCGCCACTACCGCTCATTTGTCTATAATTACTATGAATTGAATTTCCACCAGCAGCAGCGTTATTGTTATGATGATTCCTCAATTTCCAACCAGGCGCCATCCTCCCCCAAGCCAAGTCACGAATCTTCTCACCAATCCTTCTTGCGGCCTGAAATCGTAATAAGTGATGAATGGTCTCCAAGGTCATGCGCTGTCGTGAATAATCGGCCAGTAATACATTTTCGTGGTTGGTCGAGTTGTGAACCGATATCATGGAGTTTACGCGATCTTCGTCGGTGCAGAGATTGGTTAGTTTGAGGGGGTGGATGTCCACGTTGGCGTGGTGTTGGAGGAGGGAGAAGGCTTGGCTGGGTGTTATTGACATGGTGGCGGTGTATATGATACTATGATAAGTATTTACGGCAATGTCGGCACTTCTTCGCTTCTCGCTTCGTCGTGGGTGGGCGGGCTGTGGGTGGGAGTTGTGGTTTTGGCCAAATTTGATGAGAGATGAGAGCCTGATGAGAGCCAATGGCAATGGTATTTAGCGATATTCCATATCGGCGAGAGCGGTACGACACTTTGCAATATATCAAAGATACATACTTACCCTTCGCTTTTGTTGATGGAGTTCGCTTTGATTATGTACATGTCGCTTTGCTCTCTAGAGATGGGGCTCGGCATCCGTAAGCAAGGGGTAAAGCATGCTCCTTTGATATGTTATCTGTAGACTTTCTTAAGAGAGAAAAATGTCATCCACACATGCTTCCGGTTGGTCTGCAACAGTGCCGGTAGGTCGCTCGCATTGGGTGTATTGCTGGAACAAAGATGAATTACAGACTAGATGCATCCTATATTAATGCACCCATGTTATAGGCGTGTAGTTTACTGACTATTGCTTCTTTTCATCGACATGTATTTGCGCAGCGGACGTTATCCTCGAAAGAGTTTATCCAGGCAAGAATTGATAATATCATCTCTTCAAGACTCTGTCCAACAGAGAATAGCTTAGCAGGTGCTGAACTCAGCCATGTAAATGTAACACCAGAGCCAGAGACAGAGCAACTGTCTGGAATAATGATTGAACAAGACCAAGAAGCTACACCTAATCGTATCGATTCAGACTTATCAGCAGACGTTGCGGGCATGGTAAAACAGATCGAGGTGCTAAAGCAGCAACAAGATCAGGACTATCACATGAGTTCATCTCAAATGCAAAGCATGCCAGTTATCATAAGCACCCTTCCGAAACTCACAGAATGGGCGAGATGAAGAATAATCCGTGCCAACCGTCTGAAAATGTACACAGCTTCTTTTGTGAAGCATGTCTTCGCAAGAGCGGGTCGTGTAACTGCAAGAGCACATCAAACCTCTTGAGCACAACTCGCCATGGTCATGGTCATGACCTGTTGAGTGGCCAATGAGAGTTTGTAAAAGTAGGAAATAGTACATATCCACGTGGAGTCCCAGTCTGCGAGCGGAACTTTTTTGATTAACCTCAATAACCTCTTTACTTCAAGTTAGGGCACTTTCTTAGGTCGAGACCTTTTCGTCGTCATTGTTTCTGATGGGGCCCTTCACAACTTTGGATCAGTGCTCCACTGCGTTCTCCTCGACAGAGTTAAATATTTGTGCGAGAATCAATTCAAGA
>Ga0209652_1001854_pt1 | contig 16992 bp, 12 predicted proteins | sample SaaInl74LU_5_DNA_FD_184641 | JGI IMG/M metagenome (GOLD analysis project Ga0209652, IMG submission 184641) | Marine microbial communities from expanding oxygen minimum zones in the Saanich Inlet - ESP_74LU_5_DNA (SPAdes) (version 2) | ecosystem: Environmental > Aquatic > Marine > Intertidal zone...
AAAGCCCGTCGATATCGGACAAAAGCACACAGATATCGGCCCCCGCCATCACGGCGACATTGGCGGCCAGCCGGTCATTGTCGCCATATCGGATCTCATCGGTGGCGATGGTGTCATTCTCATTCACGATCGGAACCGCCCCACGCGACAAAAGTGCGGCAAAGGTCGCGCGCGTGTTGAGGTAACGCCGGCGGTCGGCGCTATCATCAAGCGTGAGCAGAATTTGCGCGGTGACGATCCCATGGGGGGCCAGCGCCTCCTCATAGGCGCGGGCAAGCCGGATCTGACCCACGGCCGCCGCGGCCTGCGCCTCGTCAAGCGACAGCGCCCCTTGGCCCAAGGCCAGCGCCCCGCGCCCCAAGGCAATCGAGCCCGATGAGACCAAGATCACATCCATCCCGCGCGCCTTGAGCGCCGCGACATCGGCGGCCAGCGCATGCAACCACGCCTCGCGCAGCGCCCCTGTCTGTTGATCGACCAAAAGCGCCGAGCCGATTTTGACAATAAGCCTGCGGGCCTGATCAAGCACCGGCAGACCCGGCTGTGTCAGGGACGCCAAGGTGCGACCTCCTCCCGACCGGCGCGCATGCGCAGCCGTCCCGCATCGATCCGCGCGCGCAGGGCGCGCAGCGCCTCGGTCACGCCGGTGCGCGCCACGCCCGAGATCAGCATGACCTCACCACCCGAGGCCTCTCTCAGGGCGGCGGCCTTCTCGGCGATCTCGTCATCGCTGAGCGCGTCGATCTTGTTGAGTGCGGTGATCCGGGGCTTCTCGGCCAATTCGCCGCCGTAAGCCTCCAATTCGCCGATGATCACATCGTAATCAGCCGCGACATCCTCGGCCGTGCCATCGACCAGATGCAACAGCACCGCGCAGCGCTCCACATGGCCCAGGAACATATCACCCAGCCCCCGCCCCTCATGCGCGCCTTCGATCAGGCCGGGGATATCGGCGATGACAAACTCGGCATTGTCCACGCCCACCACGCCCAGATTGGGATGCAGCGTGGTAAAGGGATAATCGGCGATCTTTGGCCGTGCATTGGAGGTTGCGGCCAAGAATGTGGACTTGCCCGCATTAGGCAGGCCCAAAAGACCCACATCGGCGATCAGCTTGAGGCGCAGCCAGATCGTCCGCTCCACCCCCTCTTGGCCGGGGTTCGCGCGGCGTGGTGCTTGGTTTGTCGCGGTCTTGAAGCGCAGATTGCCCCAGCCGCCATTGCCGCCTTGTGCCAAAAGCACCCTTTGGCCGACCTCCGTCAGATCGGCGATCACCGTCTCTTCATCCTCGTCGAGGATCTCCGTACCTGCCGGCACGCGCAGCACGATATCATCGCCATCCGCACCCGTGCGTTGCCGCCCCATGCCGGGAATGCCGTTCTTGGCAAAGAAATGCTGCTGGTAGCGAAAATCAATCAGCGTGTTCAGCCCATCGACCGCGACGGCCCAAACATCACCACCGCGTCCGCCATCGCCGCCATCCGGGCCGCCATGTTCGACGAATTTCTCGCGCCGAAACGAAACACAGCCGCCCCCGCCTGAACCGGATCGGATATAAACCTTGGCGAGGTCTAGGAATTTCATCGCATCACCGACCGCGCCGGTTCACCCGGTCCGCGCCTTCTCTGTTTCATAAATATCCTGCGGGGGTCCGGGGGTGCAAAACCCCCGGGCTTGCGCCGCAGGCTTGTCTTTACGCCTTCACGCGAGACGTTTCAAATAGGTCCATGTCGCGACCTTGGCCCCGCGCGCGACCGAAAAGGCTTCGGCATCGCCCAGATAGTCGAAACCTGCATTGGTCAGCACCCGCGCCGAGCCGGGATTGTCTTGGAACACGCTGGCAAAGATCGTTTGGCTGGCCAGCGGAATGGCCGCGATCAACGCGCGCACCGCCTCCGAGGCAAAGCCCGTGTTCCACATGGTGGGCGCGACCCAAAAGGCGATCTCGGTCTGGTCGCGGTCAAGCTGCTGCAGCGTGATCAGCCCAAGAAATTCCGCGCCCCCCGCCTCAGAGCCATCCATCGCCCAGCTGAAAGCCTCGCGATCGGCGCGCGTTGATTGCGCGATCAATGTCTCGGCTGCGCCGGGCGGATAGGGATGGGGAATATGGGTGGTCATCTCGGCCACGCGCCTGTCACCGGCGTAAAGCCGCATCAGCCCCGCATCGGCATTGCGCAAGGGCCGCAGCAACATGCGCGGCGTCTCGATCACGGGCTGCGCGATAATCGTTTCCTGTTTCATCCCTGCTGGACCTCCACCCTTACTTTTAGTTCCATCTCATCCCCCTGTGCAGGTGGGATGCATGGTGCAATCGCACAAGACTATGACTGAAAAGCGAAAGGGGCCGGCGATCGCGCCGGCCCCTCGAAACTTTTCCCGTCTCGGGATACGGCGCTACTCTGCGGCCTCGGCCGCCGGAAGCACGGATACGAAGGTGCGTCCCTTGAGGCCCTTAGCGAAAGTGACATGACCTTCGACAACCGCGAAGATCGTGTGATCCTTACCAAGGCCGACACCGGCACCGGGGTGCCATTTGGTGCCGCGCTGACGCAGGATGATGTTGCCCGGGATGACGGCTTCGCCACCGAACTTTTTCACGCCCAGACGACGACCCGCGCTATCGCGACCGTTACGGGAGCTACCACCAGCTTTTTTATGTGCCATTTCGTCTCTCTCCTCAGCCTGCGATCAGCGCTTTGGCCTGATCGACCCAGCCTTCACGTTCGATCCGGCCCTTGAAGTTCAGCTTTTCGTCGAAAGCCGCGATATCGTCGGCGCCCCAAGCAGCGATCTGCGCGAAGCTGGTAACACCGGCCTCGTTCAGCTTCTTCTCGAGTGCGGGACCGACGCCCGACAGTTTCTTGAGGTCGTCAGCGCCTGCAGATGCCGCGGGCTTGGCGGCCTTGGGTGCTGCTGCGGCCTTGGGGGCTGCGGCAGGCTTGGCTGCGACTGCGGCTTTTGCTGCTGCCTTGGGTGCGGCGCCTTTGTTGGACGCAGGCGTCATCGCGGCCTTGGCGGCGGCAGACATGGAGCCTGTGCCAACAGCGGCCTTCACACCGGTCTTATCCGCGCCGGATGCCAAGATCTCGGTCACGCGGATCAGCGTCAGCTTCTGACGGTGGCCCTTGGTGCGCTGCGACGAGTGCTTACGGCGACGCTTGACGTAGTGAATAAGCTTTTCGCCCTTGATCTGATCGATCACGGTGGCCTGAACGGCCGCGCCCGTGATCATCGGGCTGCCAACGCTGGGCTTATCGCCGCCAAGCATCAGAATTTCGTTGAATTGGACGGTTTCACCCGCCTCTGCTGCCAGCCTTTCAACGCGCACGACGTCACCCGCCTGCACCTTGTATTGCTTGCCGCCTGTCTTGAGGACTGCGAACATCGCAATCGGTTCCTTCTTGTTTCCCGCGCCCTGTGGCCCCTGTCGTGACAGGTGTTCTCGGGGGGTATCCCCGCCTCGGGCAGCGCGCCCCGGTCGGGGCGTTTGTCATCAAAAATCCAAAACCGCCCTGTTGGGGGCGGTGTTGGAGGCCTGCATCTGCCCCAAACACCTTGCAGTGTCAAGCGTACAAGGCCGTGACGGGCTCAGGTATCTTCGCCCGCGATAAAGCCCGCCGCCGCGCGACCCAAGTCATGGCTGATCGCATTGAAGACGATGTCGAAGGCGGCAAAAAGGCTGGCATTGATCGCTTGGCCCGCTGCCGAGCGCGACAATGTGATATAGGCCGCCATATCGGCGTCCGACAAATCCTCATAGGCGAGCGTCTGATAGGCCAAAAGCCATTGCACGGTTTCGGCCCGGATTGCGGCTTCTTGATCCCAGACCTGCGCCAGCATCATTTCCTCTGGGATGGGGCCGGCAAAGGCACCGCCATCCGACAAGCCTATGTAAAAGGCGAAATTGGCGTTCAACGCGCCCGAAACATTCCGCTCCACCAGATCGTTGACGATGTTGAATTCGGTCAGCTGGACGATGCGCGGATGGTTTTGCGCCGCGCGTTCTTCGGCCAGATCGGTGGCGATTTGCTCAAGCGACGGATCAAGAAAAGCCTGCCGCGCGGCAATCTCGCCCGCCGCGATCCGCGCGCCCAGATCGCTTTCGAAAAATGCGCGCAAGCTGGCGATATCGGCATCGGACAACCGCTCCACCGGCAAAGCGGCCTCGAAGGCGGCGGTCATCTTATCGGTGGCATAGATGCCCGCCACCACCGCCATCCATGCAGCCCCCCCCTGCCCCGGGAACATGTCAGCCTCGAGGTCGGGGGCGGATTCGCGCCCTTCTGCGGCCATGATCGCCAAGATATCGTAGAGCCCCATCGCCCCTAGCAAGGCGCGCAGTTCCGGCGCACGCGCGCCCAGTACCGCATCGGGTGCAATCACCTGTGCCTGCATCGCGGGCGGCGCGCTTTGGGCAAAACCCGCAGGCGCATACAGCGCAAAGCCCGCGATGGTAAAAGCAAGAAAAGGTCGACGCAGCATCGCAGATCTCCGGCTTGGGGACATGTTGTGACCTAGATGAGGGCGATGGGCCGAAATTTCCACCATTGCCACGATGTTTTGCGCATCGCTTGGCAGATTGATGATCCGCGCAGGCGGCGATACGCCCAATGCCCCCTTGCGCACCCCGGCCATGCCAGCTACATGCCCGCCCACTGACCCTAACCCAAAGCGCGGAGAGGTGCCGGAGTGGTCGAACGGGGCGGTCTCGAAAACCGTTGTGGGGGTGACTCCACCCAGGGTTCGAATCCCTGTCTCTCCGCCACTTTGTATGTTGTGGATAACCTCCGCTTATACGCCTCCCATCCCGCCAAGTGCGGTTTGATCTGGGTTGGTGCCGTTTCCTTCGCCTTGGCTCAAACCGAACCATGGTTTGGTCGTCTTAATGCCCGACTTGTGCCGCGATTTCGCTGAAAGCTGCTGAAATGAAATCAGGCGCTTAGGGGCAAGCTCTTGCCCTTTGGCGCGATGCCGACAACGAAGGATTAGTGTCGATTGTCGGCAGAATACGCAAGAACGCAGAATGCTCGTCCTGATCGTCGACCCAGCACTGATTTTGACCTTCGTATCCACGGATGCGACCGCCGCGTTTGCGCCTGCGCAAGATGCTTTGGGTACCCCGATCACGGATTGCGCTGCATTGGTGGCGGCAGATCCCACGCTTGTCGCCGCTTGCCAAGCGGCTTTGGCGGGCGCAGCCCAAATGCCAATCACGCTCGATGATGGCACGGGTCCGCGTTTCCTGCGACGGATCGGCCTGCGCGATGTCTTGGGACAACTGCCAGAGGTAATCGTCACCTATGAGCCTGATCCCGACCTCACCCGCGCGACGCTCCACCAGATGCGCACACGCCTTGCAACGGCGATGGAGGCGTCAACGGAGGCCTATGGCATTTACGACGCCTCCGAGCGCCTGGTGCTGTGCAACGCGACATATGCAAATCTCTATCCCGGTCCCGAAGGGCCACTGACCCTTGGCATGAGTTTCGAAGCGGTGTTGCGCCGCTTCATCGCGCATGGTAGTATCAAGCTTGCCCCCGAGGCGGTCGAACCTTGGATCGCCAAGCGCAAGGCAGAGCGCGCAAACCCCTATCATATCGCGGAATTCCGGGTGCCTGATGGCCGCTTCTTCCGATTGATCGAGCGCGACACGCTTGATGGCGGGCGTTTGCGTCAGATGGTCGATTTGACCACCCTGCGCACGGCAGAGCGCGATCTGCATGATGTCGTCATCGGCGCACGGGTCGGCACATGGTCGCTCGACATCGCCCGTGGCAGTTTGCGGATCAATCGGCTTTTCGCCGCGCTTTTGGGCTATGACATTGCGGATCTGACCCCCTTTGACCTGTCGCGGTGGCAAGATTTGATGCATCCGCAAGATCGGCCCAGCTTTATCCGCGCGTGGGGCGATTTGCTGCGCCGTGAAAAAGGGCGTTTCGATCTTGAATTGCGGCTGCGCAACCATGCGGGCGGATGGACATGGTGTGCCTTGCATGGCGGCGTGACCGATGACGACGGCACCGCCGCACCAACCCGTATCTCGGGCGTCTTGCTCGATGTCTCGTCGCAACATGCGCTGGAAACCGAAGTGATCCGCCGTGATGCCGCGATCACCGCCACGGGGGACGGCCTTTATATCACCGACGAAAAGGGCCTGATCGTCGATGCCAACCCGGCGCTGACGGGCATGTTGGGCCATGCCACGCCGCGTGACGTGATCGGCACGATCTGGACATCGCTTTTCGCATCCGAAGCGATCACGCATCTTTATGAATTCGGCCTCGACATGCTGCACCAGCGCGGCACATGGCAGGGTGAAGCCGTGATGCAGCGTAAGGATGGCACGGCTCTCGAGGTGGAACTCAGCCTGACAGAAATGCCCGATCAAAGCGTGATCTGGATTTGCCGCGATGTCACGGCGCGTAACGAAACAACGCGCCAAATGCTGGCCATGCGCGACAATGTCCAACGCGTGCAGCGCCAAGAAAGCGTGAACCTGATCTCGGCGGGCTTTACCCATGACCTGACCAATCTGGTCGCCTTGGTCTCGCATCTGTCCGACCCCGCGACACGGGGGCAATTCGACAAGGAATTCGACGTCATCGCGGAAATCCACGCCGCCGTAAGACAGATGGTGGCCTTGCTCGATCCGATCAGACAGCTTGGCCGCCGGCAGGTGCAGCGCTGCGAAATCGATCTGGGTGCCCTGCTGCAGGAGGCCGTGGGTATCTTACGCATCGCGGCGCCGCGCGACCTTCGGATCAAGTCCAAGATCGCCGACCACGGGCTGCGCGTGGTGGCCGACCGGATGCAACTGATGCAGGTGTTGCTCAACTTGGGCCTCAATGCCCGCGAGGCGGTCGGCGATGGGGCGCAAAGCATCACATTGTCGCTGACGCGGGCCGTATCCATTCCCGAGGGTGCGAAACTCGAAACAGGGGTGATCCCTACCGCGCCTTTCGCTCTTTTCGCCATCGCCGATACCGGCCCCGGCATGGATCTGGCGACACGCGCCAAGATATGGGAGCCTTATTTCACCACCAAGACCCTGAGCGGGACGGGCCTCGGCCTCTTCGTGGCCGCCGATATCGTGCGCGGTGCGGGTGGCGGCATCGCCTTGTCGACATCAGCCGGCGCAGGCACCACCTTCTATATTGCCTGGCCGTTGGACCAAGGGGCTTGAGCCTGTCGCGCATGGCTGTCAATCTTTCGACAGGGCGCATGGCGCGTTCGCCCCTGACCGAAAAGGACGCCCCGTAATGCTCGATACTTCGCCTCGTGACGCGGCCGTGGATTTGGCCCGCAGCCTTGCGGGTGATGATGCGTTTCGTGCCGCCTTGGCCGATTTGATCGCCTTTCCAACCGACGCCAGCGATCCCGATGCGCCGTTGCATGCCTATCTCGCCCATGTGGCCCAAGGTTTTGCCGCCATGGGCTTCGAGATGCAGGGCTATACATCGGATGGGCATCCGTTCTTGCTGGTCAGCCGCGTCGAAGACAAAAGCCGCCCCACCATCCTTGGCTATGCCCATGGTGATACGGTGCCGGGCATGGCCGGGCGTTGGGCCAATGGGCGCGACCCTTGGGCGCTGGATGTCGATGATGCCAGCGGCCTTTGGTACGGGCGCGGCATTGCCGACAACAAGGGCCAGATGCTCGTCAATATGACCGCGATGCAGGCCGTGATCGCCGCGCGCGGATCACTTGGCTTCAATGCGCATATCCTGATCGAAATGGGTGAAGAGATCGGCTCACCGGGTTTGCGCAAAGTCTGTGAAAAGCTGAAATCGCGCCTCAAGGCCGATCTGCTGATCGCCTCGGATGGGCCGCGCATCGATGCGATGACGCCGACGCTGTTCTTGGGCGCGCGGGGCGGGGCAAGCTTTCGGCTGACGCTGCGCCGTCGCACAGGCGGGCGGCATTCAGGCAATTTCGGTGGTGCGTTGAAAAACCCCGCGCTGGAATTGGCCCATGCGCTGGCCTGCATCACCGACGCGCAAGGCGCGCTGCAAGTCAAAGGCTGGCTGCCCGTAGCCATCCCCGACGCCGCCCGCAACGCCTTGGCCGGGCTGACCCCAGCGGGTGGCGAGGTCGATGCCGATTGGGGGGCCAAGGGCCTGACCCCGGCCGAGCGTATCCATGCGTGGAACAGCGCCGAGATCTTGGCCTTTTCGGCAGGCGACATCGCCCATCCCGTCAATGCCATCCCCGATATGGCCGAAGCGGTGGTGCAACTGCGCTATGTGCCGGGGATCGCCGATGATGATTTGGGGGCGGCGTTGCGCGCGCATCTCGATGCGCATGGGCATGGCGATGTCACGATTGCAGAACTTGGCCCCCGCTTTCGCGCCTCGGCCACGCCGGTCGATCACGCGTCGGTCGGTTTCGCCGCCGCCTCACTGGCCCGCACCCATGGCGCGCCGCCCGTGGTGCTGCCCTCGCTTGGCGGCTCACTGCCCAATGATATCTTCACCGAGGTGCTAGGCCTGCCCACGATCTGGGTGCCCCATTCCTATCCGGGCTGTGCGCAGCATGCCCCTGACGAGCATCTGCCGGCCGCCCTGTTCCCACAGGCCGCAGGGCTGATGGCAGGGCTTTACTGGGATCTCGGCACAGCTTCGAAATCGGCATTGGGCCTCGGCTGATCCACGCCCGCCCGCCACGCCGACAGTGCCGGGTTGTCGGCGATCGGGTCACGGGCGGGCGGCCGTTCCGCCCTGCCCCGGCCAAGGATGCGCCCGCTGCGACGTGTGACGTGCGGCGCGCGCATATAATGCAGCTCGCGCGCCCCGAAGTAAAAGCTGACCACCGCCCCCAAAAGCCACCACAACGGGTCAGGCACCAAGGAAAGCCCCACCATCCGCGCCCCGAACCCCGCAGGATCAACCATCGCGAAGATGAACAGCCCCAAGGTGCCAAGCGCCGACATCGGGCGTGGGAAGCGGTTCAATCCGTTGATGGCCGCGTCAAACCAGGTATCGCCGGCATGTTGAAACTCGGCCCTGGCCGTTTCAAGCGTGGCGCGATGGATCGCGGCATCCAACTCGATGGCGCGTGTCGCATTGGGCACAAAGACCTCCGACACACCCTCGGCCGCGGACCCGATCGCCTCGGCTGCGCGTGCAACCCCCATGGCCCGCCCGATCAACCCCATGACGCCACCCTTTCGCGATGTGCCGCCTCGCTCAAATGCCAGCGCGGCGAGATGAATTCTTCGGCCCGCGTGATCCAGCCGCCTTTGCCACCATCAAGGCGGCGCGCGAATTTGCGGCTGGACGGGCGGCGGTCGGCCAAGCGGTAATAGTAATTGCGCCGCGCGATGCCGTAAGCATCGACCAGATGATCGGGGGCTTGCGCCATCGCGCCATGGGCCGCGCGCGCCGTCAGCGGGCCGATGCGGCCATCCACCGCCAGATCATGGCCCATCTCGCGCAACAGCCGCTGCAAGATCCGCACAGCATTGGCGCCTGCATTGACATACATGTCGAAAACGCTGGGCTGTAGCGCCGCTGGCAAACGCCCGATCGCCGGACGCGCGAAGTAATGTTCAATGAAAATCGCAACCGCCTGCGCGCGCGTCATCAGCTGTACATCCCGAAAATAGACATCGCCGTCGCCGTCCAGATCCAGCCCCAAGGCGCGCATGGTATGGATGGTCACGCCGAAATTCGTGGGCCCACCCGGATCATCGGGATCATCCACAAATCCCCCTTCACGGGTCACGATATCTTCTGCGATGGCTCGAACCGACAGCATGGGTTCGCCCCTCCATGCTCGGTTGATCACAGGTGCAAATTCGCAGATCACCGTGAAGATCGCGTTAACGTCAGGGGCTTCTTCGTTTCTGAAATATCCCGGGGGAACGGCCAAAGGCCGTGGGGGCAGCGCCCCCCCCCCCTACTCCGCCGCCTGTGCTGCGGCGGTTTTGCCTGATGCCAAGCGCTGCAAGATCTCCGCGCGCCGCAGCGCGGCTTTCGCGGCATTGGCTTCTTTCACCGGGCCGAAACCGCGGATCGACAAGGGCAATTCTGCCAGCGCGACCAAGGCGTCGCGATCGACAGACGCCGCTTTAGGCAGCCATGCATTCAGATCCGCCTCATATTGTGCGATTAGCGCCCGCTCCATCCGCCGCTCGGCTGTATAGCCGAACGGGTTCAAAGGCGTGCCGCGCAATGGCTTGAGCCGCGCCAGCATGGGATAGATGCGCGCAATCCATGCGCCGAATGCGCGCTTCTTGGGCCGACCTGCCCCATCGCGCCCGGGCAACAAGGGCGGCGCGAGGTGATAGCTGATCTTGAAATCGCCATCGAACTGCGCCCGCGCCTTGGCCTCTGTCTCCAGATGCAGCCGGGCCACTTCGAATTCATCCTTGTAAGACAAAAGCTTATGATAGCCTTTGGCGACAGCTTCGCGCAGCACAGGGTCGGTGACGGCGTCGAGCAGACGCAGATAGCGCCGCGCCAAGCGCGCGTTTTGATAGGCGGTCAAATGCGCTGCGCGATAGGCGATCTTTTCATCCAGCGACTTGGGCTTTTCCACAACCTCCGCCGCGATCAGCCGCGCGGCTGCATCGGGGTTCACGATGGCCCAACGCCCCATATCGAAGGCTGTCGTGTTCGGCGCAACCGCCGCCCCATTGAGCGCGATGGCCTGCATGATCGCCCCATGGCTCAGCGGGATCAGCCCCATCTGCCATGCCGCGCCAAAGACCATCATGTTGGAATAAATACTATCGCCCAACAAAACGCGCGACAATTCGGTGGCGTCGAAAAGGGCCAAACGATCTTGAAGTTTTACCTTAAGGGCGATCTCCAAGTCATTCTTTGGTATGGTGAATTCCGTATTTCGTGTGAAGTCGCCCGTGATGATCTCATGGGCGTTGACCACACCGCCCGTCTGGCCCGCGCGCATCAGCCCGAGGCTTTTGGCCCCGCCGCTGACCACCAGATCGCCACCGATCACGGCATGGGCCTCACCCAAGGCAAGGCGGATGGCCGAGATCTCGGCCGGGCTTTCGGCGATGCGAAGGTGAATCCAGACAGCGCCACCCTTTTGGGCCAGCCCCGCCATTTCGATCATGCCCACGCCCTTGCCATCAATTTGGGCCGCTTGCGCCATGACCGCGCCGATGGTGACAACGCCCGTGCCGCCAACGCCTGTGACCAGCACGTTATGGGTGCCGTTGATCGCAGGCAAAACCGGATCGGGCAGGCCCGACAGATCGACCTCGGCCGTTGCCTGTTTGCGGATCTTGGCCCCTTCCAGCGTCACGAAGCTGGGACAAAACCCCTTGAGACAGCTGAAATCCTTGTTGCAGCTGGATTGATCGATGGCGCGCTTGCGGCCAAGTTCTGTTTCCACCGGCACGATCGAGACGCAGTTCGACTGCACCCCGCAATCGCCACAGCCCTCGCAGACATCCGTATTGATAAAGACCCGCCGATCCGGGTCGGGAAAGCGGCCGCGCTTGCGGCGGCGGCGCTTTTCCGCCGCGCAAGTCTGCACATAGACGATCGCCGAGACGCCTTCGATTTTTTGAAACCGCTCTTGGACCGCCATCAGATCATCGCGCGGATGCTTTTCGATGCCTGCCGGAAAGGCCGCCCAATCGATCTCTTCCTTGGGGTCATAGACCACGGCCAAATGGCGCACACCGATGGCCAGAACCTCGGCCACCACGCGGGCAGGATCTAGGCCACCATCATTGCCCTGTCCGCCTGTCATGGCGACGGCATCGTTGAACAGGATCTTATAGGTGATGGTCGTGTTGGCCGCGACCGCCGCGCGGATCGCCATGATGCCCGAATGGTTGTAGGTGCCTTCGCCGATATTCTGGAAAATATGGCCGCGCGTCGAAAACGGCGCCTCGCCGATCCAATTGGCGCCTTCGCCGCCCATATGGGTAAAGGCCTCGGTGCCGCGATCCATCCATTTGACCATGAAGTGACAGCCGATGCCCGCGCCTGCGCGCGCTCCCTCAGGCACTTTGGTCGAGGTGTTGTGCGGGCAACCCGAGCAGAACCACGGGGTGCGCTGCGCCAGATCGGGGGCATTGCCACTGCGCGCGACCGCATCGACATGGGCCAGGCCTGCGCGGATACGGTCGGTGCCGCGCCCCTCTTCAATCAGGATTTGGCCAAGTTTCAGTGCGATATCGACGGGGTCGAGGGCGAAATGCTCGGGAAAAAGCACCTCTCCGCTTGCCCCTTTGCGGTGGCCAAATACCCGCCGCCCGCGCCGGTCGTCGAAAATCGCTTCCTTGACTTGGCCTTCGATCAGCTTGCGCTTTTCCTCGATCACCACGATCAGATCCAGCCCCTCGGCCCAATCGGCAAAGCTTTGCATATCAAGCGGCCATGTCTGGCCGATCTTGTAGGTGGTCACGCCCAGTTCGTCGGCCGCCGCCGCATCGATGCCCAGTGTCGCAAGGGCGGTCATCAGGTCGAGCCAATTCTTGCCCGCGGCAACAAAGCCGATCTTGGCCCCTGCTTTGCCATGCACGCGCTGATCCATGCGATTGGCCCGCGCAAAGGCCACGGCGGCGTCTCGCTTATGGGTGAAAAGACGTTCTTCCTGCGCGATCCAATGATCATCCAAACGGATATTCAACCCACCCTCGGGCATGGCGACATCCGGCAGGATAAACTGCATCCGATCAGGGCTGCCGTCGACGACGGCTGTGGCCTCGACCGTGTCTTTCATCGTCTTGAGGCCGACCCAAAGCCCGGCATAACGGCTCAGCGCAAAACCATATGCGCCATAGTCGAGGATTTCTTGCACACCCGCGGGGCTGACCACCGGCATACCGGCATCGACCATCGCCCAATCGGATTGGTGGCACACGGTCGAGCTTTCGCCCGTGTGATCATCGCCCATGGCCATGATCACGCCACCATGGCGGGAAGAGCCGGCCATATTGACATGGCGCATCACATCGCCCGCGCGGTCCACCCCCGGCCCCTTGCCATACCATAGGCCAAAGACACCGTCATACTTGCCTTCGCCGTAAAGTTCGGCCCGCTGGCTGCCCCAAAGGGCGGTTGCGGCCAAATCTTCGTTCAATCCGGGTTGGAATAGGATCTCGGCGGCGCTGAGGTGGGATTTCGCGCGCGCCATCTGCATGTCGACCGCACCAAGCGGCGAGCCGCGATAGCCCGTCACAAGCCCCGCGGTGTTCAAACCTGCCGCCAGATCACGGGCTTTTTGCATCAGCATCAAACGCACCAGCGCTTGTGTACCTGTCAGCAATACCTGTGATTTTGACAGATCGAAGCGATCTTCAAGCGATACCTGCTGCACTCCCATGGCGGGCCTCCCGTGACAGCGTAGATCCGAGCTCTTACAACATAGGTAACAAATACTGACCTGTCTATTCAAATTGCCGCATCTGCGGGCAGTGTTACAAAAAACATAAGAAAATCCGGCACCTCCTCTTTGCAAGGGGCGCAGAGAGGCCCAAGATAGCGTGGCGCATAGGAGAGTTGGTATGGACTGGGACAAGCTAAGGATTTTTCACGCCGTGGCCGATGCGGGCAGCCTGACGCATGCGGGTGATACGCTGCACCTGTCGCAATCAGCGGTCAGCCGACAGATTCGCGCCTTGGAAGAGGGTTTGAACACCACCTTGTTCCATCGCCATGCGCGGGGCTTGATCCTGACCGAGCAGGGCGAGCTGCTGTTCGATGCCACCAAGCATATGTCCAAGCGGCTCGATGCCGCCGCTGCGCGGATCCGCGACAGCGAGGAAGAGGTTTTCGGCGAATTGCGCGTCACCACGACCATCGGCTTTGGCTCGCTCTGGTTGGCCCCCCGCCTGCCCGCGCTTTACGAGAAATACCCCGATCTCAAGATCGACCTGATGCTTGAAGAGCGCTTGCTTGATCTGCCCATGCGCGAGGCCGATGTCGCCATCCGCATGAAAGAGCCAAGCCAAGCCGATCTGATCCGCAGACGGCTTTTGACGATCAATATGCGCCTTTACGCCTCGCCGGAGTATCTGGCGGTGCATGGCATGCCCGAGACGACCGATGAGCTGTCAAAGCACCGCATTATCAGTCAGAACGCCACCTCCGCCCAAGTCAGCGCAGGCGCGCTTTTGGTGCGCGAATTGATGGCCTATCCGGTCGGCTCGACCCTGACGGTCAATAATTACTTCGGCGTTTTGCAGGCCGTGATCCATCATCTGGGTATTGGCGTTTTGCCCGATTACCTGACACAGGATTTCCCGCAACTCGTGCGCGTCCTGCCCGAGATTCAATCGGCCGAGGTGCCCGTCTTCCTCGCCTATCCGGAGGAATTGCGCCAATCCAAGCGCGTCGAAGTCTTCCGCGATTTCGTGTCGGAGGAGGTCATCGCTTATCGCCGCCGCCGTCGCGAGGAAGAGCCGGACGCCCAAAGCTAAGCCTATCTAGGGATGTGTGCTATGCGCCACAGACATAGCAGCTTTGCGGCGCTGCGGCATGATTTGCCTTGATCGGGGGCAATGTGCCGCCTAATTGGGCAGTAATGGGAATTGGCGCTTGCGCCGTCTCATTACCTCCCTGTTGGACTATGGCCGAGATTCGTCTCGGCCTTTTTTTTGGTCGATCGCCTGCCTATGCAGGGCCATGACCAAAGCATGGATCGAATCAAACCCTGCGGATTTTGACGATTTCGGCGCGTTGCATGCGCTGATTTCCGTGGCTTTCGCGTTTATAGAGGGGCGGATCGATCCGCCCTCCTCGATCATGGCGATGGGGCCGGATGCGTTGCGCAGCAAAGCGATGGCTGAGGATTTCTTTTTGATCCGTGATGCGGGACAGCCCATCGCCTGTCTTTTTGGCCAGCCACGGGGGTCGGTCTATTATGTCGGGAAGCTTGCGGTCGCCCCCGCCCATCGTCGGGCAGGCTTGGCGCGGGCATTGCTGGATCATGCAGGCGATCACGCCCGCAAGCGCGGCCACGCCGCGCTCGAACTGCAAACGCGCGTCGAGTTGGTCGAGAACCACGCGACTTTTGCGCGCTTGGGCTTTCAGCAAACCGATGCGACCGCCCATCCAGGCTATGCGCGCCCCACGTCGCTGACATTTCAGCGTGCCGTCTAGCCATCGGCCCCTTTCCCCTGCTCGCGCGCTGGCATAAACAGCGGCCAAACGGGGGATACGCGATATGACCGAACCAGCCATCACGCGCGAATTGATCGATGCCCATGGGCTTAAGCCCGATGAATATGCGCGCATCCTCGAGATCATCGGCCGCGAGCCGACATTCACCGAGCTTGGTATTTTCTCGGCCATGTGGAACGAACATTGTTCCTATAAATCCTCCAAGAAATGGCTGCGTACCCTGCCCACCACAGGGCCACAGGTGATTTGTGGACCGGGTGAGAATGCAGGCGTCGTCGATATCGGCGACGGCCAAGCGGTCGTGTTCAAAATGGAAAGCCATAACCACCCCAGCTACATCGAGCCCTATCAGGGGGCCGCGACCGGCGTGGGCGGGATCTTGCGCGATGTCTTTACCATGGGCGCACGCCCCATCGCTGCGATGAATGCGCTGAGTTTTGGCGAGAAAGACCACCCCAAGACACGCCAGCTGGTGCATGGCGTGGTCGAGGGCGTGGGCGGCTATGGCAATTGCTTCGGCGTGCCCAATATCGGTGGCGAAGTGCGTTTCCACGCCGCCTATAATGGCAATTGCCTTGTGAACGCTTTCGCGGCGGGCCTTGCGGATGCGGATGCGATTTTCTACTCCGCCGCCTCTGGTGTGGGCATGCCCGTGGTGTACTTGGGCGCAAAGACCGGGCGCGATGGCGTCGGCGGCGCGACCATGGCCTCGGCCGAGTTCGACGACACGATCGAGGAAAAGCGCCCCACGGTGCAAGTGGGCGACCCCTTTACCGAGAAACGCCTGCTTGAGGCCTGTTTGGAGCTGATGGCCTCGGGTGCCGTGATTTCCATCCAAGACATGGGGGCCGCTGGCCTGACCTGTTCGGCGGTGGAAATGGGCGACAAGGGCAAGCTCGGCATCAAGCTGGTGCTCGATAATGTGCCCCAGCGCGAAACCGGCATGACCGCCTATGAAATGATGCTGTCGGAAAGCCAAGAGCGGATGCTGATGGTCCTCAAACCCGCGATGGAGGCCGAGGCGCGGGCGATTTTCGCAAAATGGGATCTGGATTTCGCCATCGTCGGTGAAACCATCCCCGAGGATCGCTTTGTCATCGAACATCGCGGCGTGGTCATGGCCGATTTGCCGCTGTCCAAGCTTTCCTCCGAGGCACCGGAATATGACCGCCCTTGGGTCGAGACGCCCCCCGCCCCCGAGATGGAACCCGTGGCCGAGGTTGATGCCATCGACGCGCTCAAGATCTTGATCACCTCGCCGAACTACTGCTCGCGGGCCTGGGTCTATGCGCAATATGACCATATGGTCATGGCCGATACAGTGCGCGCGCCGGGCCTTGGTGCCGGTGTGGTGCGGGTGCATGGCACACCAAAGGCCTTGGCCTTCACCTCGGATGTGACACCGCGCTATGTGAAGGCCAATCCTTTTGAGGGCGGCAAACAGGCCGTGGCCGAAGCCTATCGCAATCTTTGCGCCGTGGGGGCCACGCCCTTGGCCACGACCGACAACCTCAACTTCGGCAATCCCGAAAAGCCCGAGATCATGGGCCAATTCGTGGGCGCGATCAAAGGCATCGGCGCGGCCTGTGCGGCGCTGGATATGCCCATCGTGTCGGGCAATGTCAGCCTTTACAACGAGACCGACGGCCAGGCGATCTTGCCCACACCGACAATCGGGGCGGTTGGGCTTCTCGAGACGTTGGATGATCTCGTCGCCGGTGTACCGCGTGATGGCCATGTGCTGTTGGTGGTGGGCGAGACCAAGGGCCATTTGGGTCAATCAGCCCTCTTGGCCGAGGTGTTCAACCGCGAGGATGGGGATGCGCCGCCTGTCGATCTGCAAGCCGAGCGCCTGCACGGCAGCTTCATTCGCGACAACCGCCAGTGG
>Ga0209652_1001857_pt1 | contig 16982 bp, 5 predicted proteins | sample SaaInl74LU_5_DNA_FD_184641 | JGI IMG/M metagenome (GOLD analysis project Ga0209652, IMG submission 184641) | Marine microbial communities from expanding oxygen minimum zones in the Saanich Inlet - ESP_74LU_5_DNA (SPAdes) (version 2) | ecosystem: Environmental > Aquatic > Marine > Intertidal zone ...
TAATGGGTCACTAGAAGCAGTTGATTGTCATATTCACAGCGTGAGATACGATATGGTGCTAGAGAGTAGAGCTGGCAGCCGTCTCAGATGCCTCATCAGTAAACCACCGGATCAGCTCAGTTGCAGCCTTATCATATTGGAAATTTGTAGTGTTAGCTTTTGATAGTATCACATTGAGTGAGATCATTCTTTTTATCACCAAAACTTGCTGATTCTTTCTTTGACTTTGAAGGAGCTTCTACTTTGAACATTGTTTCAATCCTTTGAGATGTATCCCTTCGTTTCTCTCTGTTCGATACCTTCCTAATACGACACCTACAGATACTGTTTTAGGACATATATATGCCAACTCTCGTTGAGTGGAGGACCGGGAGCGCATAATAGATACAAATAGCCTGTCATGTCAATGGGAATTCGAGGTTTTGTGCTGCTGAGACGTACATAAGTTTTAATACTCCTACTCTATGTACTGATACCAATTTAGGATCTGTTCCTAATCATGACCGGGAGTGCATACATAATAGATAAGGGCCTGTCATGCCAAGGCAGGGAATTCGAGGTTTTCTGCTGAGATGTACATAAGTGTAAATACCCCTACTCTATGTACTGATACCAATTTAGGATCTGTTCCTAATCATGACACTCTCACATCTTTGCGCGTCGCCAAAAGTGAGCGTTACAAGCACACGCACAAATCATGAGATCTTGCTCTGTCTCACGTCTCACACTATCCACTACTTATCTTCTAACTGCCACATGAAATATTATGGTAGTAAAATAGCGTTGAAGAACAGATAAGTTAGATTGCTTCTCATACTGTAGCGGGTCCGAGCGACGCAATTGAAGTAAAAGAAGAAAGAATGTCGACCGTTGGCGGCGGCATCGGTTACAATGATGCCATTAATCCAACCAACACTTCGGACACAGCAAATTCGAACATAATTGCCAACCGCTCAAAAACTGAGCCCAAATCTCCCAAACCTCAAACAACCATGGAAATCACCTCAAAGAGCGGGACGTATCCCCTTCCCGCCAATGTAAACTTTGTCCCCGGAGGCATTCAATACAGCAATGCAAAGGTAGTAGATGATGAAACTATGGGTGTTGGTGCCGGCGGGGAATGTGTCAGTTCCTGCACCACGGCTCATTTAAATAAATGGGATTTTATCAACAAGGGTGCCATCATCCGTAGGGCATTAGAGGCAGATGTGACTCTGCGCAAATATGCACTCAAATTTTCCGAATCCAACAACAACAACACCGCTCCACCGGGCCATCGTCTCCCTTCCCTCTCTCATCTTGCCAACTCGGCTTTAGTGAATCCATTAACTTCTGTCCCGCCCTCCTCTGCAGCTCAATGGGCAGAACAGATGATTCTTGAATACATGGATGGACGATACGAGAAGCGTTACAATGAACACTCTTCTTCTTCTTCTTCTGATCCAGAAACGAAATTTGACATCCCATCCGAATCCAAACATCTATCCAACATATCCACACATGATGCCAACGCTTCCAAATTGTTACAAGATGCCATTTCCGCTGCATGGGCACAAGAAAAGATTACTACTGGACGCACAAGGTCAGATTCTGTGTCGAATTCTCCGTCAAAGTTTTCCAAAGTTGCGGATGGGTCTACTCCCAATGAAATGGATGATGATGAGAATGCTAGACCTCCCTCCCTGTCATCATTGTTGAAATCATTGCATCAATTGCAACAGGGGCATGATCCGAATGCTAATAACAAACAATCATCTCATGGACATGCAACCGGGGAATGTTGCGGATATGTATTCCGTCGTGGTGATATTGCTTGGAATTGTCGTACATGTCAGACGGATGCCACGTGCGTGTTGTGTGAAGCATGCTTTCGTGAATCTGACCATGAGGGACATGAAGTCTTTTTTCATAGGACAACTCCTGGAGGGTGTTGTGATTGTGGTGATGTGGAAGCTTGGGATGTGAAGGGGATGTGTTGGAAGCATCGTCCTATTGAAGAGGAGAAGGGGGAGGAGGATGAGGAGGAGGGAGGAATGAATGATGTCGATACTAATGTTGCCGATGAGGATAATGAAGTGATTGATGATGATTTTGAGGCTGTCCGTGCTGCCAAGAAGTCGCGTATGGAGCAGATCCGTCATGTGGAAGGTACCCCCTCACCCCATCCAAATGCAACGTTGGAGCCACAGCCTTTCCCACCTCGTTTGGCCGCTGCATTGGGAGTAATTATCGGTTCTATTATACAGTCGGTATACACTGCCGCCGAGGGTAGCGCTGTGGGTGCCGACGCTGGTCAATGGAGGTTGAAGTGGGCGGATGAAATTTGCAACTTGTGGAATGGTGTGAGTGATGATGAGGAGTATTATCGAAGGGCAAGTGTGTTGAAGGCGCAACTTGAAACTCGGACTGCTGCTACTGCCAACAAAGGCAACACCACCAATGTGCCAATGTGGACTCTGCCACAACAAGTTCTTGATGCCCACAATGAGCATTACATCGGAAAGTTACCAAAAAATCACAAATTATTCTTGCGTTTACACAATGATGATGTGCACACTTTTGATGAAGTCATTGGTGCACTAAGGAGTCCTACAAGTTCGTCAACACCTACAGTACCAATGGGAGGTCTTGGGAGCATTGGACAAATTGGCGGAAGCGGTATGAGTGGATCAGAAATATTGGCCATTGCCTTTTCTACTTCAGCTACTGTAGACCCCGATAACAACATGATGGCAACTACGCCCGCACCACCTACTAGCGAAGCAACGAGCAGTTCACGGCGTTTGAGAACCAATGATTCTGATGTAACTCAACCACCTGAACGGCGTTTCCGTGGAGAGAACACCCCGTCATTTCAGAATAATATGCACCAATTTGTTGCCAACGTTGATATTCCTGATCCTCCGACTGCACCACTTGTGACAAGCTTCGACGCTGCAGAGGAGTTGACACGACGTGTTGATGCCGAAGGGCAAGTGTTGGTACGCGAGTATGAAACCCTGAATGGTGCCAGTGTTGGATTTTCTCGACTTCGTGAGCCAGGATTGCTTTGTTCGGTCGTTACCACCGCTCGAGTTGACGCAGAAGAACGTGCTAAGGTGCTGTTGGAGTGGCTTAGTGGATTGTTGTCGGATCATCCAGTCGTTCGAGCAATAGTTGTGCAGGCATTGGTGGATGTTACCGATGGTGAGGACGTACTGTGTTCCCAAGAGAAGGAAAATGATGGGGCAAGTCAAGGCGTGGCAGTATGGTCAAACCCTCGAATGCTACCAAGTTGGAGTGGAACTAATGAACAATGGTGGAATGCAAACAATAATGACAAGTCAAGTATCCCAGCATGGAGGAAACGGTTGGACGCATTTCCACCTCATTTGGAGAGTTCTTACTTGACTCGCCAGGAAGGGAGAGAATTGTTCTTGCGGGGAATGATGGGAAAATTTGCCGACCAATTCGTTAGTATTACTGGTGCCGATCCTGACTTTTATGCGCATGTGCCATACAGCCTCCCAGATTCTCGTCTTTGCAAGTCACCGCACGCACTTTGGGGAACGCTGCCATTACCTTACCTCGTAAATTCCAAAGGAGATGACGAAAAGATCAATTTCACGCACCCTATTTTGAAGAAATCAGCTGATAAATCGAAACCTAGTTCAGGCTGGACATTATCACAAGCTTTCGGGAGCAAAAATGAAGCCAACGTTGATACGACAGTGGTACTACGATCGCCAGTGTTTGTTGTCGATACTGATCTCCGCAAACATCAAGAGAGTGAGAACCTAACTTCGACACTCTTTCCTCACAAGAAGTGTGCTGGATTGAGCCTGGTCAGCGGTGTTAGCCATGTAGATGACAATGGAAGCTTAGGCTATCGCTACGGCAATTCATCAATGGGAGTCACAACAAAAGAACATGCACAGCGCGTTGCGTCTTGCAGCTCCTTCCTCGCACCGACATCTCCCTTATTATTGCTACTGCTACTTGATCCTTATTCACCAAAAGTACTCCGTAGCAATCTGCATCGTCTATTTTTGAGTCTACTGACAAACCCGAGGTTCAAATCTCGGTTCGCAGCGTCTCTCGGAGCAGTGGTGTACCGACCAACATCAAATTTGTTTTGTGCAGGTATTGGAACGGAGGCGGATACTTTGCTAGGTTTCACTGTACAGTTGTTTACCACTGGAAGTTTGATCAAAGCGCTTGGTAATTTGGAAGCAACGAAGACACTACTGTGCCGGGAAGACAAAGTAGTTGATGCGGAAATCTCTTGCGTGTCAACTCTCCCAATTGCACACTCCGTTGTTCGAAGTATTCACACTAACATTCTTGGCGCAACGAAAGAAGTCACTACGCAAGTTGGCAGGGCCGCGAGGAATAACGACGAAGACAACGCCTCTTCTTCAAACCTGACCATTTCTGAACATCCGTTAAATACAAGGCTCCCTGCTGCCCCCGATGATAAGTTCATTGATTCGCGCTGTATGAAACACAAACGATTGCCACATCTACTTCGTGATTTGGAATATATCTTTGAAACACCTGGCACGGCTGTCAAGTTGCTTAAATCGACGCGAGCATCGAATAATACCCATACCAACTCTGGAGCAGATGCAATGAATGACTCGATTACTCCTAGTCCATCATTTGTTTCTCCAAGCGCCGCGCCTAATAACAGTGCTAGCTTTCCTAATGCTATCGAGTTTCCAATCATCTGGGCTCGATTGTTGAGACTTGGCCAGGGGATAGATTCTCAAAAACGCAGAATCAGCGGTGGTCATATCGAGTACGAAGAGGATCGGTGGCTTCACGCTTACGGACTTAGTTTGAATTTGTCAGGAACAGGGGATGCTCTTGCCGAAAGTCCTTTCTCAAGTTCTAGTTACAATGGCCCAGAGCAGTCTCTTTCTTTGCTGACATCAAGCACAAGAACTACCAACAAAGAGGCGGTAAGCAGTCTATTCGCTGCATTCTTCCGTGAAATCAAGATGTGGCTCTACCGCGAGGGGCTTTTGGAATCTAGCAGCTCGAGGACTCGGGATTCAATTGGATTAGAAGCGCTACAGAGGTCTACTTTACACGTATCAGCTTCACAATTAGACGCATCTTCAATAGAACGAATAGTAGAAGCGACTGGTGCGATTGTTTCACAGTCATGTGACATTGCCTGCGAGAAAGGTGTGAGGAATCTTCCCGAAGCAAAGTTAGCGTTGCTTGAAGCTGCCCTCCTCCATGAAAGGACAAAAATGAGCAGTCTATCTGATAGGAGTTGTAGCCATGGCCCAGTAATGGGTGATTGGGTGAAGGTGCCACACTCTCCACTTGCTGGTGATTGCTTTTCCTTCCATCTGCCACTCCACAGAGCTTTGGCGAGAAGCATTCTCTGTTTTTGTTCGGCCATTGTTCCAGCAGAAGAACGCAGCGAAAACCCTAATAATTGGTGGCGTCTTCCTCTTCTTGATGACGATGATGGATTTGCCTCCGATGACACTGCGGCGGATGGAATAATGTTCAAACCAGACTCTCTAAGTTCTCTTGTTCGATCAACGCACAAATCTTCCAACTTTCGAGTAGTTTGGTCATCTGGTCCTGAGTGCTCAACTCCCGAGGCCCAGCTACGCAAATCTCGTTCTCGTTTGATGTCATCCCTCTTAGCATCAACAAAAGTTGTGCACAGCTTGTGTGATCATCCTCTTCGGTGTATTGCTGCATCACAACAAATTGATCATCATATGTGGGCCAAAAATGGAGCTTCAACAGCTGGAATGGCTCTCAATTACGGAAGCATCCCTCTATGTAGATCACTGAGAGATCTTGATTTGACGATGGTTCAGATGTCAGCATGTGGATTCAATGTTGGGTTGGGTGCACGAAGAGTTTTCGCTTTACTGTCAAACCGCTTTTCACTAGAAAATTACCTTTGCGACCCTGATAGAAAGAACAGTTTTGGTAGGGTAGCATGGGTGAAACCACCAAGGATGCAAGAGCCAGAGCACCCAGAACTCCTTGCGGAGTCATTCTTCACCACTGTCTGTGTCTTAGTTTCTGATCTCCCACCACCCCCTCCGACATCATTGGACGACAACTCTGTACTGAGACGAAATCTGAGGCGCGAACTTCTTCATGCTCTTGCCGTCGAACCGAGATCGCACAGTGAGGCGATGCAGGCAGCATCTGCTGCAGTTTCTCGACGCGATGAAACTGAAGGAAACATTGGGTCCAGTGGAGGGGCATCTTCTGTCAGAACAGTGTTTGCTGAAGTTTTGCAAAGCATTGGGCAGCAGAGGAGCCAGGGATCACGTTCTGCCCCTCGTACATATGAATTGAAAGCAGACGCAAGTGACGAATACGATCCTTCTTTTTATCATCTTCGAAAAACCGAACACCAACACGCTATGGACAATATTGCGCGTTTGAGAAAGCAAAAGGCTAGTGCATCCTCCTCTAAGGAAATGGTGCTCCCGCTTGTCGCTGAGCCTCCTCAAGGCCACCCTCGATTTTTGGCTTGCCGATTGCTGATTCACCTGCCATCAATGTTCGCTGCAGCACGGCGTTACCTCATGTATGCTTTGTTTAGTGGTAGTTGGCTTCCTCCATCCAAACCTGAACCTGATATTATTGCCAATATCGAGATGCTTGGTGATACTGCAATGGACATTTCTGGGTCCAGCCGCCCACCACAGAATAGAGCATACAGTAGAGCGGCGTCGTCCATGTCGGGTAAGAGTGGTGTGACAACTAATGTCAAACCTTTCTCCCCAGAGACTGTTGCATCATCTTCCAAATCTTTTCTCGAGGTGTTGCACATCCTAACACTTCAGGTTCACACCCTTGAAGAGTGCAGTGGTTTGCATGAACAACTCCCTTTCTTAGATCACGAACAAAAGGCTTTGTCGTCGGGTGTCAACATTGATTCCTATCTCAAGCAGCTTCTTCATGTGCCAAGAAGTTTAGTAAATGTTTGGGCTTTGCAGTGCGCCCCAGATGGACCATTGCCTTCAGATGGTAGTGGTGAAAACAGAGGTTCAGTTCTTGGTCTTCTCATTGCTCTATATGAGCACAGAGACAATGCAAAGGGCGCTAGCGGGGGGCAGAAATCAGGCAATGATGATCACGGAGGAGCTCGTGCGTTATCAAGTGACGGTTTAAAATGGCTTCTTCGATTCTTTAGTGCACTTGTTGATGGAGCAGAGGGTATCAAAGATGCATGTGAAGCGGCTACATCCGGGGTACCGATAGATTCGTCTCCTTCCGGTCAGTTGTGCGATGATCCACAAACACGAAATAAGATCCAAAGGATGCTTGCGAATTTGCCTAATTTGTGGCCTGGAGCTAATGACGACTCATCGACAGATGCAGCGAGTTCAAATGGAGCAAATGAGAAAATGAAGGAGAGCCAAAAGGCTGCTCAAGCAAGAGCCATGGCGAGGATGAAGAAATTACAAAGTAAATTTGCGGAAAGCATGTCATCCCAGTTCAACGATGAGTCGGAGAAAAAGCTTGTCGACGACGATGAAGAAAATTTGTGCATTATATGCAAGTGCGACGATGCCGACGGCGACAATGGACCGATGGGATATCTTGGACACGTTCAGAGGTCCAGAGTCGCGCAACTTTCATCCAAGTCAATCCTTGGTCAAACTGGGGCATCGGGGAGTGATGATCTAAACAACTTTTACAGAGTAGCTGGTGGCAAGGGCTGTCAGGTAAGTTTTTTCTGATTTTTTTATCACAATTTGTTTTGTATTCGATTTGCTAACATGTGCATTTATCTTCGTTGCTTTATGTTCCAGCTTCGATCAACCGAGTCTATGGGCTCTGCGCCAGTAGCATTCTTGCCTTTAGGCAGCATCGTGGAAGTTCTGCAATCGAAGATATCCCCTCAGCTCGGCTTACTTTCACGCCGTGTCTACGTCCGTCATGTGACTGAGCATCAAAATGGGAGCGAAGCAGCTCAGGGTTGGGCTAGCATACAATCATGGCATGGTTACACAATTTTGAGCCCCTTGAACACTCTCTGTTACACGAACACGCGTTGGGGACCTACTCGCCCAATCATTCGCCAGTGTGGGCATGCCGCTCACTTGAAATGTGTCGATTCTCATTGCCTATCTTTGCATCAACGTGCTGCATCGAATCAGCCATATGATGGCAGGTTTTCCGCAAATATTGAAGATGGCGAATTCTTGTGCCCTTTGTGTAAGCAGCTGTCGAATATAGTTATCCCAGAAGACAGGTGCATAGAAGTAGACCCAGCGGTACCACCGTCTCCAACAACATCTTCGAACGAAGATGTGGAGGATATTGATGTCGTGAAAGATGCCACAACTATTCCCTGGGCAGACATTTTTCGAAAGGAAAACGTTTCATACCCCGATAAGGATGAAGCCACTCAATCGTTTGGTTCGAACTTGCTACAGGCAATGCAACTTCCTAAACCACGTTTACGTGAACGAGAATATTGGCACTCGGCATTGAGGAAGTGGGACTTTGATGATACAGAATCAGAAACTAATCCACAAATTGGTAGCGTGCTGCGCTTGATGCGCCAGCTGCTAGTCTCCTGGTCTGCTACTGGTCATAGTGCAGCGGCAGCCGAAGCATCTGGTAGAGGTGTGCGTGAGGTTGTCTTTGGCGAAGTTACCTACGGCATTACAGACCCTTGGTCTGGTTACGAATCAAAATCACGAGATTCTCATCCTATGCTGCTTGAGCTGAAGAGAACTCTCGTGGCAACATCCAGTCTTTTTGGTTTGGTATCTCTTGAAATGGAAAAACAATTAGGTAACCGCACCGACAAGGCCCGTGGCCAGGCAGTAAATGTTATTGAAAACCTGATTGGTGATATTTTGGGCGGAGATCATTGGACGGCGACAGCAACCAGTACACGCGAAAGACATGAGTGGAGTGCTGCCACTTCCATAGTTTCATCAATGATGTGCCACGTTTCCAAAGGAGACACAGTTTCACTAAGCCGTGAGGCTAGAGCCGTTGCTGCAGCAATGTGGACAATTACGGGTTCTGAGTCTCCAGTGTCAGATGGCTCCACTTCTGCAATGGATGTAGATGATCCCTCCCCAGAAGTTGCGGTCAATGATGGTGGCAATGGTGGTAACGGAAACCAAGAAAGTGAAGTAATTTCTTCTAGAAACCCTTCGAGGTCTGCAACACAACCTCGTCCAGTGCTTCCACCAAAGCCTCTTGCACTTTCTCGCGCTGAAAGAAACCTAGCACTTGAATTGGGAGCTGATTGGGGCACTCTAGATCCGTTCAAAATCGAATCAGGGCAGAAGAAAACACCATTTCGTCCAGCAGTAGCGAGCGCATTTTTTTATGTTCCACTCTTGGGTTGGGACTTCAATACATTGGCTGGTGCGGTGTTTTCGTCACTTCTTTCGACTTCATCCAGAGCGGGCATCAAAGATCTTTTGCAGGCAGCGAGAATATTGTACGTTGGAAGATTGGCTCAAGTTCTCTCCACTCCAAGCGGATTTGTAGCGGGAAACAGTACACCGGAAGAGGATTACGATGATTTTGATGACGAGCCGGGCTGGGACGATGCAAAGAAAAAGATTGAATCTGCTTCTATCAGAGAATTACTCACCTTTTGTCGTAGCTCACTCCCTAGCAAGATTGAACCCGACTGCAGTGCCATGGATAATGGAAGTCTTCTTCAACAAGTTGGCAACGCAATTCTTCCATTTGGTCGAACACTGACACTGCTTCTCCGCGCTTCTGCTAGTGTTTTGCGTCAAAGGCAACGTCGTGGCAAGGGAGAATCAAATACGTTCGAGATGACCAAGGTGTTAGAAAGTGGCCAGGCAATGAAAGTTGATGACGGCTTTCAACTTTTGGAAATTATTGGTGGGCCACTTCCATCATCAATACTGAAGTCAGACTCGATCAGCTCGTGGACATCGCTAATTACCCGCTGGCTCACTGCGCTCGTAGGTTTCGAAGCCTATCATGGCACCCGGGGGTGTGGGTTGGTGTTTGACGAGAGAAAGAAGACTTGGATTGCATCAGCAGAAAGAAACTCGCCTGGAAAAGTATCCTCGCTACAGAACATTCAAGTCGAGCCATCTGCGTCTGCCGTGGAGGTTGCGCAGCTCCCTTCACAGGGTGATGAGATGAATGACGATGAACCCGATGAAGATGTGATCGGCGAGGAAGATAGCGTGGATTTCTCTCACAATGGATCAGATGATGACAACGTATCAGACGATGACGACGATGATGACGAGGACGAAGCAATGGAATTTGGAGACGATCCATTATTGAATTTTAATGATGATGAATTATTAAGGTCTGATGACGAATCCGATGCCGCTGACATGGACGTTGATAACGCTTTTGCGCCAATTTTCGCCAGGGCGAATAACAGGCGCGCATTGAATGTTCTGTCTTCATACTTGCTGTCAGATCCGGACATTGAACTGATGAATGATGATCTTTCAGATGTGAATGCATCCTTGACTGAACCAGATGGGAGCAAAATCTCGGGAGCCAATGATCGAATGTTTGCGCATGTCTCTCGAGCTGCGATCCTCCCTTACCAGCCAAGTATATTGGGATTGAGCAAGATTGGCCCAGGACCAAGGGGACAACGGGATGAGCAGTTTGAATACAAAATCGCTGGTAATGTGATGAAAGATTTGAGTCACTTGGGAATGGTTCACTTGCCTGGAACACCACCGAGCTGCTTGGTGAAACTTCCGAAATCATTTGTGGAATTGTATAGTATCGTAAACAAGGTGAAGGGACGTGAAAGCAACTCTGACGATGCAGATGATGGCTACGAAACGGCAGTTTGTCTTCTGACTGGTGCAGTGATGCGATCGGGAAGCAAATCAAAGCGTGATCGTGAAACCAATGGAGCATGCACCGTGTATGCCCGAAAGACTGGCTCGGGCATTGGCATTTTCTTCCTCATCCAAAAATGCACTGTTCTTTTGATGCACAACAACAAATCTGCATACTCTCCTAGTCTGTATGTGGACGAGCACGGCGAAGAGGACGTTGGTCTCAGACGTGGTCGTCCATTGTACTTTTCAGAGGAGCGTTATCAAGTTCTTGAAACCCTCTGGCGTACTCATGGCATTCCAAGAGAAGTGTCCCAAATTCGATCCACTTCTGACCGCGTAATTAGAGATAACTGGTATTGAAGAGTACTTTAAAATTGTGTAATTGAAACAAATGTTACTAAGTAATAAAACTCTAGAGCAACCTGTATTGAAATAGAATCATCAATATCTTGTATACAGACACACTTGTGGAACGGGCAGTGCATGAACGGCTCTTATGGTACAGGCACAAACACTTGCTCTTGTACATCGGAGGTGATCAATTCGGACGAGGTTTGCCACCCTCACCCTCGACAACTCAACAAACATACTTCATCAGCGTCCATATCAACAACCCCTTCATCACCGCTACGCTTGCAAATTCTATTCGGATGAAATGAAACTGAAGCATGTGCCCCGCGAGGAAACCTGTTTTGACCCTGTCGACTGGACATTCACTTCCGCCATCTTCATTTCATTTTTGATTTTTGCCACTAGATACGAACGGCCACCACAAACACGCATCGTACTTGCCGTCTATCAACATGCAACCACCGCCTCCTCCACCACCGTCTCCATACTACAAGGGGGGTAGTGGCGGTCATCGTCAGAACTACACCGAAAAAGACTATGAAGAAATATTCTATCACTTTGATGACTACGCTCAAGCCGTCATCATGGCCAACGCAACACGATTTATCGACCCCACCGAACCAGCGGAGCATTACGAATACGAGGAAGAGATATTAGATGAAGTTTCGGAATATGAAATCGAGGGGATGAAGAAGTCGTTTTATTTTGGATTTGCTTCGACTGTGTCTAGCTTTGTTTTGTTGAGATGGAGGCGTCGTAGGATGAATGTGTCGTTTGGTAGTGGATTGAGCAAGTATGCTTCTCGTAGCAGCACCAGGAGCAGCGGTGGATATAAATTTGATCCTATTCATCAGCAGCAACCAAGTAGTATGAACAATGTGCAACATGCTTCCAGCAGTGGTACCAAACCACCTCGCTCTGGATTCTTCACGGATGTAGCTCTATCAGCACTTCTTGGTATGGGACTCTCTTTGCTTGCAGTAGAGAATGATCTCTTTTATCCAACCGGCAACTCGTCTGCTGGAGATGACAATGGTCCTCCACTCATGTCCATCACTCCACCACCACAATGGATCAGTCATCAAATTCCTCTTGTGCCTGGCAAGAGTTTAATCTCTGAAACACTCTGCCAACCACTCACGGAGGAGTTCAAAAAATTTCCAAAAGAGCTTTGGCAGTCTGGAAATCATCGTGGCATTGAGAATGGATACAACAATCACATTGCACTCTATGCTAATGGAGGTTGGAAAGACACCAAGTACTACAATAGTAACCCGAATGCCTCTGTAGTGTCTTTGGGTGAGAAGCACAATGAAAGCAAGCGTAAATATGAAGACAGCAAGAATAGAATTTATGAGCATCTCGTTGTGGACTCTCTCCAAGGCTTTATAATTAACTGTGAGCGAAGAGCCAGGTATGAAAAGAAGTTACGAAAGCTAAAAAACATCCCTGAAAGGACATATCCAATTATCCCACCTTCTGGCGTGCCAGCGAATGAGGAACTTGAACTGGATGATATCTACCTCATGGAAGAGAAAAGTGATGGTGATAATGATGATGGTTTCTACAATGAATAATGTATAGCTATAGATTATTACTGAGCATATCATCGCTGATCCACTTCTAATCAATTTTACCAGTCATCGTCATCAACAATGTCATCTTCCATCAAAACCTCATTCTCCTTCGCAAGTTGAGCTTCCTCTTGAGACGTTCTGTTAGCTGCATTTTTGCTTCCACTGTCGTTGGCATAGGAATGCAAGTTTGCGAGAGCATAGTTGACTTCCTCCGGCAGAATACATCTCATATGTGGGAGGCTTTCCGTCACAAAACGATGGGCCGAACCAATATTGCTATCCAGCGCTATTTTTCCGCTAGCAAGCGATAAACGTTTGCGTAACTGGTCCATCTTCACTTCATTCTCACTAGATTTCTTCATCACGCCAAATACTTTTGGAGCAGAGAGTTGTCGAAACGCAGGTGGTGCGGGAGTTCGGTTTGAGTCTGCAATGGCCCTGCTTCCAATACTGGAAGCATACTCCAAAGTCGATTGGCCAGCACCTCCTTGATAAAATCTGCTTACAAACATGTCAGCCTCTGAGAATCGGTCAAATGCACGGCTCATTTCGGTGATATCTGTAAAGTAGTCTGGGCAATGATAGGAAAGGAAGGAAACGGCCGATCCAACGGCCATGCCTGACCGACTTAGGATGTCCTCAGGGTCAAATTCCAATGGTCCTCGACCATCATCCCACATTTTTGTTTCTTCTATAGTATCTTGACAGAGCGGCTTTCGTTTGGCATGTATCAACTTGCCCAAGGCATGAAACATGGAGAGTTTGGTATCTCGCTTCGTCGAATCTTTTCCACTCTGCTGCTGCCGAGCATTCTTGGACGAAAATCGAAATTGCATTGCCAATACTGCGTGTCGCATATCTCCACCACTTGACAGATGCATTTCTTCAAAGAAATCAGATGACAGTGTCCCAATCCCTTCCGTCTTGGCTATTGCTTGTAAACACTTCTTCATCTTGGCCTTTGTGGCCGGCTGAATGGTAAGTATCTGAACCAAATTTGAATAAAGAATATTAGATGGAATCAATCGTTCCAATTCCTCTGGCTTGTGCTTGCCTTCATATACATCACTATAAATGAAAAGCGTCGGCACAATCGTCCTTTGAATGTGACGCTCCATAACATTTCGAAAGGATTGTGCCGCCTGGGCGTTGTACAGATTTGGTGTTTCTTCAATGAGTATAATTGATCCATGCGTTTGGTCCCCTTTCTTTTCTTGATCATCACCCACATCTAACTCAAGTGTGTCCATGCCAACTCCACCCGATGACAAAAACTCCTCAAACGAATTCATCTGACTTTGATATGGAAGGTATGCATCCATAGATTGAGATTGATAGTCAACAAACTCCGCATGGGCATCATTCCAAGTCAAAATCTCCAAATTCAATTCAGCCGCAAGGGCGTGCACCATGGCCGATTTGCCAATCCCAGGTGATCCCACGAGTATCATCAATTTGGCATCGGGTGATAACACATCTGTTTCCCACTCATCTGGCATTTCCCATGGGTCAAGATCTTCGAGGGTTGTTTTGGATTGAACCGATTCACGTTTGGTTTGGCGGCAGTTCGTATGTGACGCGAGCCATTGTTTCACCTCGTCAATCTTTTTGGGAGCGACGCAGAGGTCTTTGGTGCATTTGGGTGCATGTTTGTCAGTCCACATTTCTTTGCTGTTGTGATTTTGTGGCTGCTTCTTTTGGGTTGTAGCTGCAAATACTGTTTTCTTGGAACTGCGTGACGATGAAGTAGTTCGTTTTCGTGGTTGATTTTTCTGTGAGTTGAGTGATGCAGCTTTATTGTTGCGTATAGCAGAAGTGCTAGTGCTAATGCCATTCTTTTTACTCTTCATTGTGATGGTTGGAAATTCCGAATCATCCGACCCATCGCCATCATTGCGATTGTTTTCCTTTTTAGTGTTGTTGCGTGTAGATTCTCGTCGTGCATCACAAGCACCACATACCGTATTGCTTTGCGGATTCAGCAGTGTGCACTGTTGACATTTCCATTTGCTATCATTCTTTTTACCATTCTTTTTCGTATCTCTGTTGTCGTCATCGCTATCTTTACCGGTGAGATCAATCGCTTCGTCCGCACGTGGAGTCATCAATTTTTCATCACTGTCATTTTCGGGTGCTGTACTTTGAGTTACAATATTATTGTCACCTCCTTGTCCTCCAACACCAAAGCCACCTCCCATCCAATCCAATCGACTGGGAGGGCCTCTGTTACTATTGTTGCGACGTCGCCGTTTCTTGCGCTGTAGCTGCTCGGCGGATGCAGATTCTTGTGATGACATTTTTGATTGTGGCACGTTTTCGCCGATGAAACTTGTAACGATTATTCTAGGTTGTGGTACTATTACTATTGATATCCGCCGTCTCACAACTCCATACTATTATATCTACATGAGTACACAGGCGTCGGTTTCCATCGATCCTTCTACTTTCACTTTCACTGCCATCTTATGATTTTCATCTTTCACTCGCTGAAAATGAAAATGAGGCGAGCGAGGCAAGCTATACGTACGTAAAGCTAGCAAGTTAGTACTCTATGTGGAGGTACAATACATAGGTACCTAATCTCTACCCCACAGTTGTAGGTTGTAGGTTACCTACTACTTCTTGCCGGAGTTATGATCTCGTCATCATCTCGTATCTACTTGTGTTTCTGGGTAGATCAAACCGAGCTGATAAAATTCATCCATGCAGTGTTTTCATCCATCAGGTTTGTATTGTTATTTGCGTTGACAATTCCATCGGAAGCGATAGATGGCAGAGTAGATTCGCTCTTGATAGATGTAGATGCTGGACTGAAGCTGCTGTTGACAAACTCAAATAGACTATTACATTTCCCAAACGCTCCCCACTCATGATACCTCTCGTGCGCAGCCAAGAAGTATTCCATTGACTGTTCCGTCTCTCCCAACTCCAAATGGAAGTATGCTGCCAGCTCATACGCCAGAGCCTCTTCGTGCACGAACTGAAAGAACAAGTCACAGTATTTGATGAGTAAAACACCGCAAGATGATGCAAGTGCGTCATATTCACGTCGCCATATTACCTTGTGAAGTTTTGCTGATGAAATAGCCTGCTTGTAGAATAACTTTGCTACTTCATAGTCATTGTGGCTGAATGACTCCTCTGCTTCTAACAGGTACCATTTGTTTTCAAATGTCCACAGACACGACTCAGCCCATCTCTTCAATGTTAACTTGAATTCGTTGCCCCTTGCAATCCAATATTTTGTATCTATCGACTTTCGTGCCACCCAATAAGAAATGAGACCAATGTAAAGTGCATGACTTATATGGCTCAACATCAAATTAGCCCATGCATGTTCAAGACAATCATAAAACTTCGAAACGTGTTCTTTGGCATCATCGTAAGAACGAAACACGAAGCTGATGTATGCTTTCCGAAAATGGAAAGTTTTCAAGACACTATTGTTCGATGCAACCAACGTTTCTTCCTCAGGAATCGTCACTTCTTCGTCCGAACCTATCAATCTTAAGACATCACGCTGGACTTGCTTTATCTGCACAAGAAAGATTGAATGGTTGTTCTCCTTTGCTAGTCTAAAGAACTTTTCGTATTCTTCTCGCATTATTTGTAACTTCACTCCAGCTACATGCACACACGTGTTCTTGAATAATATGTTTAACAGAGCATTGAAGACATCTCCGGCTACCATTGACGCTGCGTAGCCATCATTGTGGTATTCGAGGGCTGCTTGTATGGGTTCGACGAATATTTTGACTTGCGTAGCAATGGAAATGACCTCGCCAGCACTTTCCTTTCCCACTTTGTCGAGTAAGGATAGAGCCAGTTTCACGTAGCGATAGCCACAAATGATATCTCCTCGCTTGGAAATGAATGAGCCAAAGTAGACAAACCCAATAGGAGACATTGGACTCATGCCCTTCGCCAGAGACAGCTCGATTATCTTTTGGGTCACAAATGGGACTGAGCGTGGCTTTGTCTGAGTCATACCGAATTCCAGCTTGCCTAAGAACTTCATTGCCATGATCAAAGTTGGATCAGTCATTTGCCTGGTATTCAATATTTCATCATCGGTACGGGTAGACAATAACGTCATTGTTTCTTGTACACATGCCTCCGTACTTCTCGATTCTTGCAAATCAATACCCAGATTCGCCAAAATATCTAGTCCCTTTTCAATCGATTCGGGTAGCTTGGATGAAAAGGCTAATGAACATGTGACCAAGTACAAAACGTTGAGCTTATCCTCATACGA
>Ga0209652_1001858_pt1 | contig 16978 bp, 15 predicted proteins | sample SaaInl74LU_5_DNA_FD_184641 | JGI IMG/M metagenome (GOLD analysis project Ga0209652, IMG submission 184641) | Marine microbial communities from expanding oxygen minimum zones in the Saanich Inlet - ESP_74LU_5_DNA (SPAdes) (version 2) | ecosystem: Environmental > Aquatic > Marine > Intertidal zone...
ATCGCTCCATCACCTCATGGTCATTGTGCTTTGAAGTACACCATTGCAATTCACTCGCTCTCCTCACGTTCAATAGTTACTCCGGATTAATTTTTGGGTGATGGATCAAGGCGCGATGGTGTTTTTCCTGAGACGAAGGCCAGGAAAAGCAGTGAACAGCCGCTCTCTAGTGGCCTGTTAGAGTTGGTTACGATAGCATAGATACAGATTTGTTTCTAATCTTTTAGTTACATTTAACTATAGTTATTGCTTATCATTTTGCGCTTGTGTTGTCAACTGAAGTCTCAAAACAAGCTGAACTACTGCATTTAAAGCTGATATGATCCATATCTTCAAAAGGTAAAGATGTCCGTGACAAATGTTCGTACTGCATTCCCAGTGTACGTCTCGGAAATACTAGCCCACAACAAAATTGTAACGAGAACGTGCCACAACTGAATGCCAAATCTGCTTTCAATCTTTAGAATCGAGGGTTCTTCAAGGGCCTGCTCTCGAATCAATCGCGTTGCTTCTACATACTGTGGACGCAAATCAAATAGAGCGAAGAGGCACAAACAATCAACAAAAACCATACTGTGAGAATCTTCCTCCAAAATGATGTCCTCAGATTCATTCATGTAATCATTGAAACTTACAAATATACCCCATGCGATGTACGAGTCTCTCAACACCCGCACCGCATCTACACCGCCATTTACCTCAAAGAAGGCAATAGTTGTCACAGCCAAGCACAAAGCGGCGAAACGAACCTAGATCGAAGAGTACAGATGTTATGAGTACTGGAGCAAGAAACAAGAGCAGAATAAAACAAGTGTGATTGATTTACCTTCCACTTAACCTCTGCGACACGACCGCTTTCCACAAGATGTTCGATTTGTTCATTTGTATAGCCGTCTTGTTTAAGTTCAGCAATATCCTCTGTAATTCGTAAAAGAGTAGGCAATGTAAAGCAAGAGGAAAGTTAGACACATATTGTACCACATCGTTCCTCTATGCAAGAATGGTCGAGCAGAGGACATAAACACCACGCCGACTTTACTTACGTCCGCCATAGTAGTTGGCAAGAAAAAAACCTAGTGGCTGCGGAGCAACGAGCTGGATTACGTAGGGCGTCATGGCTGCACATATAACAACCCATCCAAAGGTCAAGCCTTCAGTTGATATTGGCGCATCAGCAAGTGGAGTAAGTAACCCCGAAAGCGCTGTGCTTCCTCGTGGATTGATGACGGCGTTTGGTTCGAACGAACGAGAGGTAGTGATAGCAGCCGATGGCAAAACAATTTTGGTTGCCTTCGGTGGAACAAAAGCAACAACCGATACTTTTTGCACGGCTGCGAGGAGAGCGAAGAAGAGGGTTTTTGACTGCATTCTGGAAGGTGTAATATTTATGCTCTCGTCGGATGAATTATGTAAGGAATTTTGCCTTTTCAGCTCCCTTTTGAAGGATCCAAGAAAAATGTGTCTTGGTTGCGACGGATCCAAGATGGTCACAAGATGTCACAAGAAAGCTACCTGAGGGTCACTGTGACACACAGCATGGCGGAAAATGTTCATCTCTGTCTCAGATCAGAGAGTTTTCTTACATCTAGCAGCACGACCAAGACATGAGTTAGATAACATAATAGATGTATTCCAATAATGTAGGTTAGATTATGAATGAGGTAGATTTATTACTATCTTCCTTTCCACCACCACTGTCGCCATCCATTTTCATCGTGGTTGTTGACATATTATCTGCATGAGAAGAGTCGGGCAAACACCCCAATTCGTCTCTCTCACTCTCAACAGGATACCATTACCACCACTTCTTGCATCGATCATCTCTAAGTGCGGCTCACGCAAGCCAAAATCAACAAATATTGGAGCCACAACATCATATGATAGCAACCTGGCAGAAGATATGACACAATTGAGTAGATGAGAGACATTAGGGGTACAAGTTTCACTTACTATGTTGGGATGGAGCACAAGGATCAGTCGAGTTATAATTGTAATGCATTATCTTAAGTCATAAATTTAGTTAATTCCCAGACACCCCCATTCTATAATGTCTGTTCATTTCTTGCCTTCGACGATCGTCCATGGCTTGCTGTTTTTGCTGTAACTGGCGGATACGCTTCCTAATGGCAATGCACTGAGGTATAGGGCAAGAATTACTTTTGCATTGCTGGGCATGGATCCTAAGCAACGTCCAGATACGCTTGCATAGCTTACATCCACCTGATGCTTTCACAGTACACACTAAACCGTGTTTGAGATAAGACTTCATCTTCTGACAGTTTGAAGACTTGCAGGTAGCAGATGTGCACCTCGAAGCATGCTCAATCAGAGTAATATGGAGCTGGATATTGCGTTGACGTTCTTTGCGTTGCTCCTCTGTCAGTCCGCTGGAAGCACCTTGGTTATCCACCCTGATTGCTTCAAGTTTGTGATTGCATGAGCCTCTATTGGCAGATGGATCCCTGAAACAGTCAGTACAAAGATCAAGGTCGGGACAGACGTTGCAGTGATGACGGTAGCCAGAAGATATTTCTCTGGCACAAGCAAAGCACTGCTGCACGAACTTGGGAGCCTCGCGATTTTGTAAATGCCACAATACCATCATTGATGTGTGCTTGGCTCTTCGGAGTTCATCAAATTGGTAGTGGTTTCCACGACAAAGATCCAAAAAGCATTGACGCGAATTGAAGAATTCGCAATCGATTTCTTCTGTATCATCATCCAATATTCGAAGAGGCTTCCCATTCCTGTCAAGTTTGTTTTCAGACGAGGACGATGTGGTCTCTGAGGGGACAGCGACCGCTTTTCCATCAACATTACGCTTTTTGCTCAAGGGAAGTTTCTCCTCTGTAGGCGGACACGAAGGGCCTGATTCGGGATTTTTATCACTGCCACCTGCTCCTTTGGAGGGCGTCCCAACTGCAGATGAGCCATTCTCCCCACTAGCTTCAGAACTCGACTTAATTTTCTCGGCAGCTGCAGCCTCAGACACTTCCTCATCGGCTCCGTCAGATTTCTTCTCTTCAGCATCGGTTTTATTCTCCCCGCTGATGGCTTTGTCGTCACCACTCGCCGTGGATCCACCAATAACTGCCGCGGACTTCTCTGCTTCCAACTTCGTGTTATCAACAGCATCACAAATGATTCCGTTTGCCTTTCGATACTCCATGATCTTCTTTGGCACGACGAGGTTCTCAGGCTTCGCAGTTTTGCAATTCAAGAATGCAACAATGAAACTGTGTTTCATGCCCTCAATTGCTTCACAGAACTTCTGCATCACAATATCCTTTCCACCATTGTACACATTGGCTTCAGGACTTTTGTTGCTGCTGCTCTTCTTCGACTTCGAGGCGGCCTTCTTCTTGCCTCCACCGCCTGACTTCTTCTCCCCACTTTCATTCAACGTTTTGATGATGTTTTCTGCCTCGCCAGGGAAGTAGTCACCTTCAAAGTAAGGCACACAAGAGAAATCGAGCGAATTATCTGCCAAGTATTGATCGTACATATTCGTCACCTTGCCAACAACATTGCGCCGTTGGCACTCATCAAGCATATCGAGGTACCACTGTCGCAGTCGGACTTCCTTTGGAATTTTCTGATCCTCTGGTTTGGCATAAAAGATGTAGTCATCTCCCTTCAATGGAGGACAAGCCCAAATGAAAGCTTGTTCAAATCCTTTCGCCCGAGCATAATCGAGGTATGAAATCAAAATTTCGTGGTAGATGAAAGTTCTCATTTTTCGTGGCTTTAAGAAGTGCACACTGTCCAAATAAGAAACGTAGACGGTCTTCTTATTGGGGAATGGATTGTCCTCACCATGCTCGTAAACATAGAGAGCAAATAGAACTACGTCCACGCCATCAATATTTTGAAAGACGACAATACATTTGCATCGATAGGGAAACTCATCTGGATAATCCTTCTTGATATATCGAGCCTTGATAGCCTCACGAACCTCATGTTTGCGATCTGTAGAAGTTACTTGACGGATCGTCACAGGTCCTCCCGATGACAATGATTTGTATGCCTCATCATATGTAATGTTCTGTAAAGATGGGTTGATGTTAGCAAACAATTTCGTCACTCAGCGAAAAGAAATACTACACAAAATGAACCTTACCTCAGTCTCAGCTTTTTCGGAGGCGAGTTCCTTCATCCGTTTGTCAACCTTCTCGTGGACGTCTTTCTCGAGCCACTCTGACAATTTCGTGCGAGGAAGGTCCTCCGCACATGGAGGTGGTGGCAAAATTTTCGGATCACCTTGCTTCTTTCTTCTGTCCAACACGCACAGAGGACAAGAATAGGCGCTTTTGTTCTCTTTATCCTGTCGAGTATTGTAAAGGCCACAAACTTGATGGATCCATCGCTCACAGTCATCACATTGAACCCAGCTCTCTTCATGAGTCTCATCATTCTTACGTTTAGTCAACGCCTCCTTCTTGACCTGCATGGTGCCAAGATCAATAGTGTCACCAAGCTCAGTGTAACATTGATTACACCACGAATACTGCTTATCCGCAGTGATGTAGAAGTTGTGATTGCGCCGAATACGTGTACTGGGGCAATTCAATCCGTTACAAAAGAAGACAGTAGGTTCGAACAATAACTTCTCGCATCCGCATAAACCACACGCCTGGACCTTCTTCGAATTCTCGGCATGCTCTCTGTCCATCTGTTTCAGGAGCTTTTTGTAATCTTGTTCAAACTTCTTCTTCAACTGCTTTGCCATCTCGTGCACCACAGTCTTCTCCTCATTGTACTTCATCGCATTCTCAAACGTCAGACGCACATCTGATTTGAAGTCATCATACGCATGGTACGACCCGGCTTCCAGATTCTTCTGAATCGTACCAAGATCCATTGGCTTCTTAATGACCTCAAAATAGTCGTCCAGACCCAGCTCGACGGGATTAACAGGAGTTGCAAAGACCCATCCATGCTCGTGGGATTGAAGTTCTTTCAACACTTCAATACACTTTAACTTCAATTCTGCCGGCGCAACCTTTGCATAACGTTTCAAGGAATGAAGATGCGTCTTAACCTGATCAGTTGTGAAGCACTCAAGCAATGAATGGTCCTCGGAGGTAGCAGCAGGCTTTGGTGATTGTGATTTCTGTACTGGCTGGCACTGCATTGGGTCTTTACTAGACGGTGGTGGTTGAGCAACAGTCCTCGCCCTCTTTGGCACGGGTTCCGGAGGAGTGGCCGATTCATTCGGCATGGCACCATCCACAGCCATCTCGCCGCTGAAACCATTCTTAATGGCATCTCTGACAGGATCACAAATAGTGCAAGGGCCCTTACACCGACGGTAATGACTCAAGACGTAACGGCTGCTCATACAATGACGTACCGTGCACTGAGATTCTTTACAGCTGGCAATGTGCTTCCACAACACTTTCATCTCAGCGCAGTGAGGCGTCTGTTTACACTGACCGGGAGGAGCGGAACATTTGGACGCATGACGGAGCAGAAGTAGGCGCTGTCGCTTATGCTTGGCCTTTGCATCATTTTCGTGGGTAAAATTATTGTCGTCGGCAGGTAAAGACCTCGGTCCATCGGGGTTGTTGGAGTGGTAACCGTTGCTGCGATGTCCTTGATCTTGGGGAGGCGGCGGTCCTCCCATCGACACGGTATTGTGACCAGAGTATGCATTATTCGGTTGCACCGGCATGCCATTCGAATTGTGAGGAGCACCCATCATAGACCCATTATTATTCATTGGCGGCTGCTGAACCATATTGTTCATTGGAGGAGGATTCATTTGCATATTATTCATTGGAGGGGGATTCACAGCCATGGAATTATCCATCATGTTGTTGTTGTGATGGCCACCCCCACCACCCCCACTGGTCGGCATGTCCATCGGCGGCCATTGACCAGCATCATTCGAACTCCCCCTTGGAGAATTACTACTACTCTTTCCCTTTTGAGTCTTCCTCACCGTCTCCCTCACGGGACCACACGCAGGACAACGAGGATCTTTGCATTTGCGATAGTGACTGAGAATAGATCTACTTGAGAAACAATGGGGGACACGACAATCATTGTCCGTACACCGAGCCATGTGTTTCCACAACTTTTTCATTTCACCGCAGTACGGGGTCACCTTACATTCGTCACCATCAAAGGGACATTTCGAAGAGTGATGCAACAGAAGGAGCCTCTGCTGCTTATGCTTGATGCGGATCTTCCATTCGGGATCATTCGGATTGCCATGTTGACTGCTAACAGGCTCATCACCAATGACATTATTACCACCTCTAGGCGTACCGCCAATGCTGTAATTTTGCTGCTGAGAATGCGAATGGGGCTGCTGCTGCATATTTCCCAAATTACCCCCGGAAGAAGGCCGATGACGAGAGTCTACTACTTCACCACGAGATTCCTGCCCCCTACTGGTGGAACGACTGTTGCCTCCGTCCCCACCACCACCTTTGTCTTTTGATTTCTTAGCAATTTCCATGGCTAACTGTTGCAGACGACTCTTGAGAGTCGTAATGTCAGCGTATGCTTGGAAGGTTTGTGCAGATCGGTATAGGGAGACTTCCAATTGCTTGACCATTTGTGGCAACTTGGTTATCCACTCGGGGGATGCATTATTATCCTTTTGTTTCAACATCTTAACACTGTGGTGTAGGATTGGAGTAACAGGAGAGGGGACATAGAATTGATGAGATAATATTCATAGACAAGCATTAGCAAACGAGTGAACGAACAACATTTGGACTTACATGTGCTGAATCATTTCCCGACGAAGATGCATATCTTTATCACTCTGCCAATCCCCATTTAAACCACTGGGTAAGAACTCCTGCCCATATTCCCCTCCAGCAGAATTATTAGACGCATTAGGCGGCTGCGTATAATTCAACGGTCCACTATCCTGTTGTTGTTGCTGCTGCTGCGAGGACGAATGTGAATGTTGAGAAGAGTTGGTGGGGGTTGGAACATGCTGCGGCTGCTGTTGTTGTTGCTGCTGCTGCCCAGACTGCATGGAACTGGAGGTATTTTGTCGTCCATATTGTTGTTGCATGTATTGTTGCTGAGTATACTGCTGCTGACCATATTGCTGCTGATGCATCATGGACATCCCATGCTGTTGCTGTTGTATATGATGTTGCGGTGGATATCCTTGATGGTGCTGCTGCGATGGATAGGACGGATGATGATGCTGTCCGGGATGTCCCTGCTGCCCATTAAAATTGGCATAGGGCTGCATCTGCTGCTGACCGGGATACTGCGCTCCCATATTCATATTCATGGGAGGCATGGATCCCCTGTGATGAGAGGAGGCTGAGGGGGCAGGCGGTGGTGGCATGCCCTGTTGATTTCCTCCCGGCTGCATATGATTATATCCACCATGGCCACCCATCTGCGGCTGTTGAGGACCCCGATGGCCAGGATATCCGTAATGACCTCCCATTTGATGGGGGGGCATTTGCTGTGCTTGGGGAGGACCGTTCATTTGGGACGAAGACCCCGTGCCATCGTAAGGCATTTTGTGAAAAATGAGCGAGAACAACCACCGTCTTGAAAAATCAAGAAATGTAGCTGTGTTAAATAAAAATTCGGGGAAAACGGTCAAATTGATGTTAGACAACGTGAATCACTCAATGCAATATTTATTGATTGCAAAATAATTGAATAACAATATATTCAACCGCCTTATGTCCTGGATTTTCCAGATCTTTGAAAAATCATTTATTTCAAATTCTCCGTAGACATATCATGTGTATGAATTCAATGCGTTGCCAATAAAGACATTTCTGAACGGAACCGCACTCTAATAATGTCGATAAGGCTTCCGCACCTTAATTCCTCAATAAAATAAACCAACCGCTCCCCCAACGACAGAAACGATGGCATTGAACCCAATCACGATCGAAAAAGGCCCGTTCTTCAACCCATCGCATTTCTTGAGGAACGAGTCATTTTAACCCACCAAAACTCGCCCACAGTTATCCTCATATATCACCTGACGATATCTTACCTTAGTCCAGATAAAAAGCTAGCAGATGCCCCTGCTATGGTGTTGGGAAGGTAGGCGGGACGGCGTAGGTGTAGGGCGGTCTCGAGGCTCTTTCCTTCTGCTTCTTCTGCCCGTTGGAGATGATCAAAAAAGGGGGCAATGTAGGGGTTATAATGCCCGAATGTTGAATCCTGTAAGGCTAGCTTTGAGACTAGAGTAAATATTTGATAATAGAGGGCTGCCCGGAAAGAGGGCAAAGATATGTACCGATCAATAGAGGTAAACCTGGATACATCGGTGACTTACGTACATAGTTCAATGTGACTTGGTACGGTTTGCGCGCGCTAGGATTTTCTTCTGCGAAGGACAAGGGAGCATGAACATCTTGATGGGTTCAAGTACCAAAAGCAGTTGTGTGCAGGACTTTTCAAATTTATTGAGTGGTGGGGCAAAAGGCAGACAAAGAGATCTCCTACTTAAACTCACATACATACAAACTCTAGTTTGTTAGTGCGTCTTTTTTTAACTTTATGTAATACGTCTATTTCAATATTCGCGTGAAACAAAAAAACTAGCGAGCTTTTTGATGGTAGGTTTGATTCATCATCTGCCTACGTCGATCATCCATCGCCTGCTGTTGTAATTGAAGCTGCCTGTATCGCTCACGGATCGCCATACAATTGGGCACGGGACAATTTTCTTGTTTGCACTGCTTTGCGTGGATTTGGAGGAGAGCCCAAATACGCTTGCACACATTGCATCCACCGTTGGCTTTGATTTTGCATTGTGTTCCATGCTTGAGGAGTCCCTTCATCTTGGCGCAGTTGGCAGATGAACACTCTGTAGACCTGCACGTGGATGCGTGCAAGAGCAATGTCATGTGCAGTTGGATACTGCGTTGTCTCTCCTTTCTCTGCTCCGGAGTAAGAGCACTCTGCTGAGATCCCACTGGGATGGCTTGCAGGGGATGGGGGTGGCGTGGTATGTTGGGGTTGCGACGACACTCGTGGCACATGTCGAAATCAGCACATGTAGGACAGTGATACCTCATTCCTTGTAGAATCTCACGGGAACACAGAGCACACTGCTGCACAAACTTGGGAGCGTCTCGATTGTGCAAGTGCCACAACACCATCATGGACGTATGCTTCGCTCTACGGAGCGAGTCAAACTGATAGTGATTACCTTGACACAGATTCAAGAAGAGCTGACGATTATTGAGGAACTCGCAGTCCATTTCTTCCTCATCGTCATCGATAATTTTGACAAGACGGCCCTTGCTGTCCTTGGTCATACTTTTCGAAGGGGTTTCTTCGGGCTTTGACTTCGCTTCCTCAGGTTTAGGAGCATCATCACCACCCAACTCCTTCTTGCGTTTCTCCATTGCAGCGAATTTACCCTCACGTGCGGGTGATTTCGATCCCTCCGACTGAGCATCTTTCATCTCAACGTCCTTGGCATCACCATCCTTCTTTTCTTCAGTCTTCACGGCTGCAGCGTCTACGGATTTCACCTCACCTGCTGGCTTCTTCCCATCTTTGCCCTCCACATCAGACTTCTTCCCATCGTTGACTGCCTCACCCTCAGAACTTGTTTCCTCCTTGACAGCCTCACCTTCAGGCTTGTTGTCACCGTTGCTCTTCACTTCCTCAGCCTTTTTCTCTTCGTCTTTACCCTCCCCACCGTTTGCCTCTGACGTGACAGCGTCGGGCTTTCCCTTGTCACCATCGCCTTCGGCTTTTCCTGCCTCTTCCTCGGGTTTAGTTGAGGTTTCGCCGTCTTTCTCCTCCTTTTTCTCCTCACCATCAGCCTCCGCCTTCTTGGCAGCGCCATTACCACCTACTTCTCCGTTTTCCGTGGCTGCAGCGGGCTTGGCGTCTGCCGCATCACCCTCGACCTTCGTTTCCTCTTTGACCCCTGACGCTGCTTTTGCCTCGACTTTTCCATCTGCAGCACCAGACGAATTATCCTCAATAGCTGCCGGCTTCGCGGCGGAGTCAGTGCTCTCCTTCGTAGTATCAGACGATTCCACTTTCACGGGAGCTTTCGATGACTCACCATCTTTCTTGTCATCTAACTCTTCAATTTTCACCGTGGACTCCTCAGATGAACTTGGTTTGAGAACTTTGATTCCGTGCTTTGCTCTATATTCCATGACATCTTTTGGAACCACCATATTCTCCGGCGATTGGCCATCCCAATTAAGATACGCCACGATGAAGTTGTCCTTCATGCGGTTAATAGTTTCCCCCAGTCGCGACATGACGTAATCTCTACCACCTTCTTGAAGGCTCCTGACATCGACACCTTCTGGCTGAATACCACTGGCGGCGAGTAGCTCTGCATCTAATCCCCCAGATCGAGTGCCTTCTCTACCACCTTTCTTGGCCTTTTTCTTCTTGGTGCCGTCCTTCTTGCCCTTCCCAGACTTATCCGGCTTCTTGCTTAGATTCTTACCCTCATCGATATCCTTGATGATATTTTCCAACTCGCCTGGAAAGTAGTCTCCTTCCATGTAGGGAAGAACGGTGGCATCATTCTTACCATTGGCAAAGTAGACGTCATAAGCATTGGTCATTTTCCCTACAATACCACGTCTTTGGCACTCTTGAAGCATATCAATGTACCACTGACGTAGACGCTCGTCTTTGGGAATTTTCTGGTCTTCTGGTTTGGCGAAGAGAATGTAGTCATCTCCCTTCAATGGTGGACACGCCCAAATGTGAGCCGTGGAATACCCTTTGCATCGCACGTAGTCGAGGTAAGACGACAGCAACTCGTGGTAAACAAACGTTCTCATCTTTCGGGGGCGCATGTAATAAATACTGTCGAGGTAGGAAACATACACTGCACGCTGATTTGGAGGAGCATTTGATTCATCGTGTTCGTAGACGTAAAGACCAAAGAGGATAACATCAACCCCATCAAGATTCTGAAACAAAATGAGACATTTGCAGCGGAACTTGAACTCGTTGGGGTAGTCCTTCTTGAACGAATAACGCTTCTTCATGCGAGGCATGACTTCCAACGTACGGGTCATTGATGAGACTTGCCTGACATAAATTTCTCCGCCATTATCGGTCACCAACTTCTTGGCTTCCTCCGTTGTCATTCCCTGATAAAGAAAAATCAATAAATTTGGTTAGACACAGCCGTTCCAACACATAGAGAAAGAAACAATTAATCACAAACAACTTCTTACCTCATTTTCTGCCATCTTGGTCTTTACTTCATTCTCCTCCCTTTCCTTCAGCTTTATACGAATGTGCTTCTCAAGCTGTTCAGACAACTTAGTTCGAGGCAAGTCCTCCGCCATAGGGGTGGTCGACGTAGGTTCGGGAGCATTTTTCTGCTTCCTCTCCACGACGGTACAGCTTGCGCAAACAAATTCCGAGCGCTGATCCTTATTCTGCCTAGTGTTGAAAAGGGCACAGATCTGGTGAATCCACCTCTCACAACGGTCGCACTGCACCCAACTCTCCTCTGGAACTTCATTGTTCTTCTTCCTATCCAGACTACTCTTCTTCAAAGTGATATCGGCCATCTGAATTGGCTTGTGCTCCTTCAAGTCGTCATAACAAGGTTGACACCAATGGTACTGGTTATTCCCTCCAACGAAAAAGTAGCTGTTCCTCCTGATGCGTTTCGACCGACAAGAGAGGCCGTTACAGTAAAAAACAGGGGGCTCGAATAATAACTTTTCACAGCCACAAAGAGAACAAGCATCACCATTCTTCCTCTTCTCTTCCTCCTCCGCATGAAGTTGTGTCATGAGAACACTCCATTCTTGAGTGAATCTGTCCTTGAGCTCTTTCGCCATGTTGGAAACAACGGATCCATCGGGATTGTAGAGCATAGCATTATCGAACGTCAAGTTAATATCCCCTTCCACTTCCTTCAAATTGCGGTAGACTCCATTATCCAGCTTTTTCTTCACCGTGCCCAAATCCATCGGCTTCTCGATCACTTCAAAATAATCGGGGAGGTTTAATTCGACGGGATCCACAGGGCTATTAAAAACCCACCCATGTGCATGAGATTGCAGAACTTTCAACACTTCACCGCACTTCGATTTGAGTTTTGGAATTGCGAGTTGGAGGCCTTGGTTGAGCGATTTGATATGAGTTTCAATTTGTTCCAAGGTGAAGCAATTAATGAGGGTGTGATCCTCTTGAGGTGTCGGACCATCTGAAACAGCAAGTACTTTGCCATTGGAATGAGCAGCCGGAGCGGTTGTCGGGGGAGGCTTATTGTAAACATATCCTCCCTTAACATTTGGATTGGCAGCCACTTGCCTAACCTGTTGTTGCTGCTGCTGTTGGTACGGAACCTGCGTTGACGAATACTGCCCATTGGTTGTTTTCTGCCTCTTCGTCGGCGGTTGTGCTCCAGCGGAACCAGCGGGGAGTTGATTCTGCTGCAATGCCTGTTGATGCCCCTGTTTCAAGGCCTGCATCTGCTTTTGTTTCTCATGACTGCGGTGAATAGCCTCGCGGACGGGACCACACACCGGACAACGCACATCCTTACAACGATGGTAGTGACTAAGCACATATCTCGAACTGACGCAGTGAGGGACCATGCATTTTTGATCTTTACACTCCGCAATGTGCTTCCACAACCGCTTCATTCCAGCACAGTGTGGTGTCACAGGGCATTGATTGTCCTGGTGAGGACACTTTGCCGCATGACGCAACAAAAGAAGACGCTGCTGCTGATGCCGAAGCACTTGCTGTCGATCCGATGGCTGCCTCGCGGGAGCAGGAGCTGCAGGTTGTTGTTGAGGAGGTGGGGGAGCCGGCGCCGCTGGAGCAGGGGCCTGTTGATAGTTCGCCTGCGCCACCGCGGGAGCCATGTTGGCATTCATCTGTTGCTGTTGCTGCTGCATTTGCATGGGATGCTGTTGCAACGGTACACCCGGTTGTGCGGCCATTGGCTGCCCATTATTCGGCTGCGGAGCCCTTTGAACCACTTGCTGTTGTTGCGTAGGTTGTGGTCGGTACTGTTGTTGTGGCTGAGCCAAGGGTTGCCCAGGTTGTTGCTGCTGTTGAACTTGCTGCTGCTGAACCTGTTGTTGCTGTTGAACTTGCACCTGCTGTTGCTGCTGCACCTGTTGTTGCTGCTGCTGCTGAGCCGCCTGCGCCTGCTGCATCCTTCTCGTCTTCGTTCCAATAGTCATCGCCAATTGTTGCAATCGTTGCTTCAAAGTGTTGATATCATTATACGCATCGAATGAAGGCGCGGAGCGATAAAGAGACTCTTCCAACCGTTTCGCCATAGCGGGTAGCTTTTCCAACCATTCCTGAGGTGCATTTGGTTTTCGTTGCCGAAGTAATTGCACACTGGATAACAAGAAAATGGGATTGAAATCATTAATATGCATGTTAGAAAAACCATGAAAAAGCAATGCATTTGAAATGCGCTAAATTGTTCCAAATGAAAAAGCTGCCGTGTAAAAAAGAATACTTACATTTTGGCAATCATTTTCCGACGATCTGCAATATCTTTATCAGATTGCCACCCCCCAACCAAAGGCGCTATTGCACCTGCCGGCGGCCTCTGGGGTGGGGGATGCTGTACAGGGGGAGGCTGCTGCATTGGTTGAGGGGGTTGACCCTGCTGAGCGGGGGCAGGTGGCTGAACCTGCTGCTGCGGCAACGGATTTGCCGGCTGCATTGGCTGCGATTGATGCTGATAATGCGTCGGCATTGGATGTCCAGGAGCCGCACCAGCTGGTGCAGGTGGAGGCATTTGCTGCTGCGGAGGTTGCTGCATCGCTGGAGGTTGATGCATTGGTTGAAGAGGCTGAGCTACTGCTGCCACTGGAGGAGCTGCGGGCAATGGATTCGGCGTGACGCCTTGGCCACCTTGGGTGGGAACTGCGGGGGCAACCGCTGCTGGCGGCGGTGCCGTTGAAGGCGGCTGTGACGGCGCTGGAGCTGCCATGTCTTTTTTATTATTTACAGAAAATGAAAATCATGAAATTTGTAGCCCAAGATGTGTATAATTGATGAAAGCAGCACTTTCTGTTTTAATAGCACAGAAGAAAGGTAAAAGATGCGTTAGAATATCAGCATATCAAGTGTAATGATAATATCAAGTGATCAGAATGCAATGAAAGTTCCATTTTTCAGACGCCATCACAAAAGTTGACACCATGGAGATTTAATGTCCAAAAAGGTGCCAAAGTCGATAATTGCACGGGCAATCCGACTCCCCCTCCCTCCCCCATCATTCCCATGGGTGCCATAAGCCTATTCGGATCGATAGCGGCGCTTCGGGCCGACAGCTAGTCACGAAATAGTCACTAACTGGGAGAAGTTAAGTTTCTCCCCCACTCCCCTACCAAAGGAGAGCATTTCCACGTAATTCCGGGAAGCCGCCCAAATAATCGACACCTCCAAAATTGCCTATACACCGCCGCTGGACGCCAACCCAACGTCAATCATCTCAGACTTACCGTAGTATAGGATGGTTCGAGTGCGGGTGGCGTTGCTGCCTTGCGTCGCCTTTGCCGGTGGGGGTGATTGCTAGGCGGCCACCGCGTAGCACAACTTTTTGGTGGCGGAGAGGTCGTGGCCGGAGGAAATGAGAGTGAGAGGAGTGTGACAAGGGGGCAACTGAGCCATCTGGTTTTGACAATGCCCCCCAATTGAGCCCTCTGTGTATTAGTGGGTATAAAGGTGCTTTTACAAGCCAATATTAGAGATAAAGTACCCAAAAGTTTGATCAATTGCACTTCAACAATCTCCCAAATCAGTTTCGATAGAGGGCAGCCCCTCTGATTTCCAAATAAAGAAGCCCCAAGAATTGACAAGATTTTTTTGGGTTATGAGCCAGCGCCAAGTCAGATCAACAAAAAAGATTTCGAACGCAAATCACCATGGCGGCCGAAATGGGTACACGTCTCATAATCAAATTGAGCAGCAGTGGAGGGAAACTGAATGAATAGCAGATACCCTCAAGCATAACTGCTCTGCTCGATCATATCACTGAAAATGATGGCTTTGAGTAGACCGCTCCTCTCTTTTGCAGTCATTGCCCTCCCAGCTTTGGCATTCAACAACATACCGTTTCGAAATCTACACAGAAAAGTGCACCTGGCACCGTCAAACGCAGTTGTAGGCGACAATCTAGAAGTTGTCGACGTAACTGTCAAGGCCACTGAGCTAGATGATTCACTTGGCCTCTCTCCTGAAGAGAAAACAGTCGTGAATATCCATCGTGTTTGTTCTCCAAGTGTCGTGTATGTAACATCTGTGCTAAGCAGTACATCACCAGTATCTACAAGAACACGCAGAGGAAGAAAGAAAGCCGAAAGTAATAACTCGCAAAAGCAGGAGAACAAGCTACCAAATGGAATGTCTCTAGGGTCTGGATCTGGCTTTGTTATCGATTCAGAAGGTTATATTGTCACAAACTACCATGTTGTTCAGCGTGCTTATGAATCTAATCAAGCTGTATTGCAGTATGAAAAGTTTTGGGACGATCTTGCAAAGAATACAACCAAGAACATCAAGGACAAGCTATCTTTTTCAAGCTCTAACGTGGTGGATAATGTCGAAGGTGTACTCAATAGAACTGTCAATGCAATCACTGGTAGAGAAAATAACGAAACCGAAGTTCTTCCAGCCGGTGTCTTTGTTCGGTTTGGTGAAAATGGAGACGCAGATGGCAGTGTTACATCGTATTACTCTTGTGAAATTATAGATGTGAAGAAAGAACTTGATATCGCTGTACTCAAAATAATAGAATCAAGCGACAAGATGAACAATCTCCTCAAGCCTATGGAATATGGCTCTTCAAGTAATTTGGTGGTAGGTCAATCTCTTCTCGCAATCGGAAACCCATTTGGTCTTGATAGAACAATTACGTCGGGACTTGTGTCGGCAACGGGTAGGTCTGTGACTGGAGTGGCTGGTAATCAGATCAAGAACTGCATTCAAACAGATTGTGCCATTAATCCAGGCAATTCAGGTGGACCTCTCTTGAACCTGAAAGGAGAAGTTGTTGGCGTCAATACCATGATTATTTCTGCAAGTGGCAGCTCCAGCGGCATTGGCTTCGCGGTGCCCGGTGATAGTGTCAAAGAAAGTGCGGACAAAATCATTGAACTTGACAAACAGAGAAGGTTACGGAATGCCAAGAGGAAAGGAAGAGGTTGGGTTGGTGCTGCTGTTGCGACTTCATCTTTGGAAGAATCATTGCGGAAGCGAATGCTCTCGTCATCATTAGAACAAAACGAAAATAGCGATGAGGTAGTGGGAGCGTTTATCACGTCAATTGATACCAAATCGCCGTTGATGTCTCAAGAAGGTGTTTCCACAACTAGCATTACCAATGGCAATGTACAAATAGGCGATCGCATAGTGAGTGTTGGAGGGAACGCAATTGAAAATGCAGAAGCATTTGTGACGGAAATGAAGGGGCGTGTGGAAGGAGAAAACCTCTCGTTGACGATAGAAAACGTAGGTGGAGAAAGAAGAGTTGTATATGTCACGTTAGGCCAGATTCCGCTGTAGATTAGAAGTATCATTGTAGTAGACGATCTTAGGTTTCTGTTTTTACCATGAAGATTGCGTGCTTCAAAACTTAGATTCTTGCAAGTGGGACCCATCCATACCTCATTTGAATCGCCTCATATACATACTTGCTTCGGCCGCCTCCCTCCTCTGTGGACTTTTTGTTGCATCTACAGCAGCATGATGCTCACGAAGAGCCGCGGCGAAGTCTTCTTTGCTGACCTTTCCATATTTGTAATACTCCTTCAGCTTTTGTATTGCTTCATCACATCCGAGGTTGGCTGCGATGATCAAATGTTTCACTGCTCTATCAATCATCTCATCTATGCACCCGAGATTATGCCGCGCATAGGGATGACCAGCGATTGCAGCGATTTCCAAGTGGTAAACTTCCTTTTTCAAGTCTGTCTGAACACCTTTTCCATCGTGATACAAAATTGATAGATGGAAATGTGCTTCTGCATCACCTCCTTCAGCTGCCTTT
>Ga0209652_1001861_pt1 | contig 16966 bp, 6 predicted proteins | sample SaaInl74LU_5_DNA_FD_184641 | JGI IMG/M metagenome (GOLD analysis project Ga0209652, IMG submission 184641) | Marine microbial communities from expanding oxygen minimum zones in the Saanich Inlet - ESP_74LU_5_DNA (SPAdes) (version 2) | ecosystem: Environmental > Aquatic > Marine > Intertidal zone ...
TCTAATTCGGTTTTTAGTGCGGGTTCACCATTATTTATTATTGATGGCGTTCAAATAGATATTAACGAGGGTGAAGTTGCCAGTGCAGGAGTAGGTTCTGTGGCAAGAATGGATCCATTAGCCACTTTAAATCCATTAGATATAGAATCTTTGGAGGTGTTAAAAGATGCGTCTGCAACAGCTATGTTTGGATCTAGAGGTGCAAATGGGGTAATTATTATTACTACAAAAAGTGGAAAAAAGGGTAAGATGTCTTTAGAATTCACAAGCTCTTTAGGTGTTTCAGAAACAACTAAAAAAATTAATGTTATCAATCCAGATGAATATCTTATTTACAGAGAGTTGAGAGACCCAGGTAATAATTTTACCAATCTTACAACTGGTGGTGCACCAAGAGATTTTTCTGCGATTCCAAGAAGAAATTGGCAAGATGAAGCTTTAAGAACATCAACGTTTCAAAATCATTTTATTTCTGTCAGAGGTGGATTGAATAAATCAGACTATTCCGCTAGCTTAGGAATGGTGGATCAGGAAGGCATCATTGTTAATAATAATTATCGCAGATACAATGGTAGTTTTAAAATTACCCACCAACAAAATGATAAATTAAGACTTGGATTTACTATAAATTCTGCAATGACTGAATCAACTGGAGTTGCCAATAGCGGTGGTGGTGGAGACGAATTTAATGGTGTGGCTCAATTTATAGTAATCGCAAACCCATGGGAGTTACCAGATTTAGAAGATGCAGATCAATTTGGAAATACAAATTTTATATCTCCCTTATCTCTAATTTATGAAGCCGAGAAAAAAATGAAATTTACGAGAACTTTTGGATCTATTTTTGGAGAATATGATTTTTCAAAGGAGTTAAAATTTAGAACTCAAGCAGGTGCTACTTTTACAGGTTCAAAATTACAAGAGTTTCATAGTTCTAATAGTTTATTTGGTTTTCGTTGGAATGGTAGAGCAGTCGTAAGACAAGTAGAAACAAGCTCTTATAATATTTCAAGCACCCTTCGTTACATGAAAACTTTTAATAAAAAACACTGGGTAAATGTATTGGTTGGTGCAGAATCAGCAAGTTATCTTTGGGAAAGTTTTTTTAATGATGTAACCGGTTTTGAAAATCAATCTTTAGGATTTTATAACATTGGTTTAGGTCAAGTTTTTAATGATTATGGTACAAGTGCTTTACCATCAAATAGGATTTCCTATTTTACAAGTGCAAATTATACGTTAAAAGGCAAATATTTATTTACGGCTAATTTTAGAGCAGATGCATCTGATCGTTTTGGACCTAAAAATAGATGGGGATATTTTCCTGGAGCAGCATTTGCTTGGAATGCCCATAAAGAAAACTTTATTAAGGATTTAATGCCACAAATCAATCAATTAAAAATTAGAGCAAGTTATGGTGAAACAGGTAATGAAAGAATACCTCCATTTACTTTTGCAGGAGGCATGGAGAATGCTTTTTATGCTGCTAATGATCAATTAAGCTTTGGTTTGGCACCTAGTTCTCTAGAAAATCCAAATTTAAAATGGGAAACAACCACTCAATTTGATATTGGATTGGATGTTGGTCTTTTTAATGATAGAATTCATTTTACAGCAGATTATTACAATAAACAAACAACAGATATGTTGATCAATGCACCTGTGCCAGCACAATCAGGATTTAATTCTCAATGGCAAAACTTAGGTGCTTTAGAAAATAAAGGGTTTGAATTTAGTATAAGCACAGTCAATATCAATAAACCTAATTTTAGATGGACTTCAGATTTTAACATCAGTTTTAATAGAAACAAAGTAAAAGATTTAGGTAATGTAGAATTCATTCCAACTATTATAAACAGTGGTTGGATTACCAATCCAGGTAGAGTTCTTGTAGGTCAGCCAGTTGGAATCATGTACGGTTACGTTTTTGACGGAATTCATCAAGAAGGAAATGCAGAAGGAGCTATACCAGGAACCATGAAATACAAGGATTTGAATAATGATGGGTTTATAGATGACGCCAATGATAGAGCGGTTATTGGAGACTCCAACCCATTACATGTGGGAGGTTTCAACAACTCATTCACAATGAAAAACTTCACCTTTTCTTTTTTCTTTCAATGGAGTTTTGGAAACGATGTGTTTAACGCGGCTAAACTAAGAACCAATGGTTTGCAGCCTTTTATGAATATAACTAGAGATTATTACGAGAATGCTTGGACAGCAGAAAATCAGTCAAATATTGCTCCAGCTTTCGGAAGAATTGATCAAGTAGCATCCAGCTATTTTGTGGAAGACGCCTCTTTTTTACGACTAAAAACGGTTAATTTATCGTACGATGTACCAACAGAGTCTTTAAAAAATACCGGTATTGGAGGAATTTCTTTATTCTTATCTGCTAATAATTTATTTACGTTCACTAAGTATACTGGTTTTGATCCAGAAGTTAGTTCAAACAATCCATTATTGCCTGGTTTTGAAAGATTTTCATATCCAAGAGCAAGAACAATCACCTTAGGTTTAACTTTCAAATTATAATTATATGAAAAATATTAAATTTTATTTTCTACTTTTTTTAGCAATATCTTTCTCTTGTAATGAAGGTATATTAGAATCAGAACCTCTATCTTTTGTAACAACAGATAGTTATTATAAAACACCAGAGGAAGCTGAAATTGCGTTGACAGGAATTTACAGCATCATTTCTGCAAATACAGTGCAGGGTTTTGGTAACAATTCAACGTATTCAAGAAGTTTAAGGGTTATGCTTAATGGCGCTACAGACGAAGTACTATCGGTTAACAACCAATTTGAGCCTAATCACAGAGTTTGGGGTAATGGAACATTTACTGCTCAAAGCAACTTTGCAAATGAGACATGGGTATTTTTATATTCTGGTATCAGTAGAGCCAATTATTTAATTGACAGAATTGAAGCTATTGAAGGTTTTACAGGTAATAGAAAAAATGAAATTATTGCAGAAGCTCGTTTTTTAAGAGGCTTCTATCATATGATATTATCAATGATGCATGGTGGAATTCCAGTTTACGAAGGAGTTGGACAAGATATCACCAAACCAAGAAACACCCTTCAAGAAGTTTACAATTTAATTTTAGCTGATTATAAATTTGCTTACGAAACATTACAAGATAGAGCTCCCATTCAAGGTAGAGCAAACAAATGGACTGCAGCAGGCTTTTTAGCAAAAGCTCACACGTATTTGGCAAGCGCAAAAAACTCAGGATTAAATGGTTTTATTAGTATTAATAGCTTTGATTGGGTAGATAGCAACCAACATTATAGAGAAGCATTAACATACACGCAAGAGATTGTTTCAAATAGTGGGTATGTTTTAATTCCAAATTATGATTATTTGTTTAGAGAAACCACCAAACAACATCAATACCAAGAAACTTTATTTGGAGCAGAGGCAAGTACAAGTCCAACTAGAGATGCCATTCATCTTTTAGCAAATACATTTTTAGCGCAAGGCAATGTGAATTTAACGGGTGGTGGTTTTGGATGGTTTCGGCCAACTGATGAATTACACAAAAAATATGTAGTGGGTGATTTTAGAAGAGACCATAATTTAACTGGTAATTTAAACTCAGTTAATAATTTTGAAATGATTGAAGGTGTTAAATATTTTGTGCCAAACACCTTGCCAAATACAAATATAGGATTTTACTCTATAGGTAAATATAGAATGATTGACCCAGCAGCAAAAGTATTACCAAACTGGGCATCTACTATTAATTTGCCAATTTTAAGATTAGCTGATGTGATGTTGTTACATGCAGAAGCTCAATATTTTACAGGTAATGAAGCGGGTGCAAGAACCACATTATCAAATTTAAGACAAAGATCTGTGGCACCTGGTTCCTCACTAGCAATTCTAAACAACGCTTATCGCAAAGCAGATTTTGTAGAGGAATTGTTAGACGAAAGAGCTCGTGAATTGTGTTTTGAAAGTTGGAGAAGAATAGATTTGGCACGTTTTAACAAATTTGACGAAACCATTAATGGATTATCAACTACAGAAGGATTTTATAACAGAATAACTGTACCAATTATACAAGCTAACTGGAAACCAGAGCGAGTTTGGATACCAATACCAACCATTCAAATGGATTTAAATAAAAACTTAATTCAAAATCAAGGATATTAAGAATTCTCAATTTTAACTAAAAAAAGATAATCCATAACAAAAATGTTACAAGTGTAAAGTACATGGTTACATATCAAAAAATCCTTGTAGTTCACTTTCTATAAATTTGTTATGGATTATTAATTAAATCAAATTTTACTAAACTAAATTCAAATATTATGAAAAAAAATTACACGTTTTTACTACTAATGTTTTTAAGCACTTTTATTAATGCTCAAGTAGAGAATAATTTTAACAATCAAGGAGGAGACTTATTATGGTCTAATGCTGCAAACTGGTCTTCAGCTGAAGTTCCAACTCCAACTCATATTGTAAGACTACCTTTAATAGTAGAATCAAAAGTTGATTTAGATTTAACTGTTCTAAAACTAATGACCGTTTTTAGTACAGGAGGCGATGTCTCTGTAGCAGGAGATAATACAGTTACCATAAATCCAAATATAGCTAACGGAATTGCCATTGAAAATGCCTCTGGGAATGATGTGAGCTTAATTTTTAAAGGAAAAGTTACAATTAATAATCCAGCAGGTTTCTCAAATATGAGAAATGGTAATGGAACTGGAAATACCATTGAATTTGCAGCTGGTTCATTACTAACACTTTCCTCCGGTTTTCAACCTTCTTCAGGATCCAATAACAACTTTTTTTTCAATGGAAAAATTGAAGGAACTGCTAATTTACGATTTGGGGCCAACACTACCTCTACGTTCGCGAACACAGTATCAAACACAGGTTATACAGGTGAGTTGGTTCAATTACTTAACACTTCACTTATTGTAAACACACCTGATGACATTGTTTTTTACGATGGCCTAAAAATTCAAGTAAATGGCAACAATGCTTCAGCTACTTTAAATGGAGAAAATGTCTTTAAAAGTGGAATAACAGTTGGAGGAACAAATACTTATACATTCAATGTAAATAAAAACCAAAATGCCATGACGAACATCATTTTTCAAGGTGGTGGAACGTTAAATTTGGTTGTTGATAATGCTGTAACAAATGTATCTTTTGCGAATAATTCAGCCAATGAATGGTTAACTGGAACCATAAACATCACAGGTTTTAAAAATGGCGTTATCCGTTTTGGTACAGACAATACTGGATTGACTGTAGGTCAATTATCTCAAATTAAAGCAACAGGAATCAATGCTTTTGCATTGGATAGTAATGGATATTTAATTGATGCAGCAACAGCATCAGTTGGTGATTTTGAAGAAAACACCATCAACCCAATTGCATATCCAACGTTAGCAACTGACAAAATCTATTTCAAAAAACTACAAAATAATGTGAAAATTTTTGATATTACTGGAAAGGTTTTAGTTCACAATACTACTAAAGATCAATCAGAAATTGCTGTTGAAACGCTAGCTTCTGGAATGTATTTTATTGTTTTTGACAACAAAAAAGTAGAAAGATTCTTAAAAAAATAATCTCTCAAAAAAATCTATGAAAAAACGATTATTGGTTGTTTTCTTACTACTTTTTACCTTAAATGAATACGCACAATATGGGCCTTCACCTGCGTTTTTTAGAACGCAGCGTGCAGCGCCTTTGGTTAATTTAAATACCACTCAAACCATTTTGGTATCCAATTACGGAGCAATTGTAAATGATGGAATTGATGATAGAGCTGCTATTCAAAATGCCATTCAAGCAGCTGTAAATATTGGGACTTCAGTAAATCCTGTTCGATTGTTTTTTGAAACAGGAAGGTATGATATTATACCTTCTGATGGAATTACACATGGTCTCCAAATGACTGATGCAAATTACGTTTTATGGGATGGGCAAAATGCGGAGTTTGTAAATCACAATCCAACTGTTGGTTTTTTAAATTTACTACGTTGTAACAATTCTGTTATTAAAGATTTTTCAGTGGATTATGCTACATTGCCTTTTACTCAAGGTGTCATCACAAAAGTTGATGTTGCTAATGGTTTTTTCGAATTTAGAGTAGATGATGGTTTTCCATTGCCAGTAGCAACTCATTTTGGAGCTGCTAATGAAAGATGGGGAATGATTAAAAATTATACAGGAGGTATCAAAAAAGGCACTAAAAATTTAATTCCTCACAACAATTTTTTCGAATCAATTGGCACAAGAACATACAGATATGCTAATCAATCAGGTAATTTAAGCGGCGTTGAAGTTGGGGATTATTTTGTCCACATGGCTAGAAATAATGGTAAAACCATCATAGTTAATAATGCAGGTAAGAATTTAACCTATCTAAATATTACTGCTTTTTCTAGTCCTGCAGGAGGATTCAATGCTTTTAATAGCGATTCATGGCATGTTTTAGATTGTAAAATTAAATTTAAAGACAATAGAAAACATACCCTCAATGCAGATGCGATGCATATCAATGGAGGTAAAATTGGTCCTTGGGTTGAAAATTCTCTTTTTGAAGGTTTTGCGGATGATTGTGTAAATATAAAATACACAAAAAGAGAAATAAGAACAATTCATAGTTCAACTCAAATTACTGTAGTAAACAGTGTAACTGTTGGCGAAAATATAGAGTTTTACAATCCTAGAGGTGGTATTTTATTAGGCAATGCTACTGTTACTGCTGTTCAAAACCTTGGAGGCAACCTATTTACAATTACACTTTCAAGTTCAATTAATCTTACAACGGTATCAAATCCGGATCATCAATTAACGGATAAGGCTTACATAGAAAGTAGATCAAATGAATCCTTTATCTTTAGAAATAATATTGTTAGAAACAATAGAAGACATGGTCTATTAATTCAGAGTAAATACGCACTGATTGAAAATAATTTGTTTCAAAACCAAAGCACCTCAGGAATAGCCATTGAAAACGGAGTTGATTGGGGAGAAGGTTTTAGAGCAGATAATATTGAAATTAAAAACAACACCTTCGAAAACTGTGGTGTTGATACTGAATATATTGGTGATAATAGATCTGCTGCAATTATTGTTGATTTTCAGAAATTAGGCACTCCATGTACTAGTTCAACTACTTGGTGTGGAACTCAATCTACAGAATTACAAGCACACAGCAACATTCGTGTTTTAGACAACAGAATCACTTACAATAAAAGAGGTGTTTATTTAAAGAATATCAATGGTTTGGTATTCATAAATAATTTTATTTGTCATAATACCGATGATATTACCTTAGGTCAAAATGGAATTCCTATTAATCAAACCATTTTTAATAATAGCAATGTTACTAATACAGCATATACTTATGAAGTACCTACGGCAAATCTACAATTCAAATTGAGCGAAAGTATTGCCAATTCAGCTTTACTTAATACAGGAACAAATCTTACTGTTGATTTAAAAAAGTTCCTTACTGGCGGTGAAATTACTCAAGGTTTTATAGATAACGAAGTTGGCTTTGTATTAAATATAAATACAGCAGGAAATGGACAATTACGATTGATAAATATAGAAGATGATTCTCCTTTTCCAGGGCCAACTGCTGGTGCTGCAAGAAGTTACTCTTTTTGGATAAAGCCCGAAGAAGCTATTTTTCAGACCCTTCTTTATAGTGGAGGCCCAACAGCTGGAGAAGTTTTTGCGGTTCAAATGCTAGAAAATAGAGTTTTAAGAGTTACTGATAATAATCAAAATACTATTAGTATGGCTGATATGCCATTGGATATAGGTGTATGGAATCACATAACGATTACAATGCCTGTAAATGGCACAATGTCAAATATTTCACTCTATAAAAACGGAGTAGCCTCAAACAAAACCCTTTCAGGGTCAGATGTTTCAGTAAACACAGCAAGTAGCAATCTTGATTTTTTCCCAAGGTTTAAAGGATTAGCTAGCGACATTCGATTTTTTGATTATGATTTGCCATCTTGTGAAGTTGAAAGTGTTTATAATGATAGACAAACCACTAACCCAAATTCAATAGAACCATTTGTGAGTGCAAATGGTAATGATACTACTGGAGATGGTTCATCAGAAAATCCTTACGCAACAATTAATAAAGCAGTATTAGAAGCGGTGGATGGCGCTACCATTAAAATTGTAGGAATAATCACCCAAACTGGAGAAGTAACTATTACTAAAAATATTACTTTTCAAGGACAATCAAATGCAGTTATCACTGGTGATGGCACCAATAGATTATTTAATATTTCATCAACTGCAGCTGTATCTTTCTCAAATATAACATTTCAAAATTTTAATGGAAATTCTCAAGGAGTCGTTATAAATACAACTAGTAATGATGTAAATCTTACTTTTACAGATTGCTTATTTCAAAATAATACAGGCTCTCATCAAAATGGAACCGTAATATACGTTGGTAATGCAGATGCTACATTTACAAGATGTGCGTTTTACAATAATACTGCCACAGCAACCAATGGTAGAGGAGCTGCTATTATTTTTGGAGGATCATTTTCAGGTGTAATTACCAATTGTACATTTTACAACAATAGATTAACTACAAATACTACTGCTGGAATTGGAGCAGCAGTAATAAGTTTTGTAGGTTCTCCACAACAATTAACAATAACCAATAGCTTATTTGCAAACAATACAAATGCAAATGGTGATAAGGTAGATATTCAATATCCATCTCAAAACCTATTAGTAGTAAATTCTCTTGCTGAAAATACTAATATTAATCCGACAAATAATACTAGCACAAATTCAAATTTATCAGCAAACTTTACCAATACAACTTTTTCATTTGTAAGCCCTAATGTAACTTTCACAGTACCAAATTCATTAGCTGACGCAACACCAATCGATTTTGGAAATGATGGAAATGATGTGGGTGCTTGGGATTCAAAAATTACTTTATTCACTAATAATTCATCAGATTCAAATTGGGAAACTGTCACAAATTGGTCAAGTACAACAGTACCAAATTCAACTAACAATGTTGCTATTTTAGCTGATTCTGGAAATGTAGTGATCAGTTCAACAACACACGCAGTCTCTAATGACCTGTTTGTAAATAACTCAAGTTCCTTAACCATTAATCCTGGTGGCACCTTAATTGTAAATGGAATTTCAACTGGCAATGTAACATACAAAAGAATTTTAACAGCTTTTAATGGAAATTCTAATGGATGGCACCTAGTTGCATCACCAGTAGCAGGTGAAATTTTTGATAATGATTGGGCATTATCAAATCAAATTGCTACAGGTAGCAATGCTAATTTGGGAGTTGCAACCTATAATACCACCGGAATTCCAACAAGATGGGCATATTTACAATCTCCAAATGGCAGTATAGCTTCAATCTCTGGTAATGGTTATTCAATGAAAAGAAGTATAACTGGAAATGTTTTATTTACTGGAACTATCAATACAAACGATGTAAATGGTGTCCCTATTTCAACAGTAGGAAACGGTTTTAATCTTTTAGGAAATCCCTACACAGCATTTATGAGTTCTGAAACTTTTTTAGCTGATAACCTAAATTTAAATCAAGATCAAATTTGGACTTGGACTCATTCCAATGGGTATAGAGCACGAGCTAAAGCAACTAATTTTATATTACCACCAGGCCAAGGTTTTTTTGTAAAAGCAACGACTGGTAATACTGTTAATTTTGTAGAATCAAATCAATTTTCAAGTACTGATAATTTTCAAAAATTATCAACAACAGATATAAATCTTTATATAAGTGATACTGAAATTTCGAGAATCGCTCAACTTTTATACTTTGATACTGGTGTAACCGAAGGCTATGATGCTGGGTATGAAGGACAACTTTTTGATGGTATAGTTCATTCTTTAGCTATTTATTCAGAATTGGTGGCGAATCATGATGGTAAAAAATACCAAGTTCAATCTTTACCCAAACAAAATATGGAAAGTATTGTAATTCCTATCGGAATAATGGCTGCTGCAGGAAAAGAAATCACCTTTACTGCTGAAGCGATGAATTTACCTGGAGATACCAAAATATTTTTAGAAGATAGATTGACAAATACAATTACACGTTTAGACGAAGTAAATTCATCCTATAAAGTAACATTAAGTGAATCTTTGGATGGTACAGGACGTTTTTATTTGCAAACAAAAACTTCAGGAGTTTTAAGTAGTGATAACATTATATTACAGAATATCAATGTGTTTTCGACAAATAGCAATATACTAAAAATAGTTGGCTTGCCTTATGGAAAAACAAAAATAAAACTATTAAACGTTTTTGGAAAACAATTGATTCAGACGAGTTTTAGCTCAACAGGTATCAAAGAAATTACAATACCTAAGTTAGCAACTGGCATGTATATTATTCAGCTAGAAACAGTCCCTGGAAATCTAAACAAGAAAATTATTTTAGAATAAAAAAATGAAAAAATTATTAGTTCTATTTTTATTTCTGTTTACAATAAACGAGTTCGCACAATTTGCACCTCTACCTTCTTTTTTTAGAACACAAAGAGCAATGCCTTTAGTAGAATTAAATACAACTACTACCATTTTGGTATCAAGTTATGGTGCAATTATAAACGATGGTATAGATGATACTGCTGCAATACAAAGTGCAATTAATTCAGCTGTAAGCTCAGGAACTTTGCAAAATCCTGTAAGATTATTGTTTGATTCTGGTACGTATGATATTAAAGCTACCTCTGCTGCAAGAGACTCACATTTACTGAGCATGGTTGATGCGAAAGGGGTACTTTTAGATGGCAATGGCGCGCTGTTTTTGATTCATAATCCTGTTTTAGGGTTTTTATCAACCTTAAGATGTACCAATACAATTATCAAAGACTTTACGATTGATTACGCAACATTGCCTTTTTCACAAGGCAAAGTTACCAAGGTTGATGCAGGCAGTGGATTTTTTGAGTTTGTAGTTGATGATGGTTTTCCATTACCTGTAGAGCAACATTTTATTGATTCTCCTCAACGTTGGGGAATGTTTAAAAACGCCAAAGGAGGTATTAAAGAAGGTACGCCTAATTTAATTTCTCACAATCGTTTTTTTGAGTTAATAGGCACAAGAAAATACAAGTATGGCAACCAAAGTAGTTCAACCCTAAGTAAAGTTGAGGTGGGTGATTATTTTGTGCATATTGCTAGATATAATGGTGCAACAGCTATTTTAAATTCTGGGGGTAAAAATCTTACGTATATCAACGTAGTTGTTCACGCAAGTCCATCAGGTGGTTTTAATTCAAGAGATTCAGAGGAGTGGAATGTGATCAATTGCCAATTAAAACTAAAAGAAGGTCGTGTGCATACTACAAATGCTGATGCTATGCACATCAATGGAAGTAAATTTGGGCCATGGGTTGAAGGCTGTCTTTTTGAAGGGTTTTCTGATGATGGTATGAATTTAAAGTACACTAAAAAAGTAATAAAAGAAGTTCATAGTCCCACTGAAATAACCGTTCAATTTACAACAAAAGTTGGTGAAGTATTAGAATTTTACAATCCAAGAGATGGTATTTATTTAGGTACTGCAACTATAACTAACGTGCAAAATTTAGGTAGTAATCGTTTTAAAGTCATCTTATCTAATCCTATTAATATCACTTCTGTAAATGAAATTGACCATCAATCAACAGATAAAGCATATGTAGAAAGTAGCTCTAATGAATCTTTTATTTTTAGAAACAATATTATTCGAAATTCAAGAAGATATGGAATTTTAATACAAAGTAAATATGCTTTGATTGAAAATAATTTGTTTCAAAATTTAAGTGGCTCAGCCATCAGAATAGAAAATGGTGTTAATTGGGGTGAAGGTTTTAGAGCCGATCATATTGAAATAAAAAACAACCGTTTTGAAAATTGCGGGTATGATTCAGGTTATATTAATGAAAGTAATTCTGCCACAATAACTGTAGATTTTGCAAAATTGAGCACTCCATGTTCAATAAATACAACTTGGTGTGGTACAGAAACTTCAACTTGGAGAGGACATAGCAATATTAGAATAATTGACAATACCATTCTGTATAATAAAAGAGGTTTATACCTTAAAAACATAGATGGATTAACGCTTAAAAACAATTTTATTTGTCATAGAGATGAAGATATCACTTTAACAAATGGTCAAAACCCAATTGAGCAAACTATTTTTAATACAGGTAATCAAAATGTAGAAGGGTATAACTTTAGCACTCCATCTGCAAATAGTCACTTTTTATTAGATGAACAAAGCTCTCAAGACATTACAAATACTGGTTCTGACAATACAGTGGCTTTACAAATTAACACACAAGGTGGAGGTGAGATAATTAAAGGATTTTTTGATTCTCAAATTGGGTACTCATTTAAATTTAATACCACAAATAATGGGGCATTAAATTTGGTAAATACAACTGATAATTCCACTTATTCAGGTCCAATACAAGGTGCTACAAGAACCTTTGCTTTTTGGGTAAAACCTGAAGAAGCTATTTTTCAAACCTTTATGTATAGTGGTGGTCCAGCTGATGGCGAAGTTTTTACCATTCAAATGGAGGCAAGTGGTGTTGTTAGAGTCACAGATAACAATCAAAATTTTGTAAGAATGGCAGATATGCCTTTAACTATTGGTAGTTGGAATCATGTTGTCATCACAGTACCTTCGAACAATACGCTAAATAGCATCCAATTTTACAAAAATGGAGTTGCATCAACGGAAACCTATTCAGGCACAAATCCACTGATTAATACGGCAACTAACGGAATTAATTTTTTTTCAAGATATAAAGGTTTAGCCAGTGATATCCGTTATTTTGATTATAAACTATGTAGTAGTGAGGTAGAAAGTGTGTTTAATGATAGAAGAAATACGTTGTCAATTGATGAAAATCCAATTGATGAAACACTAAAAGTATATCCAACTTTGGTTAGTTCTTCTATTTTTTTTAGCAAACCTATTCAATCAATAAAAGTGATAAATATGTTAGGAAAAACTTTTGTTTCCAAATCGAATGTTAATCTTACAGAATTAGATTTATCACACTTATCTGCAGGGGTTTATATTTTACATATCAATCAAAATCAAATGTTTAAAATTTTAAAGAAGTAAAAAATGAAAAAAATTTCTTTTATCATATTTCTTTTGAGCATTGCAATAAATGCCCAATATCAATTTAAGTTACCAGAACATTTTAGAACAAAAAGAGACTTACCTCTCATTGATTTTCCAACAAGTGTAGATGCCATTTTAACTGATTTTGGTGCTATACCAAATGATGGAAAGGACGATACAGAAGGAATTCTAAAATCATTAGAATATGCTAGAAAATTAAGCTTATTTGGATCTGCTGTTACAATAGTCTTTAAAAAAGGCAAGTACGATTTATTTTCAAACAACACCAAGAGTAATCATTTAATAGAACTAAAAAACTTAAAAAATGTGATTATTGATGGAAATGGCGCAGAAATTACAATTCACGATCCTTTAAAAGGATTCCTATCAATATTTAAAAGCAACAATATTATTGTAAAAAATTTATTTATCGATTATGATCCACTTCCTTTTACTCAAGGAAAAATAATGGCTGTAAATTTGGAAGACAAAACGTTTGAACTAAAAATTGATGAAGGTTTTCCATATTTAAATCATACAATGTTTCAAGAATCGAATCAAGTTTGGGGCATGTTAATGGATCCTAAAATACCAGGAAAATTAAAAGATGGAGCTCCTAATTTATTTGCTTCTAAACAGTTTGAAGAAATTGAAAAAGGACTTTTTAAAGTAAAATTAAACGCCATTAATTTATTAAAGACAATTGAAGTAGGTGATTCTTATGTTCATATAGCTCGTTTTAATGGTAAATCTATTTTCTCTACGTCGTTTAGTAAAAATATTACCTATTTAGGGGTAACAAGTTATTCTAGTCCTGCAGGTACGTATCAAGCTCATAATATGGAAGAATGGAATGTAATCAACTGTCAAATTAGATTAAAACCTGGTAGATTACATAGTGCAAATGCGGATAGTTTTCACGTAAATGGAGGTAAGTTTGGGCCTTGGATTGAAAATGGTTATTTTGAAGGGTATAGTGATGATGCTGTAAATTTAAAGTATGCCAAAAGAAGTATATTAAAACAAATATCACCAACAGAAATTGTAATTAAACATACGTTGGAGGTTAATGAGGTAATCAAGATTTTTAATCCAAGAGATGGAGAATTAATAGGAACTTATAAAGTTTTAGACGCAAAACCTGACGGTTTACCTAATGTAAAAATTACGCTTGATAAACCAATAACCACTCCATTACAAGTAGGTGAAGAAACCAATGATGATGTAGCCTATGTTGATTCACAATCAAACGAATCATTTGTAATTAGAAACAACACATTTAGAAACGCACGTAGATATGGCATATTAATTCAAGCCACAAATGGCTTAATAGAACGCAATATTTTTGAAAATCTTAGTCAATCTGCAATTACCATTTACAATGGGGTTGATTGGGGTGAAGGATTTACAGCAAATAATATTGTTATCAACCAAAACATTTTTAATAACTGCGGATACGATTCTGCATACTTGTCAGATTATGATGCTGCCACCATAAAAATGAGTGTTAAAAAGTTAAAAAACAAAGTACCTAATGGAAAATGGTATGGAGTAACAACTGCAAATTGGCAAGCATTAGAAAACATCACCATTACAAACAATACATTTTCGTATAATAAAAAAGCCTTGTCTATTGAATCAACAGTAAATGCTGTTATAAAATCGAATATGTTTATAAAAAACTCAAAAGACTTATCAAAGCAGAGTGAACTTATTTTTGAAAATAACAATACAAATCTAATCTTCGAAAATAAATAAAACACAAAACAGTTCTATGAAGTTTAGGTATTCTATTTTAACATTTATAGCCTTACTATTTATTTTTTCGAGTTTTAACAAAACTATACATTCAAATAAAACAAAAGTAATTTCATCAAAACCAAACATCATCCTTTTTTTTGTAGATGATTTAGGTTGGGCAGATTTGGGTTTTAGAAATCCTGTTTTTGAAACTCCTAATATTGATGCTTTGGCTAAAGCCGGAATTAATTTCAATCAAGCTTACATTGCAAGTCCGACTTGTAGTCCAAGTAGAGCCACGCTTTTAACAGGGCAACATCCTGCAAGATTAAAAATGGTGCGTCATATTCCTGCTGGTAAAAATTTTGGTTTTGATCAATTTGATAGAACGGATATCGAATTTCATAAATTACCCACAGATCCTGCTCAATTTCCTTCAAGAAATTGGTTGCCTCTAGAAAACACCACCTATGCAGAAGCTTTAGCTGAGTTAGGTTACTACAATTTATTCGTTGGCAAATGGCATTTAGGTCACGAAAAATACCATCCTATAAAACAAGGATTTCACAAACAAATTGGCACATCTAATTTAGGGCATCCAAAATCATATTATCCACCTTATTTTAAACAAGACACTATTTTTTCGGATAAAAATAATACCTATTTAACAGATAAATTAACCAATGAAGCTGTTGATTTTATTTCGGATTATAAAAGTGATTCTCCATTTATGTTGACTTTTTCCTATTATTCTGTGCACAGTCCACACATTGGTAGAAAAGATTGGGTAACCCATTACCAACAAAAAGGTTTAGATGATAAGTATGCAAATTATGCTGCTATGGTTTCAACGATGGATGAATCTGTAGGAAAAGTTTTAAAAGCAGTTAAAGAAAAAGGCATTGAAAAAGAAACCATCATCATTTTCTTATCAGATCAAGGTGGATATTTTGAGAATTCACCATTGAGAGGTGGAAAAATGTCAGAAACTTTATTTGAAGGCGGAGCAAGAGTGCCATTTTTTGTGCATTGGCCTGGAGTTACAAAATCCAATTCAACCAATAATTCAGTAGTGCAACCTACAGATATTTTTCCAACTTTGGTTGAAATTGCAGGTGGAAATGTATCAAAACACAAAAATTTAGATGGCGTTTCATTACTTTCAACCATCAAAAAGAACCATCAGTTACAACGCGAACCCATTTTTGGATACAGAGCTTACGAAGATTTATATGTTTCAGTAAGAGATGGTGATTGGAAATTACTCGCTTATAGAAGCGGAAAAATGGAACTTTTTAATATTGCCAAAGATATGAAAGAACAACAGGAACTTTCGAAATCGCATCCTAAAAAAGTGAAAGAATTGGCTAAAAAAATTGTTAGTTGGGAAAAGAAAATGCAAGTTGAGTCCTTTTCTGGCATAAAATAAAAGTGTATGAAGAATACAAAATCTATAAAAAATTATTTAGTACTAATTTTAGCTTTTGGGATTTCAACAGTTTTTTGGGCACAAAAAAAAGAGGCTCAAAAAAAGCCAAACATCTTGTTTTGTATTGCAGATGATGCAACATGGAAACACATGAGCGCCTATGGATCAAAATGGGTAAATACTCCTGCATTTGATAAAATTGCCGCTCAAGGATTGCTTTTTAACAATGCCTATACTCCCAATGCAAAATGTGGTCCATCAAGAGCGATTGTGTTAACTGGCAGAAATTCATGGCAATTAGAAGCAGCAGGAAATCATTTGGCTTTTTTTCCTCAAAAATTTAAAACCTATCCTGAAGCACTTTCAGAAAATGGGTATGAAGTTGGTTTTACAGGTAAAGGTTGGGCTCCTGGCACCGCATTAAATGCCGATGGCACTAAAAGAGAATTATTGGTAAAACCATACAATAAAATAAAAAAAGAAACACCTACAAAAGGAATCAATGCTGTAGATTATGTCGCAAATTTAAAAGTGTTTTTAAAAGAAAAAAAATCGGATGCGCCTTTTTGCTTTTGGTATGGAGGGCATGAGCCACATCGTTTTTACGAATATGGCACAGGGGTGAGTGTTGGAAAGAAAA
>Ga0209652_1001862_pt1 | contig 16957 bp, 14 predicted proteins | sample SaaInl74LU_5_DNA_FD_184641 | JGI IMG/M metagenome (GOLD analysis project Ga0209652, IMG submission 184641) | Marine microbial communities from expanding oxygen minimum zones in the Saanich Inlet - ESP_74LU_5_DNA (SPAdes) (version 2) | ecosystem: Environmental > Aquatic > Marine > Intertidal zone...
TAACCAGAAATGGAACGACCAGAAATACTGCAAGGCTCACTCAATCACCGCCATGAAGGCCAACCCTATGGGAGGATCCACAATGGCCAAGGGAATTGTCCTTGAAAAGATTGGTATTGAGGCTAAGCAGCCCAACTCCGCTATCCGAAAGTGTGTTCGTGTTCAGCTTATTAAGAATGGAAAGAAGATTGCTGCCTTCGTACCCCGTGATGGTTGTTTGAACTACGTTGATGAGAATGACGAAGTTCTTGTAGCTGGTTTCGGTCGTTCCGGCCATGCCGTTGGAGATATCCCCGGAGTCCGATTCAAGTGTGTTAAGGTTGCAGGAGTTTCACTTCTTGCTCTTTACAAGGAAAAGAAGGAGAAGCCCCGTTCGTAAACACGTAATATGTAAATTACAAAAAATATAATTAGAAGCTGCATCATCTTGTTGTGCTCTATTTGTTGTTGATGTTGTGTGGAGCAGCTTCACATTAGAGTATGATGTGCCCTTGATGCAATAAGAGCCCAACGAGACATCTGTCACTTGAGGTGAGAATTCTTGACAGTTCGGTAGCACCCTCTTTAGCAAGGGGATGATAGCTGGCAATAGGATGCCTGGAAGTGCCATCCACGCGAAATATATTTGAGTAGAGAGAGACATCAGACTAAGGCTATCACTGAACATTTACTAATAGGAATAAAAAAGTCTCCATTACTTCCACAAATCTGTTATATCCTAAACCAAATCATCTGCATTCATCTTCTTATTCTTCCTGATAACTCATGAACATATCTTCAAGCTTTGGCATCACTATGTCAGACTCCTCAGGTGTCAATAGTATTCTAGTATTTTCATTTCCTCCTCTCCCAACCAAGAGGACTGGATCAAGCAGCCGCACAAGATGATACTCCTGGCCATCTTCTTCGAAAGAGACAAGAATTTCAACTTCTTCCTCCGATTCAGCCATGTCATCATCATCAAATTCATCATCATCTCCTTCGTCTACTTCGCTCTCCTCCAATTCCTACAATGAAAGTTGAATTGATTACAATTGAAGATAGTTCGGCTGCGGTTAGTACAGAGTCAAGATACATACAAGAGATACAAGATGCAAGCTAAAGCTGAACAAACAAAATCTTACCCCTACTAAGGTGAGGGTCTGTGGTGTCTTCAATAAAGCAAGCTCTTCCCCAAACTCGTCTTCAATTATACCCTCAGCAATTGGAAAAATTTCATCCATCAGAGGATCATCTAGCTCAATGGGAACTAGTTGTTCATCTCCCTCGAAGTAGCATAATGCAACAGTATAATCGCAAGGGATTCCAATGGTGTATTCGACTCCATCGACAGTTGCGTAGCTGTCTACATAACAATCAATGCCATTTTCGCCCGAGTCATCCATGAAGGCAATAACGACGTCATCGTCATCATCTATCTTCTCAAACTTTTCCTTAGCCATAAATGCTGGATCAAGGCGCCTATTGTTAGTTGTTCGAATTGGTTGTTGCTTCATAAAGGGAGTGCTTATTTCAGACGAAGCTGATGGCAGAGAGTATCTTTGATGTGATGGAGGCACAAACGCCGACACTCCACCAGAAAGGACTGCAGCGGCCCCTATTGCTACAAGAGACCGCATAGTTGTTTGTTTGTGTCACTGCTTTGTAGTAAGAGATGTTACTCTGGAAGGCCGCCGGCACTACAACTCAGGATGTATCTGGATGCTAGAGTGTAAAATTTATGCCATGATGATTGTTGATCGATGATTTTTTGATGTGCGCGACAATACAATGGATGGTGAAGGAAGACGGAGAAGAGAGGGAGAGGGTGGGCCGCTGAATCTTCAGCGCAAGTAAGTAGGTCATTGCTCGCCTACTTACTTACTGTGTCAATGGTTATGGTACCAGTGGTAGTCATTCCTCTGGCCTCGTTAAGAAAATTCACGCAGAGAGGAGAGAGTTCTGTGTTGCGGTGCCAAAACTGTGTGGACTAAATTTATGTATTGATGCGAGCAACACTCCCAGACAAGACTGCGACTCTGAGCTCCTTATGTCAAAGGGGAGTGAGTCACTTACTGTTCTATGGCTAATCTAACACCACTGGATGATTGCAGCTCAGCTGAGACACAGGCTGACATCTATGTATCTATATGCTCATGCCACTCTTGAACAAGCTCTACTTCCTTCTCGCTCTTCTCGCCCATGCCTTTCCATTTGATCAGCTGTCGGCCCTCTGCCTTCCTCTTGATGCGATAACCAACGCATGCAACCACAATCACAAGCCCGAAGAAACCTGTAGCGGTTACGTTGTGTCCGTATAAAAATACTGAAAATGCAATGCTAATCAAAACACGCGTTGTCATTATGATGGCGAACACCACGGCTCCAAAGTTTTTGATCGTGTAGAAGATGAATAACTGACCGACTGTCGAACAAATTGAGAAGACGAAGAAGTGCAGCTGAATCTCAGAATGGCGCTTGATGAAGTCAAATGCCGGCCAAAGGTTTCCATCGTGTACAAGTGTAATGAATGAAAGCACTGTCGAGAAGGCTGATGTTGCAAACATGAGCTCAATCATAGACAAGTCACGATGACTCTTGAACATGCGACTTTGCCACTGACTAGTGAAACTGTCGAAGAATAGATAGAAAAGGAGAAGCATGACTCCAGTCCACTTTGCACTAGTGTGTTCCCCATGCACATCCAAATCAAAAGTTAACTCGTCCGTAGATGTCATGAACATGGCAATTCCCACTCCAATGAAAATGGCTGCGACGTATTCATGTTGAGGATAGCTGTGATTCCCAAGGAGTTTACCCATCACCATGACTGGGGCCAATTTAAATGCTTTGAAGATTGTTACTGCTGGAAATGACACGTAACGCAACGCCTCATATTGGCACCAACTACTAAGCATGTTTGAAATGGATGGGAAGGAATATTCGTAAATGATTGTAGTCCGAGATGTTCGTGGCTTGAAATAAATCATCATCAGCCCTGACATGACTAATGTCCAGAATCGATTGGTAAACACTAACGCATAGGAATATATGAAATATTCTCCAGTAAGTCGTGGATACCGACGCGTCAACATACGCTCTTGCAGCAATCCCCAAGTAATAAATGTCAAATTGAGCATTACTGCACATATTGCCAAGTTGGTGTATACACTTCGTTTGGATTCCGATGATTGGTCATAGTCAAAGATGTGGGACGCGCTCGACGCTGATCTACGTAATGATGTCGCTCCTTCATCTGAAGATTCCGGGTTGTTGTTTTCACCCTCCTCCGTCCTATTCAATAATCCACCCATTAGTTCCTCTTCATCTTCGTCCTCATCTTCATCACTCAAATCAGACTTGTAAGAATCGCGGATTACATCCATGTAATTATGGGAAAGTTGTGGTGTTGGAGCCTCCCGAGGTTCCAACCAAGAAGGGAAATATATCTTCGCCACCATGGTAGTGATCAACACCATCGCACAATAGAGCAGAAAGTTGGTGGATAATTCGAGAAGAGCTGACTCTGCCGTCGGTGAAAGGAGCGGCCGATTTTCCATCTGAGGAGCTGAACCATAGGCTGAAGACGACGATGCATATCCTCCTGTATCATCGTAGCTATTGGTCCCACCCGCTATGACCTCGCTGTTGTGTAGAGATGACGATCGTCCTCCGATGTTTTCGAGATGGGCAAAGTCATCGTCTTCCGAGGCTGATGCGTCCTCTGTCAAAAACCGAAAGATAGTCTGAGACGTCTCATGCGCCGCAGATGCAAGCGTTATGAAGTCCATGGTGTCTCCTCTAGCTCAGTCTATTACTCCTCCAAACAATTATATATTATGTGCAAGAGTCACAAGAGAACTGAAAGGTGGTAGCATCGGTCATTATGAGCAGATCAGCCGCCATTTTCATTTTGCTTTGGCACTGCGGTGATTTTCCTCTTTGCTCTTCCCTCTTCTCCTCACCCAAAACCCAAAACAAAAAAGCAACTGCAACCGGCAAAACAACCGCCTCCAATCATCGTTGCCTTCCCCTTGTTGGAGCAAAGCACCCTCGCTCAACAAAGATGAAAGGCAGATCCCTCTTATGCCAATGCATTAGAAGATCATCAACTGCTCTTAGCCGGCAAGCCGCAAAGCGGCCATCGGCACAGTGGAAATTTCAGCATCAACAGTCGTCACACTTCAGACATCACTATTTTGCTTCTATCACGGAGCCAATTCAAACAGGGACAATAAATAATCAGAAAGATGAGTCGCATGCACCAAATTTGGATATCACTTCTGAAGCACCTACATGTGCCAGTGAAGAAAGATCGCTGCACTCTACAATCCACTATGTGTTGACAAGGGACGTTGGTAGATTGAGCATCGTCAATATACAAAAAGCGAGGTCTTTCCTATCCATCACATCCAAATGGAACAACGAAAAAGGAGCAATTTTATGTGAACAATTACTGGAGCGTCTATTCGAAGAAAGGTATACCGGAAACAACATAAATGTTGTCATTGAGTCAGATATGTACAACATATGCATGAATGCGTGGAATAAAAGCAATGCCGATGGGCAGAAAATCGTACATCAAGTAGAATCAGTTCTTCATCGGATGGAGCAGAGATATTTTGATTATCAAGACACTCCTCCAGACAATGTTAGCTACAATTGTTTGATTAATGCATACTCCAAGTCAGACGAAGACTCAGCTGATAAAGTGGAAGCTATCTTGGAGAAGATGAATAGTTTTGCTCATGATACCAACGTGTTCAGCAGCGAAGCAGCGTCAAGGATTAGCCCTGACGAAACTACATACAACTCCATGATGAATTATTATGCTAGCAGAAAGAACGATCACATCTCTGCACAAAGAGCGGAAGACTTGTTGCTCCAACTGTCTGGACTATCTCAACACGATAGCGGTATACAGATGGATTCAACTTCGTTCAATATTGTTCTCAAAGCTTGGAGCAACAGCGGAGGCGGTATTCACGGAGCAAAGCGTGCTGAAGAATTACTGCGAATGATGCTTAAATTACGCAAGGATCACGCCAATGTGCAACCCACATCACTTACTTTCTCTACTGCTATCAATGCATATTCAAAAGTTGCCCCAGAAAACTCTGCAACAGCTGTCAAAAGAGCGATAGAGTTATTGGATGAGCTAGAGGGTTTGTACATTCCTGATTCAGAGAACATCAATACATGTTACAACGCTGCCGCTAATGTAATCGCAAAGAGCGGGGTATCAAACTCAAGTGAGTTGATTTTAGATTTGATGAACAGAATGAAGAATATGGATGCTGTTCCAGATGGCATGATGTACACAAGCTGTCTGGAGGCGAGTGTTAAAACCGGTGATGTCGATGGAATAAAACGAGGGAGGCAAATGCTTGAACAAATGATCGACGAACCTCATTTTGAACCCACGTCAGCTAATTTCAACATTCTTCTAAATGCAATACTCAAGAGCAAATCAGAGCGAAAGTTAGAAGAAGCAGAAGAATTGGTGGCTCAGATGCAAGAGATTGGAGGAGACGCCCGTCCTGACTCGGCATCGTTCAACATGATCATAAGCGCTTTATCCAGGAGTAATACCCCGGATGCAGCGGAAAAGGCAGTTGATTACTTGAGAAGCATGTTGCGACTGTACAAAAACGACCGGTATGAAAAGGCGAAACCAGATTCATTCGCATTCAACTGTGTCATCAACATGCTTGCTAGGAGTAAACACGAGTGGGCTGATGAAGTCATTCAAAGAACGTTATCTGCAATGGAAACACAAGAAAGACACGGAAACGCTTCTGTTCTTCTCGATACAATTACATACAATGTGGTGATCGGCAAACTTGCTCAATCAGCAACGATCACAAATGCAAAGAAAGTAATGAAATTGTTGGGCACAATGGAGGCGAGGGCAGAGTGTGGATCCACAGCTGTCGTTCCCGATATTATCACTTACACGAATGTGCTAAAACTGCAAGGGAAGGTTAATCCACATCGAGCTGCAAGTATTGCTTCTTCATACCTTACGCGAGCAATGTCCAGTGACGATAAAATCTTCATCGATCGGGTTGGGTTCTACACCTTACTTCACGCGCTGTCAAGATCCAACAAGTTCGAAGATGCAACGACTGCTCGAAACGCATGGGAATGGATAGAAAAATCGGATAGAGTAGACGTAGTCCTCACTTCTGAAGCTTGCAACTTGGTGACAATAGCATATAGTAAGAACAAGACTGAAGAGGCGGCTGCAGAGGTGCTCTCGTTCTTATCCGATCGGATACATCGCTATCGTCAGGGTGATAAAGACACAGTTTTACCAAGCAAAGTTGGGTTCAGTGCGGCTTTTATCCCACTATGCGCCGCGAACAGAACGAACGATGCTTTATCTCTATTGAAGATCATCAAGGCTTTGAACATAGTGCCAGATGCGGGTTGCTACATATCAATGTTGAGTGCTCTTTCAGGGAGAAAGTCTACAAATGGTGCTGTCCACGCTCAAAAAGTATTTCAGCAGATGAAAGAGGACCTGGAAGATGTTCCGACAGCTGCATTCAATGCAGCAATCAACGCTTGCGCCTGGGTTTCTGGGAGTCCTGTCGGTCAACGGAAAGCATTGGAGATAGCCTTTGAAATATTCCAGCAAGCCAGAAAACAAAACTCATACGATTCTGTCACCTTCGGCTTAATCATAAAGGCATGCATGCACCTATCTAAGGACGACAATGCGAGAATGAAACTGATACAACCAGTGTTCGAGTTGTGTGCAAAGAACGGTCTTGTTGGCAGCATGGTTGAGAGAGAGATGCGTCATCTCGCAAGCAGACTCATACCTGGTAAACTTCCACAAGAGTGGACCAAGAATGCTAAAGATAAGAAGTGATTGAAAGCATACTCAGGTGTCGTTCGTCGGTACTTTTATTAGTCACCGCCCGTCATCAGTTTCGTTTCTCTGCAGGTAGGTGCAGTGTATCTTCCATCTAGAAAACGAGAGAAGCGAAAGCCATCACTTTTTTCTCACGCACTTCCTCTTTCCTTGACAAAATGAAGCCAAAAGTAGAGCTGTCATCGCATACACAATACTTCAATCCTCTGCAACTACCAAGTCCACTCCATCGAACAGGATAATAATGACCTACAGCACTCTTTCTGCACTACTTTGCTGCGTGGCGCTGCTGTTTAGCCGAGAAAGCTCTGCTTTCTCATCGTCGTCCCGATGCAGCCAAAATTCCATCACAACATTATCGCGAGCTTCATCATCACTTCTCTTGGCACAAAGTGATGATACCATGCTGAACCGCAGGGAATGGTCAAAAAGGGCATTTGCTTCGCTAATTGCGGGAGCTGGTTCTATTGCTACTATCGCCTCCAACCCAGAACAATCAAACGCAGCTGACGACATCATATGGAAAACAGGAAAATCACCCATAATCCCAGGTCAAAAACCAAAAGAGAAAGGCGATGTCAAGGGAACGAGGAAAGACCCTAGTTTCTTGCGCTCAATTTCTGACTGTAAGACAAAATGCGAGAATGGCTATGGACCTGATGGCTTGTCTAGGTCAGCATCTGAGTGTTTATCTTCGTGTCAAGATATTTGTTGTACAACTTATGAGCAGTGTACATTCGCTATCACCCCAAGATAAGAGATTTGCTTATAACTGCTTAGAGCTATTGTGAACAGTAATGCAATAATAATGATGGCGAAGGGATGAAATGAAATTGGCTACGATACGACATATTGGAAGGGGTTAAATAAGAGCTATAGCTAATCTGGAAATTATAACGGCTTCCATCCCTCGTGTACAGCAACTATACCCTGTGTCATGTTTGTGTACTTCACACCTTCGAAACCAGCTGTTTTCATTCTAGTTACCAGCTCATCCTGAGTACAAAATTTCCTGATACTTTCCACGAGATACTGATATGAATCTCGATCATTAGCCACCACCTCTCCAAGTTTAGGAATGACATGAAAAGAGTAAATGTCGTATAACTGTGCCAGTGGAACGTTTTGTACGTGGGAAAATTCCAAACAAAGGAAGCGTCCACCAGGTTTGAGAACTCGAAGTGCATCTCTCAAAGCCATGTCCACATCAGTGACATTCCTCAATCCGAATGCAATGGTATATAAATCAAATGAATTATCTTCGAATGGCAAGCATTGCGCGTTCCCTTCCACAAACTTGAGCGCACATGTCTCATCGAACAATGCTGATCCATATCTCTTACGTGCCCTTGATTCACCAACACGCAACATCTCTGGATTGATATCACACACAGTCACATTTACTTCATCTTTCCCTGAACTTTTGCTACGCTCCTCACAGTTTGCGGCGTCTACGAAGCGAAAGGCCACATCGCCAGTACCACCTGCTACATCAAGAATGGAGAGTAAGGATTTCGAATCATCTATCGTATCAGCATCATTGTTGTTGTTGTTCAAGTCAGCGGCATACTTCATCGATGCCCGACGTCTGAGTGCCTTGGACATTGGGCCTACACCTGTCATCCGTAGCAGTTCATCCTTCCAGTACCGATGCAACCCCGCTGACATGAAGTCATTCATTACATCGTAATCATTTGCAACGTTTTCAAACACCTGACGCACTCGCCCTTCTTTTTCGTTTATGGAGACGGATTCATAACCGAAATGGGTGGTCGGACCAGATACGTATGGTGATGAGGATGTGTCTTGATTGACGGCAGATGAAAATGGCAGCCGAGAAGAGGAGGAGGCTAGAGATCGTCGAGGCAGAGTAGCTGTACGCGTGCAGGTGGTGGCAATCCGCCGACACAAACTTGTGGAGGCCATGGCGATTAGTAAGTTGTATGGAAGAGGCGAAGAGGCAAGCGCTGGCCTTGTGGTGTTAGGTGGTTTGTTAGAGTTGTTTTTGTAACAACAACTGTAACAAGAAGAAAAGCGCGCGAGTGTGGTAAAAATGGCGGGCCTGATGCCGGCCGGATTTATTATTCCGCGGGTGTTCTTATTTTTGATTTTTGAAATTTTTGACACCTACCTTTCATCACTTGATGTGTTGTGCCTTGTATGCCAATGGTCATAAGTAGACAATAGAAGACAATGATGACTTCGCCTTCAATACTGGCACGGTTTCGCATCGGTGGTAGCATCGCTATTCGTCACCACCGCCGCCTCTCCTCGGCTGCAGGAGAATTGATACAGACGGGCATCGACGAAGGTAATGGAGTGGCAATTCTGGTCTTGAACCGTCCACCTGCTAATTCTCTCTCGATGGAAATGAATGAAGAAATCAGTAGATCGATCAAAAACATTGATGAAAACTATCCAAAAGTCCAAAGTGTTATCCTTGCCTCTTCCAATCCGGCTATCTTCTCTGCCGGACTGGATGTTGCAGAGCTTATTGCGCCTGATCCTGATCGGTTGCCACAATTTTGGAAATCTTTACAGCAGGTTTATATCGACTTGTATGGTTCACGCCTCGCTACTGTTGCTTGCCTCACTGGTCATGCCCCTGCTGCAGGTTGCTTTCTTGCCATGGCATGTGATTACCGCGTCATGTATGCAGGCGGTACTGTTAATGGTAGGAAACACATGCCCAAAATCGGCTTGAATGAGACACAGCTAGGAATTGCAGCGCCGCCATGGATGGGTCAGTTGTTAGTACGAACCATCGGATTTCGTAGAGCTGAGCTTGCTCTTGCAATGGGAACGCTGTTCCCCCCACATACTGCTTTGGAGATTGGGTTAGTGGATGAGATTGTGCCTTCCGACACAGAAGAATCAAGCAGCGATGATGCCTTGCAAGCTTTGCTTCCAGGAGACAAAATGAAAGACCAGATGATGCAACAAAACGCCGTGTTGCAACAAGCATTCATACAGGCCACTCGTTTTGCAAAAGTTCCTCCCCAGGCACGAGTAGCAAGTAAAATGTTGACTAGGTCAGAACATTTGGAAGACATGATTGCAAAGAGACAGCATGATACAGACCACTTCTGTGGTTTCATCACACAAGAGGAAGTGCAAGGCAATCTACGGGAGTATGTACAACAGCTGAAAACTAAGAGCAAACAGAAATAGCGACGGAAATGGAGATGTACAATCAAAGACAAACCTATGTAGTTTACAAGTTTTTGCGGTAACATAGTGTAGATTGAGACATATTCTTCTCATGTAATGAAGCCTCAGCTGGATTCTACCCTTTGAACCTCTCAATACCTACTATCCCCTCAACACAATGCGACGTTGCAGTGTTGGCACGTGCGAATTAGTTCTTCTTGAATTCCTCTCCGTGCACTGGCCCAATCTTCTGGCAGCGGTGTACTTCAAACTGCTCCCTAAGTTGCTTTGCATTGGCGTAGGCCGGGAAGAAGTGCATCTGGCCATTATCGCGGCGATCCATTTGACGAGCACCAAGGCTTCCTTTGATTTGTATTTCCTGTGGCATATGAGATGTGGTTAGCATGTACATTATGTTCAACCAAAATTTACATAACAGCAGCCAACAAAACTTACCTTGGGGGTTTGAGTTTCCTTGAAATACACAAGGATCGGGAGGTCAACGCTTGGGAAGAAATCCCAATTCACAAATGAATCGTATTTCCAAGTATTATCGGTTCCAAGTACATAGTTTTTTCTTTCTTTTGGCATCAGACCTTTGTCCGCCTGAAGGCCCAAGTGCTTGTTAGTAACGGTCCGTAGTTCGAAAGAGTCCTTGGTGAACACCTAGTGGGTTATAGAACGGAGATCATCATGGAAAATGTGTTCAAAATATGGATTAGCAGACGAATTATATTAGAATGATAAGGAAATATTGCATACACACTTACTGCACGAGTTTTCATTGTCTGCTTCCCGATGAATGCTCCAAACCAAATGTGGAAGATCCCTCCAATCATATCGACCTCATGGTAGTTGCCTGTAGGGTAGGTTAGCAAAGTAAATTATCAGTTATACGCATGAGGCAATCAGAAATAAAACAGGGATCTCTGTGTCACTTACTGGGTCCGAAACACGTTAACCAGATACCAACAGCCATGAGGGTCGTGGCGACGGAAAAATCCCTGTCGACAATGAATTCATCACTGCTGACCTCTTTGTCATTGCTATCGAAGGCACGCCAGAACGGGCTACGGATGGCTACCATGTGAAGAGAGAATGACTTGGGTGCTACCTCACCGGTTAAGAAGGCAACATTACTCTTCTCTTCGTGTCGGAGATATGGTTGAAGTTGCGGCGATTTGGACGGCTGGAGAAAGGCCGCGGCACCACCGCTGCCGGCCAGGGCAAAGATTAACGACGAGAGTTTCATCTTGATAATAAGAGACGATGAGGGTGTTGTAAACGCAGTCTACCGATTGGACAACTACTTCTTGATCACGGCTACCTTACTGTTAGATGGCAACAGACAGCAGAATAAATATGGTGGTTCGTTCATCTGATGTGGAGCAGCTGGCGACAGGGTCTAGTTGTGGAATTAGTATGATTCTACGTACGAGCTCAAAACGAGTGTCTTTCGCAGGAGGCATCTATCGCCACTTTATCGCTCCTTGTCCAATTTGCAAGTAGAAGGAAGTGAGAAATGAGAGAGGAAAGTTGGATTGTAGGATGAATTAAAAAGGGTGATAACGTTCAACAGAAGCAATATCTCAACATGATTATTACTTTTTACTCTAGGCATCTTGCATCGCCCTACGAGCAGCTCGTCTTGCGAGCTTTCGTTCACGCTTCAAGTCGGCTCCAGTCTTTTGGCCAGATGAATGTGGGGGTGCTTTATTCTCCGTCACAAAGGAAGTGGCAACTGGTAAGGTTTCCTTGGGCTTGCTCAAAGGTGTTTTCTCCTCTTTCTGCTCTGCTGGCTCTTCTGCAGCCTCAGTGAAGTCCTTCCCTTTTTTGGACTTGGCTGCGTCATTATCTTCGCTTCGCAAGCTAAGTGTTATCCTCTTCTTCTCTCTGTCTATCTCAACAATACGAGCATTTTCCACTTCATCCCCAACATTCAACACTTCGCCGACACTTGAAATGTACGAATCGGAGATACATGAGATATGAATAAACGCGTCAGAATGACACCCAATGTCAATGAAGGCACCTAGGCGAGGCTTGATGTATTGCACTTTGCCACTGTAGCATTTATTAACTTCAAAATCGGTGACAGGCTTTCTACCAATACAGCGACGTTTGTCATCCTTTTTCGGCGTCTTCTTTGATTGCTTAACTTCATCATCAGCCACAGGTGGCGCGGTTTCTTCTGTACTGATTTCAGTGCTTTCCGTCGTGGACGAGATCTTCTCTGATTGATCTTTCTCAGTAGCTTGGTTTGTGTCATCTTTTGTTACTTTGTCCTCCTCTACTTCATCTCCACGCCTGCCTCTGCGGCGTTTACCACGAGAGCGAGTATTTACCTGCGCCACCATGTCATCATCATCATCATCATCAGACGAGTCGTCTTCATCCGCGGCAGCAGAAGAGGATGGCACGCGTTTCGTTTCGTTCTCCTCCTCAGAATGCACTCGCTCAGCATCAGAGATACTGTCTACATCAGGTTCTTTACCTTTGGCGGTTTCAGTGGTTTCATCCGTTGCTACTTGTACTTGTGCTTCGATGGAACTCTTGCTCTTTTCACTCTTTATCTTTTTGAACTCCTCCATCTGCTTCGCCAATTTTTGCATCTGTTGCTCCAGCTGTGCAACAGTGCTCTCTTCTCCTTCGCCAGATCCTCCACCAGACATAGCTTTCGTTAATTGCTCCATCTTCCTCTTGAGATGCTTCGGCTTCTTTGGTTTCGTCTTCTTTGCTGCTGCAGCCTTTCCTACATTGCTTTTCTTAGCTTCGAAGTTGTTTTTTCTTACATTGCTTTTCTTCGAGGATGCATGATTGTCACCGCCTTTGAACTTCTTCACGGGAGTTCTATTGCTAGATTCTGGTGTACGCTTACGGATTGGTGGAGGAGCCTGGCCTTCTAGTGGCTTGAAAATCCCCTTAGCTTTACGAGCTATCTTCCTCTGAAGGCGAACTTGAGCGATGTTGCCGTGTCCTTTTTCCTTTGCATCAGTTTTTTTCACTTCGGCCGGTGCTGACTCTGCAGTATCATTTTTTTGCTGTGCTGCTGCTTCTAGACGCTTAAGCCGGCGGCGCTCCTTGGCAGCTTCTCCTCCCATGTTATCACTTGATAGTTCTGAAACTCTCCAGCAAAGGTGTGTAGGATGGATGGAGATAGCGGTAGGTTTGGTTTTTGGTTGTTGATTGGATTCTTGGTTTGGGAGAGGCAGGACAGGCGATTCGCCCAGAGAAAGCGATATGATCCTGCATGCGTTCCTTCGTTGCAGACGAGGGAAGGAAAAAAGGGCTCAATGCATGTAGTAGAATGTTCATGTACCTCTCTTATAATACTCTCCATTAGGTTTGATGCAGCTCATACAGTATTTTACCAGTCTCAGTTACTACTGAAAGGATTCCAAATCGAGATCATCCATGAAAAAGTCGTGCTTGTGATTCAAAATGGATACAGCCTTCTGAGGGTTGTAAGCTGGTGGCAATACTTCCTCTTCAAATCTTGGAAATTGAGGTAGGCTGCCATCTTCACTTCTTAGGTACGGCCATGCTCTATTATCTTTTGCACACTCAGCAGTAATATCCCAGCTACTAACAATGCCAACAAAGTGTTCTTCGTGGACTACGATGACATGGTGCATTTTTTCTCGCTCGAGGATTGATGCTACCGTGTCTCGATCATCATCTGGATTGCACGTCACAAGACTATTCGCTCTGATTATGTGTTTACAAGATTCGTCAATATCAACTCGGCGACGATACGCTTGTAGAATGTCTGTCTTCGTAATGATTCCTTCAGGAATGCTCTTGTCCGTATCATCTTTCTGGGTACATACGATTACAACTGCACCGACTTGTTTTGACACCATAAGATCCAGCACCTCTTGTACCGAACTGCTAGAATCCGCTGTCACTACCTGAAAAGTTGGGAGTATATATAGAGAAAGAAGGTAAATGTGATTGCCCTAGAATTCACGGAAGACACATCATATGCAACTACATTATAGACACAGACTAACGGACCTTATCAGCAGAAGCCATGAAACTAGAAACACGCATTATCTTTTGTTGCAAGTATTAATTTCTTTTGTTTTGATGTTATTTTAAGGTTGTTGACATAATATGCTTTCAATCAACAACACACACCGCTTCAATTAGTTTCTCCAATGCCAGCCTTCGCATTTCACGAGTTCGCTTCAAGCATACCAGTTCCACCGTTAGAGGTACCATAGGATTCTCCGAACTTCAAATTCATAAAAATGCAAATCAGAGCATGGTAGCCGCCGACATATATTAGCTGCCTCTATCATAACGATACTATCATTCAACTATCATAGCTATCATGCCATTCTCCAAGGCACAGAGAAGACAGATATTCTCGACATTGTCTTCCATCGTCGAGCACAGCTTTCTTGATGATGCAGAAGATTCTGTTGCAGGCGTGATACCGAGTCCGAAACCGAAACCTACTCATCAGATAAATAGGCCGACTGCCGAAAAGGTCACCAGTCGCCGTCGCCACATTCAATCCTTCATTGTTGTATACACAATGATATTCTTCAATGGTTGTAAGTCACAAAGTGGAATGATGTTGTTGTGTAGAGTAATGCACATGTGTACGCTGCCATCCTCAACTATCCATGATCACTGCCATCCTCAACTATCCATGATCAATTCTTTTCCTAGGTTGCTTCACTGCTGTTGTGCCTTCAATACCATTTTATCTTCAACAGCTAGCTGCACCTCCATCATTCATGGGTCTCGTAGTGAGTGCCTACAGCCTCGGCCAAATTATTGGAAGTGCTTGCATTGCAGGCTGGTCGAACCACAAGTTTGACAGCAAAACACTTCTCACTCTGACATCGATGAGTGGAATAGTTGCAACACTTTTTTATGTAATCGTTGCAAATCACTGGTCTATCCTATTTTCTAGATGGCTTACTGGCGTATCAGCAGGGTGGGAATTCACAACTGAGCTCGCATTCATTTCAAGCAATACATCAGCAAAAGAACGCACTGTATTTCTTTCGTCTGTGACAGCTGTAAATTTGTTAGGATTTATAATAGGTCCAGCTCTTTCTACTCTTCTATCAATGCTCAACTTCGAATTCATGGGATTAGCAATAAACGAATACACAGGCCCTGGTTGGCTTTTGGTTGTTCTTTTCGTCGTTGACTTGATGATGGTACGAGTATTCTTCGAATCCTCTTCTAGTCTCTCCGAGGAACACAGTCAATTGTTGGTAAATGGAAAGAACGAAAACCAATATGGAACTATTGTGGACGAAGAAAGTGATCGCGTAGAGAGTCAGGTCATTACAGAGCAACGGTTGCCCTCTCTGCTTGTGGTGGGCAGCTTGATCTTTATTCAATTCAGTCTCATGTGTTGCTGGAGTCAACTGGAAACGATTGCCTCTCTTTTAGCTGGAGACTCATTTGGTTGGCATATCCACGAATGCAACGTGCTATTCATTTGTGGAGGAGCAGCAAGTCTTCTTGCTTATGTTACGTTTTTCTTTGCATCTAAACGGATTGAGGACAGATTCCTGATCGCATATGCCATCATTGCATGCGTCGTTGGCTTACTATTGATGATTACATGGAGCTCTCCGCTTCCTTATCTGTGGCGTTTTGTTACTGGGTACCTAATTGTGAACATGGGCTTCATGACTGGCAGGCCAGTGACTTTTGCGCTGTACAGTAAACTGATACCAGAGAAAAACCAAGGAGCTTATCTCGGTTACATGGTTGCTGGAGGTTCTGCCGCTCGTACCATAGGCCCATTTGTTGCTGTTTTCTGTTACTACCATATTGGAAATGGGATGAATACTCTTGCTTTATTTGGTTCTATTGCAACAATCATGATAATGTGTCTTATTGTGATGTTTACACTATGGTCATCACTGATACCATCAGTTTCAGTATCAGTTTCAGTGGCTGGTGCCAGTAAAGAAAAGAGCTCAGATGGGAGTGTATCCTTTCATCACAGTGAAGGATTGAGCATGCATGTCGACAAAGCAAATGGCAACGTATCAAAGACTTCATTGGCGTAGATTAATTGTCAAAAGTCCTTGTTTTAAGCCTTTTTCTCAATCAATGGGACATACACTGGATCGTACATCTTCTTCTGCACAAAAGCATCAAGATTAGCCAAAGCTTTTTCGTCCAGCCTTGATGCCTGTCCAGTCCTAATTGCTTCTTCAATTACTGCAATTGCTACCTTTTTAGACACATCTCGGATTGTGGAGAGATCGGGGAATACTTTGCCTTGTGATAGCTCATCTTCTGTCAAATAGTTCGCTAGTGCCTCCGCCGCAACGTACAACATTCTATCAGTCACAGTTTTGGCACCGCAAAGAGTCACCCCTAGGCCTATTCCGGGGAAAACAAACATATCTGATACATTGCGGAAGATGTGACAAGTAGGAGTCAGCTTGTAAATAAAGTAAACCAAAGAACAAGATGTAAAAGAGATGGACACTCACTGTTACATTGGGTTGGATAAAATGTTCTCCCATCCTTCAACTGGACGGGATCGAATGGACTTCCAGATGCAAAGATGCATTTGCCGTCAGTCCATTCGAACGCTTGCTCCGCAGAACACTCAGCTTTGATTGTGGGATTACTCAAAGGGAAAATGATAGGGCGCTCACAATGTTTGCCCATGTCTCGAATGAGCTTTTCCGAGAAGAGTCCACCAACTGCCGTCATGCCAAGAATCATTGTTGGTTTATGCTTGTTGACAATCTCATTCAAAGACAAGCCACCATCGGTGTCACGCGCAAACATTGCCTGCTCAGGTGATAATTGATCAAGACGTTCTGTTCCGAGAAGTCCCTTCTCATCGGCAATGAAGAAACAATTCTTTGCCTCTTCCTCTGAACGACCGTGTTCCAACATAGCTTGATACAATACCTGTGCAACTCCGATTCCAGCGCTGCCCGCTCCAGC
>Ga0209652_1001863_pt1 | contig 16956 bp, 15 predicted proteins | sample SaaInl74LU_5_DNA_FD_184641 | JGI IMG/M metagenome (GOLD analysis project Ga0209652, IMG submission 184641) | Marine microbial communities from expanding oxygen minimum zones in the Saanich Inlet - ESP_74LU_5_DNA (SPAdes) (version 2) | ecosystem: Environmental > Aquatic > Marine > Intertidal zone...
ATACAAAGGACTCAGAACTATTGCCCTTTACAGAAACATCTCGACTATGCCAGGAAGAAGAAGCCCCTTTGCAGCCTCAGCCTACGCGATTGCACGGGGAACGAACACAGTGGAAGAGAGCGATCTCTTTGAATATCCTGATGAAACACATCCTACCTCTAATATTCCTCGAGCCGTCTTCCAACCACTTGACGGGGCATCCGTCGCAATAATAACCAACACATCCAGAAGTGATGGAAAAAGCGACACTGCATACATAAATATGAAACATCTGGAAGAGTTTCATGGGGGCACAGTTGAAAATTTCGGTGGACATGTAGTCGAGCTGAATGGCACAAGCAGTATAACGCATGCAATTTGGATTACGACAGATGATGATAAAGGGAATGATCTCTCTCAGTTATCCAATGAGGCGCTTGCGAAATTACATAGCTGCTTGGCAAACTCTATCCCCATTGTAACACCGCTTTGGTTGACGAACATTGGTGATTTAGTCCCTGGACAACATTGGAGTGAAGTAGACGTGGAACAATATAAACCTGCAGTCGTGAAGCTACTTGCTCAAGCGGTTGATGACGATATATATAGTGGCAGGGCATCAATCTCTCATCAACATGCAAGTTATGATATAAGTGAGAGCCGAAGAGATGATTCTGCCAGATTGAGTGCCTCTATCAATGAGACGTTTCGTACTCTCGTCGATGAAAATCCTGACGTGATGGAAGAGGAAAGTATTCGAAGGGCGATGGAGCTGAGTATGCTTGATTTTGCTCTCGTTCATCGTACTGAACAAAGACAACATAAATCACACATCAATTCGCGACAAAAGAAGAAGAGCAATGCAAAAGACAAATTACCACATGAAATATTGGGTGTTACTGCAGATGCGACGAAAGAGGAAATCAAAATGGCATACCGGCGGCGTGCACTCGAAACCCATCCTGACAAAGGTGGTAAGGCTGGTGAATTTGAAGCAGTTGCACATGCTTATCGAGTGTTGCTGAATCCCAATTACGACGTTTCTCTTTCATCTTCTTTTGATAGAAGCGAAGGGCTGCCATTGAAAAGCACATCACATTGGGATAATGAGTTGAAAGACCATCGAAATCTTGTTCGTGAGCTATACCAGAATCATAGTGAAGATATCGATGCCAATATACAACGGCAGAGCTTCACTCTAGAACGTTTAGGACTGCGTTTCCAAGAAGCTGGCTCACGCATTCATAATGAGAAGAATGAGCTGATTAGTAACGCTTGCTTCTACATCAGTTTGGCAAGTAGTTATCTAGGTGGGATTGGTGCGTTGTCTGTTTGGGGCGATGACAATTTTGCAGATAATCCCGAAAATGCTTTACTCAAAGAAGCAGATGATGAATTGATAACAGAAACTGCGTTGCAGTTGAAACGAACTATAGAGGCGGCAGTGCTTTCTTCACATCCTGAGTGGGCAGCGAGGGGAATTGTTGGAGAAGAGGTGCAAGCTTTCTCGGACTTTCTTGTGTACATCTTGGAATCGAAGACAATAGTTAGTGATTGGGCGGTAGTAGTGTTTGATAAATGTTCTGGCTTTGTCGATGTATATAAAGGAAAGAACTACCAAGACGAGACTACAACGGACAACGCTACGCAAACATCCAATACTCTGACAATCCAATATGTTCCTGGTCATTATCAGCCGTTAGTGGCTGCGTCTTACGATTCTGAGAGACCTTCACTTAAACAGATTTTGTCAGTACTTGATGAATCAGGTGTTCTCTATGTAGTTACTGATGGTAATGCATGAGTTATGACTTTTTTACAGATGATTAAATAGGCTTTAAACAGAGTACCTATTTTGCTACGCAATCAACCCTCCCAATCTTCAATAATTCGTTCACAGCTTGGACGCAGGGTTGACACGAAGACATTCTACTGACACTAAATACAACCTCTAAATGTAGTCACGTCCTCTTAAGTCAACTTCTCGATGAGGAGCATGCCCAGTCTCTTCTCTCCTGTCCTGTCTCAAAAACTTGGGCCACCACGCTGGCTTCGCCCTCTTCCTCATGTACACGCCGTAAATTGCAACTCCGATCAGCATGAAGGGAATAAGGACACCAAATGAGATACCGGCGGCCTTCTTCGCTTGTTGTTGTTGCTGTTGTTTCGGGGTGAGATAGGTTCCATCAAGAACAGCTGGCCCTCCAACTCCGCAACACATTGAGTAGGTATCGACGGGACGTTCGTTGTGGACACACTGTGCCTCAAGGCCTGTCACAGGCCTGAAGATAGCAATCATCTTGTATTCATCGCCCCAGTCACTAGATTCGCAAGCTCCAGGGTCAGCAAGATGACAGCTTGCGCAATCCTCATTCATCCACACAGTTGTCCAAGATTCATCATCACCATCGGGAGTTGGGTACTGTCCTCGAGCAAAACGGGCACGAATTTCAGGGAGAGTACAAACACGGCCAATGCCCACTCTGGCGCACTCATCTTGAGCAGCATTAAAGTTCATGGTGTAAAGGTTCTCCATTCCACCATGGTAGTATGACTTTCCATCTGATGCCATCGCCAACTCTGGAGTCATGCCCGCGTTGGATGCTTCCGACGAGTACATAACTTCATAAAGATGTTCATTGTAAGGAGCAGAATACACTCTAACCTTGTCAGTTTCATCGCCTGCTTCCACGGGATAAGAAACGTCAATAAAGCGCACGGCACGGTTACCAGTATCTGGCATGACGATAATGTGAGATTTCGAGTCAGCAGTGGGCAATACATCAATATCATGAACAGTAGCACTGAATCGAGCTTCCTTCCCTGATCCATCCACCCATTCGGCATCCTTCAATCCACTTCCTGCGATTTGGACACAGTTGTGCCACTGTTCATCATCATCATCCCAAGTAAGACGGTAAATAGCAACACCGTTGTGCTGTCCCTTTTCGGGAGTAGGGTGTCCCAACACAAATGCATAATCGTCGATAATAACCATATCCATAAAGGTCATATCAGTTCCTCCATACAAGTAATCACAATGGTAGTCCAAGGGCAATTTGTAGGCTGTCACCTTGTCATAATCCAAAGGGTTGTTTCCATCACTGTCTCTAGTCTTGACAATATGCACATACTTGGAACTGGTCAAAATGATATTCTTAAGGCTGCTAGTGTGATGAATACCGTTAATGTCATTTTCTTCAATTCCTGCCTCCCCAATCTTGATAGCATGCTTGGCAGAGGGGTCCTCCTTCGAAGGGGACAAGGGATTGAAGCTAAAGACACCTCCGGATTTGTGCGTCATATATCCAGAAGATCCATCGGCGGCGGCAGAAACCATGCGGATATTACCATCGTTCTGGTACTTTGGGTTCCACCCATCATACCATACAGGAGTGATCTGTGATTTTTGGGTGAAGCCGCTAAAGTCGAGACTCCTGGCCATATCAGCCAGTGGCTTGTCGAGAGCAATCTTGAAAAACATGAAGGGGTTGGTGATGAAGATGTGCTTACAATCAGCACATGATGTGATACTGATGGGATTTACCCATCTGTCAGGGTTATCATTGACGCTCTCGTCGTGCAAGACGTAGTGTCCGACAACAGCTCCGCCGGCCTTATTGTCAACAATGAGGACGGCATCGATGGAGGAGTCTACCAATGCGACGTAACGCTCTGTAATTGGGTAGATTGCTCTGGGGCCATGGCCCACAAGATCAGCCGATGAAAGGCCGGTGAAGACCGAGAGGAGAAGGGATGAAAGGAACCACTTCATGGTGTTGTTGCTTCTTTGGGTAAAATGTAAATGATGAAGTCGCCAAACGGAGTTGATACCTACACACTTGTCGGTTCATTTGATCTTCTTATCGTGGCATTGCCTTGCATTGCTGAATCGTATTAGCCGTTCGCGGAGTTTGGGGCGTGGAGAGAAGCCACACAAGATCGATCAACTTCCCCCGTTCAGGAAAAGAAAGTTTGCGTGACGGTCACCAATCAGACATCTATCTTAAAAAAGCTGATGCAAAAAAGTACGAGTGCAATGCTTGCAATAGCAAGACTTATGGGTGCCCAGTATGTATTGGGAGGGCAATGGACAGCTGCAACAATGTAACAGATTGCAACGAGTATTCTTTCAGCCCTACTCAGAGATTCATATCATTCAAAGCTAAGCCAAAGTAGCAAGGAGAACAATGGCAACAAGCAATTCATCGACATCGATCGGGAGCAGAACCATTTTTGACAGTCTAACATTCCTACCCAATCCGACGAAATCAAAGCAGCAGCGAAATTTATACATCAAATATGTCGCCCCATCTTCCATCATGTGTCTACTCGCATGTGCCGCTCCAGCATATGGATTCAACGTTTGGCTTCTTCCTGTGAGCCTCTCGTTGTATGGGCCTGATGCTATCTACTCAATGTCAAATGGCATAATCCTCTATTCATTTTCATGTCAAACTCTCATGTGCGGTTTTATAACAGAGTTATTATCGTCCAAGATGAGACAATCGCACACAAGCGTCACTTGTGCTGCTGCTACAATAATCTATCCACTTGGTCTCGTTCTATCAGGTCTGTCACTCCAATACGCTTCAGCAGGAACGGCTGCAGAAGTCGGCTTCTTTCTATCACAGTCCCTTGTTTGTGGCACGGGACTTGCACTTGCGTGGTATCCAGCGCAGATTGGGATCGTCATGTGGTTCAAAGAAATTGACCGACCATCTGTAGGAGCGGGCCTCTTTGGATTCCCTTGGATTTTGGCCAATGACATTTTCGTGGTGGGGCTCAGTATTAGTCGTCCGTTACGACAATCCCATTTCATTCTACATCACTGCTGCTGTGATCTTTCTTATAAGTTTGCCTAGCATCTTTTTGTTTCGCACGCCGGCTGAGCTTCCGCTACCACTTGAAGGTTTGGGACAGCCGCTGCTAGTAGAAGTTGAAGGTCTGGGCCAGGCAGAAGGCAACAATGCTTCTGACGTGGAAGAGCAGCAATCCGCAGAGAGCATTGAGACAGCAGCCTCTCACATACTGACGAGGAGCCAATTCAATCGTCATCCTCAGAGTTACATTCAATTCTTTGTTTGGATTTTTACAGTGATACCTGGTTTTGCTATCAAGTTCACGATCTCTCCACTGATGAGCTCGGTATTTGGAGCGTCTGTGAAACTACAGAGCACAGCATCGTACATATTTCTCTTCTTTTATGCTACCTCGCGGCTATTCACTGGGCTTGTAGTTGGCCGTGTGAAACTTCGTACAGTCGTAATGACTTCGACCATCGTGTCATTCCTTTGCTTCTTCTTCGTTGGATCGGTTGTGTTGAAAGGCTTGACTAGTGCGGGTTGGATGTGGGGCTTTATCGCTACAAATATCGCGATTGCATCCTCTCTTGGTGTGGAGAAGGTTCTGATATCATTGGTGAGTCTAGAAAACTGGGGAGTTAACAACATGCCGAGAATGGCAGCCAGGGGAGTCTTCGCACTCACAGTCGCTGCTTTCATCGGCCCACTATTCGTTTGGCTGGGACTGTCGTATCCTGGGAATATTTACCTTGACTCCACCTTAAATTCAATGCAGCAGAAGGCCGAACTCGAACGGAGCGTGGGCGTGGCTCTTCTTATTCTTGGGGCTTTTGGCTTTTCTGGTTTCGTTGGCCACTGGCTTTTTGTCAAACCGTATAAACCAAGCAGTGTGTAACTTCTTCATTTTTATAGCTTCATAAACTATTTACGTGAATTAAATCAAAAGACTGACACTTCCTCCTCGATATCGGGTTCATCGAGTCGGTCCATGGCTGCTTTGATCAAGTTATTGTCTTTCGGGTCTAAATCAAGAGCTGTCAAGAAGCATCTCAGCGCCTTCTCTGGTTTTCCCATCCTCTTGTAAACTTTACCCATGTTAAAGTGCACCGATGCCTCCTTCGGTGCTGCCGCACGAACCTTTTCAAGTTCAGCAAGTGCATCATCTGCTCGATCCATGGACATGAATATTGTTGCCCTCTGATAATGAGCTTGAGGATTGCGTGGATCAAGACGAAATGCGCCAGCAAGAGTTTCCAATGCTTCGACTGTCTTGCCATTCTGATGCTGTGCCATTCCCAAGTGGCAATGCAGGACTGAACTTTGTGAATTGATTTCCAAAGCTCTTTGGAAGTGATATTCGGCAAGATCAAACTTCTCCTGGCGGAAGTATATTGCTCCTAGTCCGTACCATGCATTATAATGGCGATTATCGACGCGGATGGCGTCACGATAGCATGATATTGCCTTCTCGAAGTCTTCATTGGATGTGTACTCGTGTCCACAGAGAGTATATGCGTAGGTGTATGTTGGATCCAGCTGAATTGATCTACTAAAGAACGTGATCGCCGTCTCATGTTCCTTCTGCAGCGAGAAGCAATTACCTACCACAAACCAAGCTTCAGGTGCCATCTTATCAAAGTCCACTGCTTTCTGCGCAAGATCTGACAACTCGACTTCTTTCTTCAATTGCCAATATGTTGTAGAGAGGATGTCTAGTCCCTTGATACGATGAGGATCAATCTTTTGCATATTCTCCAGTGCCCGTTGCGCATTTTGATAATCAGTCATTTCAAAGTAGGCACGCCCAATTTGATGCTGTACCCAGCCCGTATTGATTTGTTCGAGTGGGAGCTCTCGAAATAATTCGAGTGCATCTTGTGAACGATTCTATGTTGAGAATGACGAGTGGCAGTCGTTAGAGGCCTGGTAACGAACATCTCAAGAAATGACAACACGACAGAACCTTACCTGACATAAATATTTGTACGCGGCACCATAACAAGATAAAAGCTGTAAAACTTGGCTAACATGATGATTTTCCGTCTCTCCATCCAACAAATTGATAGCTCCATCAAATCTTTCTGGGCCAGGCGTCATTTCCGAAACAGCCCGTACTGCAGACTCATCGTCAACTTTCGTTTCGTCCTTCTTTGGTGATTTACGTTTTGCAGTACCCCCATCGATAGTAGTAAATAGTGCACGTTTCTCTCCCTTGACAGATGATACTGCCGCATGAAAGGGTGCCGGTGCATCATTCGGTGTTCCAGGAAGTGGAGTTTGCGAAAACGTCAAGTCATCACCAGTTGTGGTTGTGTGAGGGACTGAGATGTGAGAACTTTCTGCAAACCCAACACTCTTGCGTGATTTTGATTGATACCGCGGAGATTTCGATTCAGGACTGGGCTCATACGTCATACCGGCAACGACACGTCGGGCCCTGTCCAATACTTCATTGGCATACCCAATTGCCGAATCTTTTGGTGCACTTTCATCGATTGTTGTGGTCATTGGAGTTGCCTTCTGCGCTGTTGTTGCCACTGACGAATCAAACAATTTCGTTTGGGGCAACTCAATCCTGCTGCGAGTCCGAGATGCAATTGTTGAGGTGGTCGCGGGTTGATGCAAGTTGACGTCCTGCTTTGCTTCTGTATGAAATTGAGAGTCGGTACCTGTATCAATTTTCATTTGATCAAAGGTACTGTATGGCGTAGATGGTGTGCCATATCGATTGAGTTTGAAGCTGTGTAATGATTGTTGACCAGGGGTTGCAGTTGTAGTTGCAGCCGCAGCAGCGGTATTGTTCACAGATACATTCCTACCAGTTGGTAAAAAATTATGCTGCCTCCCCATGATAGCCCCCTCCCCTCCCCTAGGCGATAACAAAGGTGCATCTACGCCAAAAATAGACTTTGGGTCATCGGCCTCCTCCACATTCGAGCCTTCCGCTCCGCCCAATTCACACAATGCCTCATATGAAGTCCACATCAACGGATCTAATTTGAGAGAAAGACGATAATACTCCATTGCACGATGACGTCGATTCGACCTACGACAAATATTCCCCAACAAATTCAAGCCCGCTGCACCATTTGGAATAGGACATGACGGTGACATGTCATTATTTTTGTTGACAGACGAATTAATAATCCAAGCATCCATTGCCTCATTCCGATTTCCTCCTCGAATTTTCACCTCCCCTCTTGCAATACACTTTGAAAATTGTTCTCTTGCATGTTTCAATAGTGCCTCTTCGGCCTCGCCATAATTGCCCAAATCAAAACAGCACTTGGCCAACAGATATCGTGCCGAGCTTCGCGTACGTTCCAACTCTATGCCCGCTCCACCAATAGTGACATCATTACCATCTCCTGCTAAATTATTTCTACTACCGCTGTTTGTCGCATTCCACTCCATAGTCGACTTAGACAACAACACACTCCGTGCCCGCTTGGCACTCCCACTGCGATAATAACAATGAGCCAACAGATAAATGGCATTTTCGCTCGTGGGGCAATGAGCGGCGAGACGCTCTGCGAGAAATATGGCATTGTCGTAGCATAGGAGGCTGAGGTAGGTTTGGATTAGGGAGGTGTAGACTACCTCGTCGGGGTCTATTCCGTCTTCTAGTGGGTTGGCGGCTGTCATGGTGATCAACTCGCAATCAATCAAAAAATGAAAATGATTTTTGAAAGCTTTTTGAAATCCGCCCTCTAGATACAAAGTACCAGTATCTATTAATGTAGGCTACTGCAGTACCAGTACGATGACGTCATAGAGGACAAAACGAATCCACGCCGAATCCACGTCGTCGATGAGAATTCAGAATTCTCCAGAATTTGGATCTTTTTGGAGGCTCTGCGTAGGAATTAGTACATCTACACCCCTCAGTAGCCCATGAGTGCGTGGCCGGCACCAAAGTTTGATGCCGAGAAGAAAGTATGCTTTGGACCATTTTGTAAGGAATCTAGCAATTGCAATGCACCACAAATTGTTCCATTGGATATTCCAAAGACACGCTTCAACAATCTGCCTCTCACAAAGTAACAGTTGGTAGTTTTCTTTACATTATTACTCTGCAATCATGACGATCAAACCTGTTCCTAGTATTAGCTCCATCGGTGTTGTTGCTGAAGAATCCATCAGGTTAGTTTAAATCGGCGACACATCATTTTTTTGTGCATATATGGAATATATTGAAGAAAACAAATATATAATCATACTCCTAACACTTGCTCTCTTTATTCCAAACCAGAGATGAATGCAGTGGCAAAGTGCCTCAATCTGTCGCCGACATGTGGGAATCTCTCAGTCCAGAAGTTCGTACTGCGCTCATTGCATCTGAGCTCAAAGTCGATTCCTCCAACTTAAAACAAACACAACGTGACCGTTCCGAGAGTTCCACTCCTACGGTACTTTCACGTTCTAGTTCAGAACTATTCTTTGACCAATCCTCTTCTTCTTGCGACAGCTCCAAAGAGTTGGAAGGAGTAGCACAAGTTGAGAAATGCCCCGTATCTGGTGCTAAAGTCGTTTTAACACCCGTCGAACGTGCTCCCAAGAATGTCTTTGCCTTTACCAAAACACAATCCCTTGAGAAATCAGAGGTTGTCAAAACATCATCGGCGACTGTCACCACAACTACCAAAGTTGTGTCCACATCTCGTGGATGGCGCAATATCTTTTCATTGCCCATCTCATATGATGTGAACATGGTAGCACATGGGACATTGTTTGATACTGTGAATTCACAATTGTTGGATGCTACCGGTGTCCATCCTGAGGGATATAATACTCGATTTGCCGTGGTGGATACGGAGGTTCAGGCGTTGTATGGTGACAAGCTTCGTAGTTACTTTGAGCACAAGGGAATTGAGTTGACTGTTTGTGTGGTGAATGGTGGTGAAGCCGATAAGAGATCAGAGGTACGTTTGATGTGTTGTGTCTAACTATGAAACATCAGTTTGTTCTTGTTGTTGCATCAGTTCATCTAGAACAACTCATTCTAACCATTTCTACTTCCAACATCAACAGGCTGTTGACAAAATCCTTGACGATCTCTGCGCTTACAAACTGAGACGTCGTGAGCCCTTCCTTGCCATTGGTGGAGGATGTGTCCTTGACATTGCAGGAATGGCCGCATGTCTCTACCGTCGTGGAGTGCCCTTCGTCAGAGTCCCAACAACTCTTCTTGCCATCGTGGATGCCAGTGTAGGTGTGAAGAATGGTATTGATTACTGTTGTGCTGTAACTGATGAGACATACAAAAACCGTGTTGGTTCATTTTATGCTCCATCAGCATGTTTGTTGGATCCTGCCTTCATTGCATCCCAGGATGCGAGAAATATTTCGAATGGATTTGGAGAGATTCTCAAGTTGGCTCTTGTGAGATCATCGGATTTGTTTGATCTTTTGGAGGCACACGGAAAGACTCTTATCGATACTCGTTTTGAGGATGAGTCATTGAGAACTGCTGGTGTGACCAGTCGCATCATTGATTTGTCTATTCAAATCATGTTGGAAGAGTTGGGCCCAAATCTATGGGAAACAAAGCTCGACCGTTGTGTTGACTACGGTGAGTGGAACAACGCTCATGTCTATTCTTCTACATCTTCTCTGTAACAAGTGATACTCATGCTTTGATCTCTCTTTTAGGACATACCTTCTCCAAATTGTTGGAAATGGTCCCTGGTGCCGACATCATGCATGGTGAAGCTGTCAATGTAGACGGTTTCTTCTGCATCGTGCTAAGTTACCTCCGTGGTTACATCGGCATGGACACTGTCAATCGTGTCTTTGCTTGCATGAAGTCGCTTCTTCTGCCAACAAATTCATCAGATCTTGAGCTTGAACTTGCTTGGCAAAGTTGCAAAGATGCTATTGAGCATCGTCACGGCGAGCAACGTATTCCTCTGATAACTGAAATCGGTGAAAGTGTCTGTGTGAGTGATATCACAGAAGAGGAACTGGAGCGTGCGTTGGAAATGATGAAGACTTTCGATCACTAAGCAATATGATGCTTTTGTACAGTATGAGAATCGATGTGTCGGAGCTATTGTTGATTAATAGAAGATTCTGCTTGAAACTTCGCTACTTACTGGGGATATCTGGGTGGTCAAATCTTTCGTGATGCTATTTATCGTAATCAGTGCAAACAATTGCACTTGGACGGGAACTAATATGAAAGATTGATAACAGAGAGGGGTTGTTACATAATGTTATGTGTACATTGAGTTTGAAGAGTGTGCAGAAAGTGGGAGACTGAATAGAAGTCGATAAATTAAATACCACTCCATTCTTCTGCTTCTTCCTTCAATGCAGTTTTTCTCTTCTCCTTGAACACAGCAACTCGCTTTGTTATCATGTCGTCTAAGTCTTTCTCTCGTCCATCTTCAGCAAGCTTTGCGATAGTATTCGTTTCCGCCCATTCAGCCAGTTCAGTGATACTGAAAAGTCCATCCTTGTCCGTATCAATGTCGGCTGCAACTGCCATGGCCTCCTCCGTAGTCAATTGCCTTTTTAGTACCGTCTGCAAAACGTGTGCCAATTCCTCCATTGTTAGAACACCATCTCCGTCTTGATCTAGCAAGTGGAACTTGTTTCCAATTTTCACTTCCGCGTCTGTCAATTGAGTCTCAATCTTTCCAACCATTGATTCTACTCGACTCTTCAAACGATCGATTGCCTTCTGTAATTTCACGTCTCCTACGTCTTTTTCCTCGGGGATATCTTCTGTAGCCTTTGCATCAACATCACCTTCCATTGAAATCACTGTAGCGTCCTTCGCTTCCTTTTCGGCTTCCTGTTCAATTTCCTTTATGGCTTCCAATGCCTCTTCTTGCGCCTTCTCGTCAAAGAAGGGTTCAGCAGGACTCACCGCAACCGTAGCTTCTTGCGTTTTTTCTTTAGATGCGAGTGTCTTCTCTTCATCCAGCTGATCTGATTGTTCAGATTTGATGGTATCGGCCGCTGTATCATCTTCCTCTTCGGCAAGCATGGCAGCTTTAATGCGCTGTAGCTCCTCACGCTCACGATGGACTGGATCCGGGGAAGTCAATTGGCGAATGGCCTCAATTTCTTCGGCTGACAGTGAGTTGTCATCTTCGTCTTCGTCGTTTTCTTCCTCACTCAGAGTCTCATCCTTTTCGACAGGTGCTGCACTCTCAACTGGAATTGACTCATCTGCGGTGCTGGAAGAAGCATTTAACTTGGTTTCTTGGGCCATCTCTTCAGTCGATACATGCCCATCTTCCTTTGCTAATTCTTCCTCGGTTGTAGATAATTTCTCTTCCACTTCGGCGGGAGGTTGCTCCTCGGCCTTGGCTTTCGCTTTTTCCTTCTCTGCCTTTTCCTTCGCTGCAGCATCCCTCTCTTCCTGCTCCTCCTTAATTAATTCGTTCTGATGCTGCAAAACCTCAAGATGAATTTTCATCACATCTGCATTCGAAGACTTCTCCTCCGACGAGGCCATGTCTAATACAATTTCATTAAGAACTTCTTTGTCAATTCCTGACATTGCATCTGCCAATCCAGAAACACTCTTTGTTTCGTCATCGGTCATCTCGCCTTCTCCAGAGACCATCTCATCCTGCAAGAAGAACGCTCTGCTCATAATTAGCAATGTAATAGGCACATTCTTCTGAACACTAAGATCTAGCCACTGCTGAAGTGCCTTCGCATAAGCTTCCTTACTCAGACCAGTAGATCTCATCCCACGCTCCCTACATGCTTCACGAAGTTCCATCTTAGTAAGAGAGTCAATACCTTCCCACAAAATGCGCTGATCATCATCTTTCAGCAGCCGAATTCTATGCCGGAGTTGGAAGCGGAGTAAATTGTCATTACCATAGGGAGGAATTCCCATGTATTTGCACATATTGATGAGTTGCATTCGCCCCATGTTATCGAGCGTCAAGTTGTCTGCAAAATACTTGGAAAACTTTATGATGACATCTGGAGAAATAGCTTTACCGGTACGAGCCTTCTTCAAAAAGTCCAAGAATGATGCAGCCGTTTCTTCCTTCTTTGATTCCATCGACTTTGCATCAGAAGCATCCGCAGCATCTTGTTTACGAATTTCAGCAAACTTCTTTTGTTCTTTGGCAAGCTCGGTAAGAGTATCTTGGAAGAAACCAGCCATACTAATCCTCATTTGTAGCTCTCCCTTCATTTTCTCTTCTTCTTTCAGTGAATCTTGAAATGTCGATGGGAGCATATTTGGAAATATCTTGAGGGCAAACGGAAGAGCAAACTCCATAAAGGGAACCAACACAAAGATGGACATTGGAACTAATCGAAACACATCGGTGACAGTTCGGAGCAATTGTTTCCTCTCCCTTCGAGATAGGTTGCTTCCGCGCAATGTCCTGCCAAGGATATGTCTGGCAGTTCGAACATCAGCAGCGAGTAATTTGCTCCCCATCCAATAATGATGTGCCTCCTTGATAGCTGCTTCTTTCAACTCTCCAAGTTTGTTCTTGAAGTCCTTTGGATGAGTGAGATAAAACCACAGCACCCCTGGTGTTTTGGCTAGCATGTTCAAAACTGCTTTTAATGCCCATAGAGTTGCATCAGTCGCTTTCTTTACGATGGATGGTTCTGTCTTTAATGTCGATGCAACTAGGTCAGTTTTTGGTGACGGTGGCGATGCAGCCTTTTCCTTCTTTTCGTCTGATGAAGCTGTTCCCTTCTTGTCATCGTCAGAGTCAGACGTAGCTGCAGCTGCTGCAACATCAGGAGTCTTCTTCCCACTCTCGGTTGAGAAATGTCTGTGATCGATAGAGAGTGCCCCAAGATGAGATGCTGTAGAGTTCGCTAACAGAGGAGTGAATCTATCTCTATTCCCCAAGTGTGAAAATTCCAACATTCTATCACGGCGCAGCTGGACCAAGTCATTGCTGAAGTAGCGACGATTGATTAGAACAGTGGTATCCGCCACTGCAGTATTCGTTGGTGGGGCAGGGGCAGAGGGAGTGCGAATTTGCATCAGTGCACGAACGCTGCTACATCTTGTGATGGATGTGCTGAGTTGCCGCTCCTTTTTGCATTGAGAGGCTGTGAGCCTTCCAGCCGCTGATACACGCAACATTGTAAATGAGAATGATAATGAACTTTATGAAGGGTGCCCAGTGCCCAACCAACAAATACTTTGATCTCTACCAAGATTCGTTTGCTCCTTCGGAGTTGACGATGTGGACAACGTTTCATGAAGCGTGTTGTTTTTTTGCAGATGCTGGAAGAAGGAACGAAGCGCAAGGCGGGTCCTTTTTTGCCCGCAGCATGCGGCAGCACGCATCAAGGCGAGTCGCGAGTCACAGTTCACAGTCGCGAGTCAAATGGTTGGCGAGCCATGCATGCATTCTCATAATTTTGTCGAACCGCATCCCCTTGCCATAAAAGCCATTCATTCAAAGCGGCCCAGGGGAGTGAGTAAGAATCCACCAACAGTAAATATCAGTTGTGTGCAAGGGGTGGTCTAGTGTGTTCACTAAACAATTTCTAGAAGAAGAACGGCATTACTCTGACGGCAAAGTAGAAAGGATTCTGACATCAATACAAATCAAACTAATTTCACCATAATTTCAATATCATGTTGCTTCAGAGAGCGGTTGCCATGACACGACGTTCTTCAGCGTTGATTTCTGGTAGTGTCAAATCGATATCCAGAAAATATGCGCACTCTACGGCCAGGAATGGTGCAATAACTTCTTCTTCGTCGTTGATTACAAACAATAACTCGGCCCGGCTGAATTATGATTGTGCAGTAGCGAGAAATAGTAACCAGATAATGGTGGCCATCTCGTCCCGAACAATGTCCTCCAAGCCTTGCTTTTCTTGGGAAGAGAAACGAGTAGAAGTAACAACTCCAGAAGAGTTTCAACGACGATTAAATAGAATAGAGGTGAGTTGTTGATGGTACATACACTCGTGCATCGGGGCGGTCTTTCATTGACTCTCCCTATCCATGCTCATTTGCAAATCAAGAAGGTCTCACCTGTATCGTTCCATTCTCACAATGCTTAACATAATTCTGTCATGCCTCTACTCTGTAACAGCGGTTATCGGAAGAAGCTCAATTGTGCATACAAGACGTCAGAGAAAGTATTGAAACTGATCATTTCGAAGAGGAATTACAATGTGCAGAAATGGCAGTCGGAAATGCAAGCATGGCTTATTCTGAATTGTTAGAGGAATTAGCTCTTACAAATGAGGGAGTGCAATTACTAAATGAGGTTCGGAAGGTGGTTGCTCCAGCTATTGAGTCGTTGAGGGAAGAGCTGCGGCACATTGGAAAATTGAAGAGTAAGGAAGGTTGATGGTGTGTGAGAGAGATGAGATTGTTGTGCTTAATGTGACCGGTGGGTTATGTAAGTCTGTCTCTGAACGTTATTACTCTGTACTTCAACATAGAATAAGTACGTGAGATGAAAGCAAGAGAGTCAAAGCAACCTAAAAGAGTATTTAGGTTTAGGATATTTTTGTCAAGTGAAAGTTCATTCTCTAGCCATAGGTGATAGTAATAGGAAACTGTACTAGTATTTGACAGGGATGATAGAGGTAGGTGATAGCAATACACGTGCGTTGTTGTTATGAGAATACATCGAGCGAGTACATAGTTTAACACTGTTGCTGAGTGTTGCTCCTATCATAGAGGGTCTTAGAGTATCTAACTACACACCTCTTCTCTCCCACTGACGTCTTTTGCTTCAATTCAACTTCAACAGTCAACCAAAATCACTGCACCATAGCTGCCGCTACTTCCCTACCATACTCCCTTCCAACCCACGAACCAAGCTAAGCAACGATGAATAGAGCAATGCCTTCCTTATTAGTAATCTTAGCAGCTTTCGTCGCTACACCATGCATGGGATTTGCTCCTATGCACAACGCTGGACGCATGATTGCTGCCGTGCCGCCGACACTCAATAATCAAGTTGTTTTGGGAGCATCTCCTTTAGATGCAATGGATTTTGTCACAAATAGTGGGGCAGTCGATGTTGATGCGCTTGTGGCTTCATCTTCGGTGCTTCTTTCGGAGACAGAAGCTTGGGTACAGCCGCTTAGTATGGTGCTCGGGCCTTTCTTGAACTTTTTCTCATTTGCAATGGTAAGTGGATGATGATGTTCAGTGGATTGGATTGGAGTGGTTCTATTACTTATCTTCTTTGATTTGTTCTCTCTGCAGCTGTGTCGCATAGTTCTTTCATGGTACCCAACTGCCAATGTAAATGAAGTTCCATTCAATCTTATCGTTTGGCCTACTGAGCCCTTGCTTCGTATATTGAAAGGATCTGTTCCTCCTGCATTTGGTGTAGACATCACTCCAGTAGTGTGGTTGGGCTTGTTTAGCTTCATGAGTGAAATATTGTTGGGGCAGCAGGGTTTATTGACAATGAAGATGAAGTATGGAATTTAGGAAGCGTATGCAATGTATCATGATCTGCACTACATCTGAAGTAATACGAAATGAGATACGGTTTGTCACAAACTGAATGAAGAAGGAATCATCAAAGTTTATACCAGCAATCAGTCATTGATGGACTTGAACTGATGATTACAATATGAGATGTAAACTGCTAAGAATGAAAAAAACAATTTCATTTGTATTTTTATGTTACTCAGTTGTTGGCAACTAGCAAGTTCGTATTCCCCAAATTATAGCAGTTCGCTACATAGTTTACGATAGCTTTGGCATGAAAGATCCCAAAACGTTGTAGTACAATTCCTTTCTCTTGGAGTACCTCTTCTCTCTGGTGCTGGCATCCAAACTCCAGATCTTTCCCTTATTCACACACAAGAGTAATAATTGATGTGTACCATCGTTAAGAGCAAAGTCAAATGTGTAGAATAGAATTCCTTCGGTTTGACGCTCTAAAGCAGCAATAAGCTTAGCGTCACGCTTGGCGGCGAGGCTCGCTCCAACTGCTTCCACTTCTCCAAGAATGTCACTTGTATTTCGTATCAAATGGGAAACAGGTGAGTAAAGCCAACAGGCAAACAGATGAACTAACACATGCAATTGCATAAAATACCAAATGCAAACTTACATGCTGGTTGTGGTAGATTTCACAGGAGTACTCGAAAGCTTGATATTATCAAAAGGATCGACCAAATCTTGCCATTTCTTATCATACGCTCCAACTTCCCCATCAAAGCCATTCCATCCCGAAGGAGC
>Ga0209652_1001868_pt1 | contig 16928 bp, 5 predicted proteins | sample SaaInl74LU_5_DNA_FD_184641 | JGI IMG/M metagenome (GOLD analysis project Ga0209652, IMG submission 184641) | Marine microbial communities from expanding oxygen minimum zones in the Saanich Inlet - ESP_74LU_5_DNA (SPAdes) (version 2) | ecosystem: Environmental > Aquatic > Marine > Intertidal zone ...
GGTGCAGAAGTGCTTTTTTTGTTCTTGGATAGTGTGTCACTGAGAGCGGTTTTATGACGTTCCGGTGTGTCATTGGAACGTATAACAATAGTTGGTAGTTGGGTGCAGGTTGGGTGCTATTGTTGGTAATAGAAGCCGCCGGCGTAGCTTGCAAATTATTGAATGTGTTTGTTGCATCACCTTAAAATTGTAGATCCGATAAGAATCTATCCCATTCTTCTCGAGACGTTGCTGTTCGAGCAAGTTGAAAGTCGAGACGTCTCATTGCAAGGTCAAGGTATTCAACCTCGTTAAGTCACGTGCTTTCATCGGTGGGCCATTATTATAGGGAAGCGACGACATAATCCTGGCGTAAACAAAATATTAATTTGGAAACATGCATTAGTAATGGTAAAATTATACAAGATTTGCACTCTCATTGCACCCGATGTGTCTGCACGCATAATAATAAAATTGATCTAAAGCCATCTGATCTAAAGCCATCTGATATAACCAAAAAATGTTTTTGGCAATAGTCACCATAAATTATATACAGAATAAATCTTGATCAATGTTGCCGACACCTTCCTACAGACTCGTTGCAAAAACCATCACTTTAAATAATAAAATAATAAAGCTGTAGTCCTACCTTTTTTATCTTCAACACGCGGTTATGAATGTGCTTTGTTACATGCAATAATAATCGTTGCAGCCGCAGAGCGTTGAGGTTTCATAGTGCCGCGTATTCTGTACTACTATTATTCTGTGGCGACATAAGGCAGTGTAGGTGGCTTGGACTTGGAGGCGAGGTGGCTTGGATGGCTGCGCGTGGAGGCTGCGCGTGGTGGGTTGTGTTCCATTTCGGGATTTTGTGCAGAGGGGAAGGGCAGCCAACCATCCATTTTAGCCTACCATAATACACTACCGACATCATGGGAAAACAAAAGCGCAATAAGTCCAAGCGGGGCAGCAAACAAAACAGCAACAAGACTGCACTCAGTGCCAGCTCTGCTACCAGTTCGGCCAATGAAGAGAAGGGGGCATCAACAATCGTCAGCAAAATACGTCATGGTGATCCACGCGTTCGACATGCAGCCCTTGTGGCTTTAAGCAGTACTCTCTTTCATAGCTCGTCTTTATCTGCTGCAGCACTACAGAAGGAACGACAACAAAAACAGAGTCATGTCAGAGTGAGCGCTAAGACAAACAAGCCAGTCGTTGATGCGAGTGACGAAACGTTGTTACGAGCACTATCAGAAAGGATACTTGATGTGGATATTCCCTGTGCCACTGCCGCGACGGGATGCTTGTCCAATTATGTCAGTTTTTATTGCATCGGTGATGCAGAGGAGTCATCTCCGGAGGCAGAAGTTGCATCCGAAGTTATGGTGCCAATCTTGTTCCAGCGGATTCAACGTAGTTTGGACAAGATAACGTCTCTTGGTTCTCAAATCGAAAGCAGTATTGCAAGTAAAGTTGGTGAGACCGCTAATGCTGCATCAGCAGCAGGTGCCGCTGGATCAAGTGCTATTGATAAGATGTTTGCGTTCAACACCGAGCAATGGATTCTTGTATCTCTGTCTCTCAACACGCTTGCTGGTTTGATAGAAAACTTTCCTTCAGCTGTCGAAAGAGTTAGTGCCGCGTCGCTTTCAACTCTTTGTGCAGTGCTACCTCTGGTGGAGAAATCAATTCAGCTGACAAAGAATGGTATGGAAGAAAGCAACGGTGATTGCATTTTAGACGCCTCGTCCAACGCATCACGCGCTATCCACTCGTTGTTGGATGATAACATCGCCATTATTACGTCTCTACAACCAACCCCACTTACCCACATTGTGACTGAGTTGACAAATACGATCACCAATGCGAAAATGCCGCACATGACAAGATTGCATGCATCTGGCGCATTAGTATCACTTCGTAAAGTTTTGGTGTTGGATGAAGAGCTCAAATCTGCACGTGGTAGAGAATACGATGCAGTCGTTGCCGCAGTGCAAACTTGCACAGATGGTACCGTGATCGACTTGCTTAGTAATCTATTTGAAAGTGGAGATAAGAATCATGACCCCAAACAGCTTGTGCTTCGAATGATTGAACTATCAAATATGTGCCAGAGTATGAAACAAGATGAAATGATGGAATCTCAAATTATGAGTGAAGTTAATGCGAGAAAAGAACCAGCTAGGATGATTGCTCGCCGGCAAAAGGAATTGAAAGAAAGCAAGAAAACCAAAGCAGAAAACGAGGATATGAAGGAAGCGATGATGGTTGAGGACAAGGATGGGGTGAAGAAGGCCGAGGAAACTGAAACTCAATTGGATGATGTGAAGGATGAGCTGGATTGTGTGGTGAAGTCTTGGAGAGAGCTAATTGGATCATACAAACTAGCGCTGGAGTTGGTGGCAAATCTCTGTTCTGGAAGAGAGGATCAAGACGATGATATCGAAGATGTGATGTACCCGGATGATGACGAGCATATGTGGGATTCAGACGACGAAGCAAAACTTGTGTCTGCAGCAAATGCTGCCGGTGCCTGCTCCATGGAAATGACTTGTTCCCAATCGGAGCGAGTCACGTTTTCATCAATGTCATCAAAACACTTACTGGCAAGAATTATTTCCTTCTTTAGGAGCTGGGTAGAATTTGTGTCGATGCTAAAAGACGATGTTCCTGCGTTGGTCGCCGAAGATGTTGACGAGTTGCTATCAACTTGCGCACTATGCTTGGGGAATATGGTTGCATGTGATCTCTCCTCCCTGAATGAGCCTTCTTTAAAGAAAGTGATCATGGTTGGAGGACAAGAAAAACCCGTTACAGACGGTCTTGACATGTTTTGGTGGGAACTCATCGCTGCAATGTCCTCTGACGTGTCTGACGGGCCCAAAGCACATGTTACATCCGTTATGCTTGCATTACTAAGACATCAGCCAAAAGCGCGAACCATTGTGAACTCGGCTGTTTTGGATCTTTTGCTGGCTCTCATTACTCAACAATACAATGCGGAAGGAGGTGCGAATAATGTGCAGATGAAGTGTAATGCTATTTCTATGATTGGATTACTCTGTTCAGAACCTCACCCCTCCGAAGTTAATGCAAGAGTATGCTCTGCATTGCTTGAGAGGTTGAGGTCTCCTTTATCAAGTACAAGTAATGACAATGATGCTGACAGTGAAAAGGCAAGACAATCTTTGGTAATCATGCATGAAATTCTAGACGTTTTAATGGATATGTATGGCGGTGATGACAGCCACGACGAGGTTTTTGGCCAACAAGATGTACTTGGGCATTTTCAAAGATGTTTACCTGGCTTTAAGAGACGGGTCAAAAAGACGGTTGCAAACAGTACCAGAGAAGAATTGGATACGTGGAACGAGACAGCTTTGAATTGTTCGAGATTTATCAAGTACAAAAAAGGTTAAGATTACTCCAATTATTCCTACTCTTTAGAATCTTGGTACTTCCGAACATTGCCCCTATGATTTTCGTCGCAGAATGTAAGTTCGAGTCGATTATTTGCAGACCATTGTCTGCTCATTGCTTTCACCACTAACTGCGACGTCACGTAGTTTGGAATGGTTTCTCCATCTAATGCTTCTAGTTTGCAACCAACTAGGGGTAGTGCAGTTTGTTTCATTTTTCTCTGGAATGGCCCCTCTACGCCACTTATGGTTTTCACGACAATATCCGTCCCATTGTATCCGGTAGTAAATGTTAGGCCTAGCTGCGAGTAATCGGGCGCTGCAATAGAAAAGGTCTGCGCAGACTCTATATCCAAAGAGAGGGGGGAAGATGTCAAATAAGATTTGACAGTGGATGCCTGCTTCGTCTGTGCTCTTGCAAATGTCAGTGCTAGAGGAGAATGCTGTTTCATCATATCAATCACCTCGAACAGCTTCGGTGAAGGGCCGCTCCCTTGAAGTAGTCTGCAGCCTGCTCCCACTGGGATTCCGTTGATGAAGACTAAATTATCACCAATGAAGACATCGTTGTTCTCAGCAACACCCTCTGCAAGTGAGAAACCTCCCAGAATGATCTTTTTATCACTAGACGTCGATGATGATTTCATGTCTGAAAACAATAGCTCTGAAGGCCCGCCAACATTTGAACCATAGTTCTCTTCCCTTTCCATCACAATTGTGTGTATGTATGGCTTCACAAAGCTAAGAGAGAGAGGTCGATTATTCCCTACCTTCTCCAAAACTGAAAGACCTTTCCGTTTTCCTTCCCCCTTTTCTCCTAGCACAGAGATACCATTAACACGGCAGAGTAAGTCATTTTCTGAAATGCATGACATTTCATTTTCATTATGGAGTCGCCGACCATCGCTGTCACGAACGAATCCGCTGACAGCTAACGCAAAGTTATCTGGGGAAGACCCGAATTTGATACCAATTTCACCTTGATTGACAATTTGAACTGTAGTGAACAGGGATGTTTCGGTGGCACTTGGCAATTGCTCCTTGCTGTGATATGGCATATCACTGTGGGGTCGTTCAACAAGTTTGTTCAGTCGTTTTGCATCATCTTCAGATGCAAGTTTGAATAGAATTGATTTTGGCCTTGCAGGGTCCTTTAAAGCTGCAAATAAATCGACTTGGTTGTCTGGGCCGTAACGCTTGCCATTCACACTGACAATCATTGCACCTTTGAAGAAATTCGGATCGAGCTTCTTGTCCTGTGCTACTTTTCTGGCTTGTGTGCCACGTGGTAAATCAATTACCTTCAGATACCCACTCTCATCATTAGTTAGAATATTCAGGCCCAATGGTAATCGTTCACGCCAAACTAGCTCTACCTCGTCTTCCACGATGGAGTCTGCTTTCGTCACATGATGTCTTGCAAGCCTAGGCAGGCTTTCTAGTTCAATATCGGCTGTTCGTAATATGAAATCCCAGTATGGCGACAGAGATTGGTTTAACGTGTCAACCAACCAAGCAGAGTTGTTCTTGATAACCGTGATGATCACACTGACTACGTAGTCGCGCAAAGGGTTCTTCAGTAGTGATGCTAGTTTGTTTGCCGCCCACGCCAGACGGGTTCCTCCTTGAATAAGAAGGTCAATGCCACCAATAGAGCAAAACCTATCATTTAAACACAAGACTGGCTCCCACACAGTTCTTTTCTCGCCAGTCACAGGATCATCACTTTCACTAGCAATGCGTCGGCGGAGCTCAAACTTCATTCTGATTGCACCATCCCACAGCTTTGTGTTGGCTTTCCCGCTTCCTTTTAGATAGGGCATATACGTTTGCTCGAAGCTCCAAACCGCGTCATCGAGGGTAGCAGAAATGTTTTTGATGTCGATAATGAGAAGTTCTGATGCTTTGACAGCTTTGGATTGAGACAAAGCAGCATTTCCATCCGCATCCTTCGTTGTTGCGGCGCGAATACCAGCGATTTCAATATGGATATCCTCCTTTTGTACCTTGAAACCTGCCATTGACAAGTTAGATAAATGATACACAAGTCCTTCCCTGACTCCGTCAAAAGGAGGGACCGGCATAGATGGAAGAATTTTGAGCAGAAAGTCTAGTGCTGTGTCTCCAGCAGAAGAGATCATTTCACGCCTAGCTCTTTCATCGGTCATGGCAGATTGAGTATCATCCAAAAGTTTACTTACATCCAAGCCTTCAACCCCCTTCATTACTGTTTCTTTCGTAATACCAGCCTTTGTGACTACATCAAGGATGCCTGCAGTGGCATCAGTACCATCAGCCTTTGCCCCAAGCCTTCCCGATGCTGCTTCGAAATCGTCCAACAAGGATTCCGCCTTCACTATTAGTTCGCCACTCTTCGCCACCACTTCGTCGTCATCCAGAAAACTTGCAGCCATGTCCAATACATCAGACATTGATAACTCGCCGCTCGTTATTTGTCTAACCTTCGCTAGGGCATCATCCGCCTTACTGTTCCAGTGTTTTGACTCTTTCATCTTGTTTTCTACGGCATCGAGTTGCAATTCAATGTCTTTTGCAGCTTTCATTGCAACCGGCTTAAACAGTGACATTGTCCCTCCTTCTCCACTTGCTAGATTGGCAATTTCTTCTGCAGATAGCTCTTGACCCAGCTGAGATTCGAGATCAAGAAATACCTGTTCTAGACGTAGAAGAACTGCATCACGGTAAATAGTCTCTTCTGAAAGCAGTGCGATGAGGGTTTCTTTTGTGCCTTTCATAGCCGATGTAGCTGACGATTGCAGCCTATTGATGACAGTTTGGATGGTATCTTCATCAACGCCTCCAGCCAGTGACTTTATTTTGATCTCCACTCCATCCCTTCCCAGTAATGATGTCGCCTTGGCACTATAATCATCACCGGTTCGTGATATTGCTGCCAACGAACCAGCAATAATTGCATCTAAGCCTCCGCTACTCTCACTACGTAACTCAATTGCCTTGAAAAGTCGTGATCTAATGGCATCCCCCATTTCCATAGATTTAAGTTTTGCCATGTAGGCCATGGCTACATCTCCTTCAGTAAATGCGCGTGTCAAATCACCACCAACACCACCACTGCCGAGACCTTGAATTTGGCCCGGCGCAAGGTTTAGTAACTGCGCTGCTCGTGCCCTAAGTCGTTGAGTACCTTCCATGAACATACCGACAGTCTTTGTTTGGAATAATCTCCCAGTCATTTCTTGCCATATCTTTGTCTTTTCTGATATTGACGAATATATAGAGAGCAATTGTGGATCTGATGTTGCCACGGTTGACAGATGGTCGAACATTTTCGCAAATTTTTCTGTAGCTTGCCGATGAACTTGTTGACGAGAAGGAGATGATGGGATGGAATCAATAATCTTTGAGCTATCAAATGTAATACCTGCATTGTGCCCACTTGCTTGAACGGAGATTCCATCCTCAGAAACATTGATTGTCAACATTTGCTCAATGGATGCCAAAGCTTCCTTTTGTAATTTGCTCATCTTCTCTCGAATAGTTTGTCCTGATGATGCTGATAATCCCTCCCCTTCATCTATCTCAATACCCATCGTTTCCAGTGCTTTTTTTGTTCTTTCAGGGACGTCCACCTCCACCAAGTCCTTTAACCGCTCGCGCCCCAAGTGTAACAACTTTGTCAAATCTTCATCACGCAGCATATCGTAAACTTGTCGAACTTCATCCGCCGCCGGTAAAGATATTCCTTCCGTGGCAGCCTTGGCCATTGCAATCCCCTCCGGCGTTGATGCCGCAACAGAGCTAATTTTGTCATTGATTACATCCATGGAAGATTTTGAAGCGCCAGAAATAACTGCAGCCACAACATTATTGTCCTCCCCAACTTTATTATCATCAACTGTGATTGCGCATGATGAGAGGAGTTTATCTACAATAACATCATCGTCATTATCAAGATGTTCCTTCGTTTTCTGTTTTACTGCATCCAATGATGTCCACGCGTTTTCTCCCCTACGCATCAAATCTTCCAGCATGGGATAGAATTTGGCACTCGTAGACGAGGGATCAATTTGATCTGCGCTTAGTTCAACGATAGTTTTTGATTCCTCGTTAGTTTGTTGCTGTTGCTCTTCGCGGGTACCACTAGTTTCAGTCTCAGTTTCCTCCTCACTTCCATTCTCTTCAATCTTTGACAGAGACTTCTTCTCCGTGGGCTTTGAGGGAGTGCTCATGATAGACAAAGATTTTGCCAGTGAGTGACCATCATCTGTCCCTTCTCCTTCGGCATTGATTGGAATAATTGATGCCAAGTACACGTCTTTTTCGGGAACATACTCTTCAATCAAATATTTCCTTCCATACTCCTGAGAAGTGCTGTCATCTACTATGGTATCTTTAGTGTGATCTCCACGCACAATCATTCCCGTTGCAGCTACCAACTTTCTAGTGACACACTCCGTTCTCACTGTAATTAATTGTCCTGAAGCAACAGATTTGCCAGGCTGGCGGTTAAGCCGCAATGTGGCCCATGAGCCGCCGTCGTGGCGGCAGGTGACAACGCCAGTGCCAAACTCTGTCAGGACAGCATCCCCCAGTTCAATATTCATGGCTCTCTTGGTCTGTATCAACTGTACCATAGCAGATGTGAGATGTGCCCGTCTAAATCTTCAAACGAAGAGGAGGGATTGACTCGACTCGACTACCCTCTACAGTAGGAATTAGTGGTTATTGTAATGCATCGAGAGGGTGCGGTGGTGCAAGAGCAAGGACTTGCTAAGTACAATACCAACCACACTACACAGTCCCCGGAGAAGAAAAGGAGTGCTGAATATCGTAAAGAGCTATTTGTATGGAGAAGAGAATCTCGGTCGGAAAATATATGAGCCTAGAGGTTTGGAAGCCAATTGCGACTCTAAGGCTAAAGCTTTCAGTAGGATCACACGTCACACGTCAAGAGCAGCACAACAGCTAGATTTATCACTCTTACGTCATGTTTGGCAGCACTGGTAGATTCGTCTTTTTCGTGTCAGGCAGCACCCGTTTCTGCTCCTCTCGAGGGGACGAATGTGGTAATGCAACCTTGGACATAGATTTCAACGTTGGTCTTTCAACCAGATCGGGTGCTTCTTCCTTTAACCTCAGACTGATAGGGAGATCAATCCTTTTTGGAGTTGTCCCTTTAGGTGAGTTCACGGAAACGATGTTTTCTCGATTTGCAAGTTCTATGTCTAGTAAGCCGTTCTCATCATCTATTAAAGAGTCTGGAAGTCGGTCTTTGTAAGAGGATGGCGGTCCATCTCTCTGGGTACCATTATAATGAGAAAGTTGACCACCCAAACTGACTGGGATGGCATCAATGCCAATTGAATGTGGAATTCCGCCGCCCTTTTCCAATCGTTCCATTTCGACGCTATCATCATCTGCTAGCGGATGGAAGACGTGTCGAAACTGTAAGCGATTGTCAATGCTAACGCCAAGTTGATGAACCATGACAAGGAAGCCAAAAACAGTCACCCCCATGAGTAGCAGGAATATTGCCCAATCTACAACATCGCCTTGTCCCTCCACGTGCGCGTGAGGTGGTGGAACTGTTTGTAGCACTGTAGACGGGCCCCAATACGGTGCCGTCAGATTCAACCGGATAAAGACATCCCCGTCTAGGTAAACATACGCGTAAGTCGTCGTTGTCGGAGTACTCTGTTCTTCATAAACGTTTCGAATGCCATACTTTGGGTCGCTGAAACACGAAGATAATATTGAAGTCATCGTTGCTCCGTCTCCACTGAGTAATCCCTCAGCCGAAGATTTCGCCCTTGATGCAACAGATGCATCTGCTGCCTTTTTTGCTGCAATTGCAGCTTCACTTGCAGCCTTTGCGCTGTCTTCGGGAGAAGATGAATTTGTGGCAGCTACAGCCGCTGCGGCTTCGGCTTTTTGTGCTGCCTCTATAGCTGCTTTTTCAGCAGCTTTGGCTGCATCACCATCATCTTCACTGTCGACATTAGCTTCATCAGGTTCCGTAGTTTCGATTCCATCGTCGTCGTCATCATCATCAATTAGAGGAGAAGAGACTGAGTTATCCTCGTCTCCCTCTGCTGCAACCCCTGCTGTTTCGGCGTCATCTCCAACCTCTTCACTTTCTGTTGGTGGAGAAGACTCGGTTCTATTATCACCACCCTTTACTTCTACCTCTGCATCAACATTAAAGTCACTCTGAGAAGAGGAGGCACTGGTAGAATTTGAAGCGCCATCAAGCCTTCGAAGAGATCCATCTCCATCTGATCCATCATCCACTTTATCAGTTTTGCTCACATCCAATGTAGTGTTCGATATAACCGTATCCTCTTCATCAAGAGGTGGAACAGGAGAGGGTGCCGACGTCACCAAAGGAAGATACATGGAATAATCTCCAGTCTTTTTGGCATGTGCACAATTGAAAAAATTCTCGTAAAATGCCGCAGCCTTGGAACTTTCCAGAGCACCCTCGACTCGTTTCACATTGGGATTGGGACGTCGTTGTCGCTTTAGTTCCACTTCAGACCTTGTTCTTCCACCACCTCCACTCGAATCCTCCTTATCTTCTTCTTCATTCGCTTCAATTATTGGATCAGCAACATAAAATTGAACTTTTCCCCTCTGCGGCACCAAAATAGGATCAATATCCACATACAAATCCGCCAAATCTCGAAACATATCCCACACAAAGTCATCTGATCCAGAACTCCTCAAAATGATATTGTTCGATGGGATTGACACCACTTCAAATGGTTGGTATCTCGGACGCTTTGTGGGGTACTCTATCACTTTTTCCAAAATCTTTTCGAATACTACTCCGGTGATGGGAGCCATGTAGTATGCCCCGGACCATTCGTTGGAAATGTGTGTGGAGTAGTAGATGCTTCCTTGATTGTCCCATGAGACGTACTTTCCAATGTTGTTGTCGTTGCTGTTGTTGTTGTTGTTGTTGTTGTTCCCACCTTCATTATTATAGTTGGCCATAACTTCCATATCAACATGTACCATCGGCATAGACTCCGATGTTTTGGACGCACCCGCACGTTGTGGACCATATTCTAATGTCAGTTCAAAATATTTCTGTTGATCCATCATTTGACCCGCGGATGGCAATGATGTTGTTGTTGTTGTATCCGAAAAGTCATCATTTGAAGATGATGTGGTAGTAGTTGTAGTTGTTGTTGCTGTTACTCCGGGTGTAACATGCGACACGGATGCAACTTTGGGACGATATCGAAACGCAAGTGCTGCTTTTCGTATGAGGATTGGGCCAGTTGGAATAGACGACGAAGATGATGATGAAGATGTTGAAGGTGTGGCGTTATCATCTTTGTCATTGTCTTTTTCTATTGTTTGAATGTTTCGCCGATTGTTGTTGTTGTCGTTGTTGTTGTTACTACCACCACTTCCTTTTCCCGAAGACGATGATGAGGATGATGACGAGTAAGTTTCCACATTTGCCAAATTTGCCATTCGAGTGACAATATAACATTCAATGACATCACTCGCATCCAAATTTGAAAGTAAGGATGACAATTGTGACGTACGTGTTAGCAATGTAGTAGAAGAAGAAGAAGTAGAAGTACTACTACTAGTTGTACCGATGGAATCTCTTCTCCTTCCACTTGTTGCATCGTTATCCAATGTAGAAGTGGTAGTGTCTGACATGACATTGTTGTCATGGCTCCATTTATCATCATATACATCTTGATTATTGTATACTATTGCTACGGCAGCAACGAATAAAAGGAGACCCAGCACGAATATCTTTGTTGCTGTTGTTCGCGATGAGGAGCAGTGATGTTGTGAGTAATTTTCCACTGTAGCCATAATGGTAGTACAAACTGAGGATGATGAATCTTCTCCTAGTTCATTGCAACTATCATCATCGTCATCATCATCATCATCATCATCATCATCACGAAGAAGGTGATGATGATTATAGTCTTGTTCCGTTTTTCGCCGCGACGACCTCAAAGGAGCAGAAGAAGATGCCGCATAATTATTGCTGTCGATAAGATGGTTATAATTGTGAGGAGTCTCGTCATCATTAGGCCGAGCAGAAGAAGCAGTAGCGGGTATTAATGGTGTCATTGTAGCAATGGCGCATGACGACGACGATGACTGCAGTGGTGAGTGATGATTGAATTCTTCAGTATCATGGCCGTAGTAGGACAAGGCTGATGCTTCGGGAGGAGTAGAAGATGTTGTTGTCGATCGTCTCATTATTATTTGCCCTTTCCGTTGAGTAATCTCTCGCTTCATAAAAATATGCTCGCTTTGCCCAATTATCGTATTATTACTTTCGACTTCCTTTCAGTCTCAGTGTTCATTGCTGCCGACAACACTACACCACACTAGGAGTATTGTACTACTTATGGACCACGCAAGAAGCAAAAGGGTTCTAATGATGAATGATGATGATCGGCCCGCCCGAGCGAGGCAGAAGAGCAAAAAAAGCGTTCTCCCACGGCGATTCGAACGCCGGCTGGTTGATTCAAAGTCAACAGTGCTAACCACTACACTATGGGAGATGTCTGACAGCGAGAAACAGAATAAAACTTATAATTAAACAAAAATGAACAAACTCACCCTGCCACTCGCTCATAGCTCACCATGGTACACGATCATCGACACTTTCTATCAATAGCAGCAGGCAGCAGCAATAACTAAAAGATGGACAACGACAAAGATATCAATCGGCTAAGCTCCCTACTCCCCCAAGGTGTTCAGGGAGGCCTCCAATCATCCAAGCGCCAAGCAGCACAGGGTAATTCCAATGGTTCTTCCAACAAGATGAACAAAAAGAGTCTCCTGGGACTGGACAAGAAAAATTATCGCAACAGCACTGCCAACGACACTCCCTCCCATCCTGGTGGGGTTGATCCACATATCGTACGGCGTGCGGAGGAACGTCGGAGAGAGAGAGATTATGATCGTCGTACTACTGCTAATGGTAATGGGGGTGGGGGCCGACGACAATATCCGCAGTATACTATTGATAGGTATACTGATAATAATAATGATGGTGATGGTTATAGAAGAAAACGGGGTAGAGAAGAACAGCGATATGAACATGGTGGGTCGTCATATGCGTCATCTTCCCATCATCGACAGCGATACAATGACAATAACAATGACAACTATCATTCTTATTCTCAACCTCATTCAAATGATAATCATCAAGTGACACCTTCCTCCTCCTCCTCCTCTCATAACACTGACAAAAAACGCAATACACACAATGATAATTACATTCCTACTAATAATTATAACAATGATGGAAAAAGATCAAGTTGGAATACAACACCACGTATCCAACAGAATGATACTGACAAGAATTATTATACCAATCATTCTGAGAGAAGAACAACATGGGGCAACAATGACAATTCATCCTCCTCTTGGGAAATTGACACACCGCAACGTAATCGTAGAGGGGGGAGAAAGGAGGAGGATTATGATAATAATAATGATGATGATGCGGAAGGAAGAATTGCTTCCTTGCGTCGTCAGAAGATGAGTAGTAGTAGTAGTAGCAACAGTGGTAGTAGCAGTGTGCTGAGAAATGCTACGAGTAGTCAAACACGACAACATCGTCGTCATGATGACAACGCCGATGATGATGATGATCCATTTGATGAACTACACAAAGATTTAAATACCTCTCGTGATCAATCACGACACAAATCTACCATTATTGGAAATTCCAACAACAACAATGACGATGATGATGATGAATTTGATCGACAATTCTACCTAGCCGATGATGACGAATACCTACCCAATTCTGACACCGCCACAACCAACCACACTTCTTCTAGTCGGTTCATTTTTGAGTCCGAAATTACGAAAAAACGTGAGGCTGAAATGGAAAAACGCCGTAATGGCAATACCAACAACAACAACAATGTCAACAAATCATCATCCTCACTTCGACACGCACGTCAATCCGCACTAGACAAAGATCAACAAACATGGGAAGAAAATCGATTGTTATCCTCAGGTGCAGCATTACGTTCCAATGTTGATTTGGATTTTGTGAGTAATAATCAAGATGATTTACGGGTGCAATTGTTGGTGCATCAGATTACACCACCATTTTTACGTACGGATGGGAGTGGTGGTGGTCGTGCATCATTTTCGGTATTGCGCGAGGCAGTACCCACGGTTAGGGATGCAACGAGTGACTTTGCACGGATGGCTAGGGAGGGGAGTGTGACGTTGCAGCGGTTACGGGAGAAGAAGGAGAGGGGTGGGATGAGACAGAAGTTTTGGGAGTTGGGTGGTAGTCGGATGGGGGATGCGATGAGAGTGACGGATGGAAAGAAGAAGGAGATGGAGGGGGATACTGAAGTGGAGGGGGGAGAGGGGAAACAAGGGGATGATATTGCTGCTGGAACAGCGCTGAAAAATGATAAGTTGGAACGCGATGATGACAGTGGAGAAGTGGATTATAAAAAAGCAAGTGGATTTGCTGCCCACGTGACCAAGAAGAAACCACTCAATGGAAAGTCTTCTTCAACTGCCTCTGCGTTCGCACGGAACAAATCCATTCGAGAGCAACGTGAATATCTACCCGCCTTTTCAGTTCGTGATTCGCTTTTGCAAACGATCCGTGAGAACAATATTGTGATTGTTGTAGGAGAAACAGGATCAGGGAAGACAACACAATTGACTCAATATTTGATGGAGGAGGGTTATACTGAGTATGGCATTGTGGGTTGTACACAACCAAGACGAGTGGCAGCGATGAGTGTTGCAAAGCGTGTCAGTGAAGAGGTGGTTGCAATGGTGAAAGAGGATGGGAAGCGGTCGTTGGATGAAGAACGGGATAGTCTAGGCGGAACTGTGGGTTATTCCATCCGGTTTGAAGATCAAACATCTGAGCATACTGTTATCAAGTACATGACTGACGGCGTCTTGCTTCGCGAGAGTTTGCGAGATCCAGATTTGAATAAGTACAGTGCCATTATCATGGATGAGGCTCACGAACGAAGTCTGAACACAGACGTGTTGTTTGGAGTATTGAGAAAGGTCGCTGCTCGTCGGTCAGATCTTAAGCTTATTGTGACCAGTGCCACGTTAAGTGCTGATGTCTTCTCTGACTTCTTCGGCGGCGTTCCTATCTTTAGGATTCCCGGCAGAACGTTTCCCGTGGAGACATACTTTGCCAAATCAGTGCAGGAAGATTATGTCATGGCGGCAGTAAAGCAAACATTGCAGATACACTTCAACTCACCGCCTGGAGATATCCTAATTTTCATGACGGGACAAGAAGACATTGAGGGGTGCTGCACTGTCCTCGCTGAGAAAGTTGCTAATCTTGGTGACGATTCAAAACCTCTTTTGATTCTTCCAATGTACTCTCAGCTTCCTGCTGACCTACAAGCGAAAATATTCGATGCAGCACCTGACGGCGTGCGCAAATGCATAGTGAGCACAAACGTTGCAGAAACAAGTCTCACGGTAGATGGTATCAAATACGTGATTGATTCTGGTTACTGCAAGCTCAAGGTGTACAATCCAAAGATAGGCATGGATGCCTTAAATGTTACACCAGTGTCACGCGCCAACGCCAACCAAAGATCTGGAAGGGCAGGCAGAACGGGGCCGGGCTTTTGCTTTCGCCTTTACACCGATCGGCAGTTTCGTGAAGAGTTGATGGAGACGGCTGTTCCTGAAATACAAAGAACAAACTTGAGCAATGTTGTCCTTCTTCTAAAATCGTTGGGTGTCAAGAATTTACTGGACTTTGATTTCATGGACCCTCCTCCAGAAGACAATATCATGACGTCACTCTATCAACTTTGGATGCTAGGTGCGCTCGACAATACTGGAGACCTTACAGGACTCGGACGACGCATGGCAGAGTTTCCCTTGGATCCTTCTCTCAGCAAAATGCTTCTATTCGCACATGAACACGGCAAGTGCTCTTCCGAAGTCCTTATTGTTGTAAGCATGCTCAGTGTTCCCAGTGTTTTCTTCCGGCCCAAAGGTAGAGAAGAAGAAAGCGACTCCGTCCGCGAGAAGTTTTTTGTTCCTGAAAGCGATCATTTGACACTGTTGAATGTCTTCTTACGTGCCAAGCAGTACAAATTTGATTCCCAGTGGTGCACGAAGCATTTCATCCATTCCAAGGGTATTCGTAAAGCACGAGAGGTGCACGCCCAGCTAGTTGACTTGATGGAGCAACAAAAGCTCCATCCTTTAAGCTGTGGGGGAGGATGGGACGTAGTGCGCAAGTCCATCTGCTCTGCATACTTCCAAAATTCTTCGAAAATAAAAGGAATCGGGGAGTACATTAATATGCTCTCTGGTATTCCTTCGGCGTTGCACCCATCGAGTGCTCTATTTGGTTTAGGGTACACACCTGACTATGTCTGTTACCATGAGTTGATCAGTACCACCAAGGAATACATGTCTTGCGTTACTGCAGTTGAAGGAGAATGGTTAGCAGAGCTTGGTCCAATGTTTTTCTCTGTCAAAGAATCTTACGAAAGTGCATTGAAGCGTCGTCAGCAAGAACGAGAGGATAAAGCCAGAATGGACACTGAAATGCAAAAGAAAGAAGAGGAGGAGGAGGTTCGGCGAGAACTTGAGAAAAAGGCATTAGAGAAGCGTAGCAGCTCGGCAAGCAGCTCGCGTCGTTCAGCTGTCGCGACGCCAGGCAGAGCAGCGTCGCGCTCTACTCCAAAATTCATGCGTAAGAAAGGGCGGATAGGATTTTAATCCACTGCAATAGTCGCATCTACCATGGAAGAGAACGAATTTATGATCCTCGGGATTCTGTATAATAATATCTGTGATCTTGACTTTGTTTGAGTTTGAAACAGAAGAGGTACCATCAACATCAAGAAGGTCATCTCATTTGCAAATACTTCTCCACTCGCTGCTCCGTATGCACCACCCCGCCAACACGCCAGGGGAAGATGAAGCAAATTGCTGTAGCTTGGAAAGTGTTTATTTATATTAAATGAGTTGTTTCATTACACAATAGGACCATTTCTCTAGACAAGGTGTGACGTCTTTGTTTTCGGGAGAGCTGATGGGTTCATTGGAGGCGATGCGATGACATGCGGGCTTCCACTCCAATACCGGCTAGTGCCAGTCGAGACGACAAGAGCAGTTGGTGATCATCTTGAAAGAAGAAGAACAGTTAGTTTGGCTTCTAGGCTGCCAGCTCCTTTTTGCATTGCGCCAAATTCAAGCGTGGCCGGCATGGTCCCAATTTGTGATGTTGACTCTCCATTGATTTCGCCGGAGAAAGAAAGGAGAAATCCAAACGTCAAGCTGTCGCCATCGCAACAACGGAGGAGGACTACCACCTGCAAATCAAGAAAAGAGCTGCAGCGAATGACTCGGTTGCACTGCAAAATATCGGCTGCAAGCGTTGTGATTCAGGAGACTATGACTATGGAGATACCTCAGTGGACCCTATGAACTTATGCTGGAAGGATTGTAATATTAGAATAATGATAAGAATAAGAGAATGTTCATCATTATTATGTGTTACCCTTGTTCAAAAGCAAG
>Ga0209652_1001871_pt1 | contig 16905 bp, 11 predicted proteins | sample SaaInl74LU_5_DNA_FD_184641 | JGI IMG/M metagenome (GOLD analysis project Ga0209652, IMG submission 184641) | Marine microbial communities from expanding oxygen minimum zones in the Saanich Inlet - ESP_74LU_5_DNA (SPAdes) (version 2) | ecosystem: Environmental > Aquatic > Marine > Intertidal zone...
AGTTCCAGTTCCCCACCTTGCATCGGATTCTTTACCATTCATATAGAAATGAATTTTATTATCATCAACCACAAAGGTAATCCAAGTCCATTTATTTTCGTATCTCTTCATCCAAGAATATAAATGTTCTTTTTGATTATTCCAAAGTTGTAAAGTATATGCTCGTGAGTTATTATATGAAAGACCCCAATCATATCCAGGTCGTCTCAAAATAGGATATTCTATAAATAATCTATCCTTATCACCAACTAACCAAATAGGAACTTTATCTTCTTGTTGCTCTGCTCTGACTAATACAGATACTGAATGAGAACGTGAAGTAATGTTTCGTAAATTACGAGTTGTTGGTATTTCTACAAATGATTGAGTACCATCGAATTTTAAAAAATCTCTAGTTTTATTTTCTAATTCCAAATTTGTTTCTGCAGTATATCCTTCTAAATGACAACGCCAAAATAAATCATCATCTTCCATTCCCCAATCCCAATAATCATTAGAATATCCGTTGGTTTTTTCAACTTGTTCTTTTGAGAATAAAACCGCTCCTCCAAAGTATTCTTCATACTTTAGTTGATAGTTCATTTGTGAAATATTAGTTGCGATGTGAATTGGATTATCTTTTGGAAATGAGTAATCACATCCTTCTTCGGGTATCATATCAATATCATGCCAAACTATGTAATCACACCCATCCTCAAATGCATGTTTTGCTGCAATATTTTTCATTGCACCTCGATTAAATAATTTATCATCAGTTTGATGACCAAAATACATACAATATTCGATACCCTGCTCTTCGAGATACTTACCAACTCTTGGTACAAACTCTTTTAAATGAGTTTCTCTGTTTCTATATGGTACACAAACTCCTAATTTCATTTTATTGATTCTGCTATTGCTTTTTTAAACTTTGTAGTACTCCAACCATGTGAACGATTTATCCAATGGATTTGAATTCCTAATTCTTTACCAGTATAATCTTTATCGATATAATCATCACCCAAGAATCTTATATCTGGATTAACTGCCCTTAACAACACCATTAATTCTTCTTCAGTATTATAACTTAAAAAAGTTGGATTGATAAAGAAGTGTTTTAACATTTCTTTTCGTTCCTCAACTGAAAGAATTGGTTTTAGTTTTTCAGGTCTTTCGATTGTTGGGTCATCATGTAAGAATATGTATTGTTTTTTACAATTATCATTTATTTCTTTGAATAACTCAATATAACCAGGATGGATTACATCAAAGTTACCAGCAATCATTCCTATTTCGGGTTGGTATATCATATTATAGAATTTGCTATTGGTTTAGTCCATATGTTTAGTGCTGCACGATATCCACTTGTTACTTTAGAAACTCCATGTTTTAATTGATTTCCATTAAAACAAATACAATCCCCCTTGTTTAATTTATAAATATCATCTTCTATTAGAAAATCTCCACCTTCATAATCATCAGTAAGAGGTATGGTAAACGTAAAGTCACTACGTCCATCTTTGTGTAAATCTAATGATCGGTTGTTTTCATATTCTGTTAAATTTATCCAAGATATATTAAATTTATTAAATGGACTGATATCGCGTAATAATACTTTTACTTCATTTTCAAATTTTAAATTTATATTAGTTCGTGCATACCAACCATGATGTGTTCTTGAGTCAATTTGAAATGTTTTTAATGCATGTTTTAATATATAATCACACTTTTCATGTGATATAAACTTAGGATATACATTAACATCTATCATATTTCAACTGATATTTTAGTAGTTGTATCTGTTAATATTTCTTCTGAAATATTTTTATATCTAAGTGTGTTCAATCCATCTATTCTAAAGTCAATCAAATCGTGTCTGACATCATTATAATATTTTAATTGGTTTTTACGAGTTTCTCTATGAACCCATTTATTACCGTTTGATGAATTAGATTTATGTTTTAAAGATTTAAATCGAGAATCTCTACGATGTGGTTTTGGTAGAAATGTAGTAAACGATTGTTCATCTTTATATAAATATATATTATTCAAATTCACCGAATAATTTCCACCCAAATCTACACAAGTTTCTCCATTAGATAGTTCAGGTAAAAGTTGAGAATAAAGATATTCTGATGATTTAAATTCTCCAAAATTTCTAAGTTTTGGTTTAGTTGGATTTTGAGATATTTCCTTAACCTCCTTTGAAGTTAAACCAATATCGTATATCTCGATACACGATATTAATCCATAGAAAAAATCAGTATTAGTTTTCTTACCATTGGCAGAACCTATAAAAATTTCATCAGTAGATAGTTGTAAAATATCAGTATCAATATCTTGAGTTTCTAATAATTCACCATCTGCATAAAACGAAATTTGTTTATCGGAATATACCATTGTTAAATGAACCCATCGTTCACCAACAATTTCGGTTGAGATAGAATATGGTTTTTTATTTACATCGTAAACTTGACAAAAGAATCTACGAAAGGAATTGTAAAATAATCCAATGTTATAACCTGGTATAGAAATAATCGGTAACTCATCATAATCTTTATTTTCTTTTAATTTTACATCTTGTGGTTTTACTAAAACTGATATTGAAAAATCATCTTCTAATAATTTTGTATTTTTAGAAGTTAATGAAATGTAGGAATTATCTCCAGTAAATTTGAATGCCTCGAACTCTTTAATTTCATCTTTACGAGTAGTTTCAGTATCGATTTCCAAATCAGATTGAACACATCTAACCAATAAATCATCATCCTCAAATCCCCAACCCCAATATTCGTTGGAGAATCCGTTTATTAATTCGAAATCTTCTTTGTTGAACATAGTTACTCCACCAAAATAATCAAAAAAGGTGGTTTCGTAATCGTGTTCTTGTAAGTGAGTTGCAAGATGAAGTGGTTTATCTGAATATGAATAATCCACATTTTCAGGTAACATATCCACATCGTGGAATGCAAAGTAATCACAACCTTTATCGCATGCGGATTTGAATCCAACATTCAGAAGTTTACCACGATTAAATGGCTTATCATCTGATTGTTCAACGATAAAGATTTCATACTCTATATCTTTAAGATAATCTTCCATATGAGACACAAACCTTTTTAGTTGTTGAGGTCTATCTCTATATGGAACGATTACTCCAAGTTTATGAGATTGATTTCTATTCCTCCGAGATGTTCTTCTTTCTCTCTTCATCTCTTTCGGGTCGTGTATCTGGTAATGAGTTTAGAGTTCCATTTCTTCCTTTAATTAGGAATTTAGCAATGTTATGAATTTCCCAAAGATTCCATTCAACCTTTTCGTTGTGTTCTTGGAAATTAGCATCATAAACTGCATCTTCAATATTTTGGGTTGATTCCAAAATTTGATTTAGAACTTTCATCATTTCCTTAAATTGTTCGTCATTCATAATATTAAGTTATAATTCTAAATTGTTTATAATTCGGTTCTTTTTCTTCTTTTACTATTTCGTACTCCAAAGAGTTTAATCCTATATCTTTATAATCTATCTGGCCTGTCAATATATCCTCAAAAAAGATATCAGCATTTTCCATTACATCTGGGTTGTATGTGTAATAATTTTTAATGATATTAGTATCATTTTCATGATTAAGTGAAGTGTATCTACCCTCAAGTCTAACTGGTAGATATAAATCATCTGTTAAACTAATCTCCGTATCAAATGTGTTTAATTTTCCATATACTTTTATATGATTATGTAATTTACCACTATCTAATAAAAGATTATTTCTGTATATTTTATTAAAAATATAATATAGACTTGGGAAATACCCATATTTTGTTTCAATTAAATCAAGTATAGATTCTCCATTATAGTACATTTCATTTACAAATTCATCATTTGCTGATTTTTCATATCCTATTATGTTGGAAATTTTAATCTCAGAAAGTTCATCAGAAATTTTTATGCAATGATTTGTATAATCATAAATTTCAAATTCATCGTTTAACTTTTTAGTAATTTTAATATTATTAAGATATAACGATAATTCTTTTTTATTTGAATCATATGATAATACTACATGATTCCATCTATTTCTAGAATAATGAGTTACAACTTCTAAATGTTGTTTTTTAGTATTCCAAATTTGTGCTATAATCTGATTTCCATTTGATAAAAATACACCAGTATTAGAACCCTCAAATGAGAATAAATTTTTTGAAGAAGATACCTCACTATCATCATTAAACCAAAATGAAATTGAAAAACTTTTTTGAGTTAACGATGAAGTGTATTTATTCATCACTCCATGGATATAATCACTTTTTTCAAAATTACAATATGTTATGTTTTGTAATTTTTCATTTAGACTAATACCCACATCCTCTATTCTATAAGGTAAGATATCAAGTTCGTTATAAGTAGAATATGTTTTATTTAAATCATAAAACTTTTCAAGATATGCACCACTTCGTTGTAATCTATAAAGTAAATCCAAATCCTCGAAACCATATCCCCAATATTCATTTGAATATCCATTAGCGTTTTCAAAATCTTCTCGACTAATTAAAATAACTCCTCCAAAATATTGAACGTATGGTAATTTATAATCATGAACTTGAACTTGGGTTGCTAAATGAATAGGAGCTTCTGGATAACCATAATCACAGTCATCATTAATTGGTAACATATCAATATCATGAAACGCAAAGTAAGTGTATTCTTGCGGTAATTCTTTCACAACTATATTACATAGTTTACCATAATTGAATGGTCTATCATCAGTTTGTTCAGCAATAAAAATATCATAATCAATTCCCTTATCTTCTAAAAAAGAATGCATGTGAGGAACAAACATATCCAAGTGTTCTTGTCTATCTCTGAAAGGAACTATTATTGCTAATTTATCTATCATATATTAATTATAACTTGTGTGAGTTCTTCCCATTTATCATACTCACTATAATTCTTACGAATCATTTTCTGTAACTTATATTCTTCATTATCCACATCTATTTTCCAATCATTAAGTTGTATCCCTCGATACATCTTACGATATTCTTTCCAATATGTATAATCTTCTTTTGTTTCTGAAACTTCTTTAAGTCTCTCTAAAACAGTTGAGTCCCACTTAAAGTGATGAACCTGAATAAATCCCCTTTCAATAGGATATCTTTTAGGATGATTCCAACCTCGTTCTCTCCAAGTATCAATATCACCAATTTTAGCGAAGTGTTGACCAGGTGTTACATCAACTGAACCTTTCATTACACAGCATTTATTTGGCATCGCTCCACTTATTGGATATCTAAAAAATCCTGCAAGTGGAAACGATTCCCAAATATTGGTGTCTTGTTTCACTAAAGGAAACGAACCTCTCTCTCCTATCCTATCAAGAAATCCACCTGTAATAAATTCCCAACCATTTTCCTCGCATTCAGAAATCATTTCTCTGATTGGTTTGGGGTAAATGTGAAATTCATCGTCATCCGAAACCACCCACCATTCGTTTGGTTTGGTTTGTTTAACTTCGTTATATAATTCTGTTACTCTCTCCCAATTAAATTTTGGTTCAGTAACTATTTTGTAAGGGTTGATACCAAGATTAACAACCTCGTCTAAAATACCGTCAAGTTCATGTTGTCTATAAACCACTACATAGATTTCATCCACGATATCTTTATAGTGTTTTAACATGTGGGGAAGTAATGTAGTATTGTGTCCTACAACTGTAACCAAATTTAGTTTTTGCATTTCTGAAGTATTGTCAAACCAGTTGAAGATGGTCTACTTCTAAATATACCATTATTGAAAAAGTTAAAAATTTCCCACTCTGAATTTTCTTGTAATTCTTTGATTAATTTAGCAGGGCCATTGGCAAAATTATCATTATGGTTTTGGTCTGTAATATCCTTTGTTATTATTAAATCCTTCTCAAATGATTCATCAGTATCATGTATCGAAATTACACCATGTGGAGATAGTAATTTAGAATATAATTCAAAATCTTGCTTAACATCTTCATATGAATGTCCTGCATCAATATGTAGATAGTCAATTTTAATATCTTCTTTTACAAAAAAGTTATAATATGCATTTTCAGTAGTATCATTTACAATTCTTGGATAAAAAGTTTTTCTTAAAAAAGAATCAACCTCCAACCAATCAGTAAACCCACCAACACCATTGGATGCATCTACTAAAAAAGTAGTTCCTATATCTCCCCAATTATAATCTCGGTTTCCTTCAAAAATTTCACAATCATATAAATCTATTCTAGCTTGTGTCATTATTCGTGGAATAAACCCACCACCACTTCCTAAACATACACAAGTCTTTGCTCTCATATATTGAATTATAGAATAAATCAATAATCCATCACCTAAATGTAAATCAGTAGCACCATGAGTCCAACGATATGGAACTTTATTCAATTCAATATATGGAATAGAGTTAACATCCTCGGATTTTCTTTGATTGTTCGTTAAGAAGCTTTTGATAAAATCTACATTCAGTAGTGACATAACATGCTTAGTTATATAGTATTTAAGTTATAGGTTATTAATTTTATTATTAATTTATTAAGTATTTTTTAAACTATATTAGTTATATAGCTTAACCCCCTACCCCCTTTGTATATACATATATATAATTTCTCCAAACGATAAAAAAAAGTTAAAACTTTAACACTTAATTAAAAGAAAGATAATAACTGAGTTCTAACTTGATCTACCCAGTCTTTTTTATTATCGTATTTTTTTAAGTATTCTATTAATTTATTTCTTTCGTTTACTCGTATTTCGTGAGAATCTTTCTTAATTTGTTTCAAACAACTATCAAATTCGTTTTTAGTTCCAGCTCGATATTTGTAATCTACCTGAGGACACCAATCTGTATTAATTATTGGTAATTTTCCATAATCTAATGCTTGAAAAATAGAATATCCAAATGGTTCTTTGAAGTATGCTCCATGGAATATACCCCAAGCTTTACCCATAAATGCTTGATAAATTCCTGGATTCCATTGAAAAATATCTACATTTGGTAGAGTAAATGAAGTAGTTTCTTTTAGATTAATTACATCATATTGGCCTGTTAATGCAAATCCCTTTTCTATTCCATTCATCCAATGTAAACATTTACGAGATTCAGCTCGAGAAGCAAACCCAACTGAACCATTATCTACATGAGTAGTTAATTGAGCAGGGCCTTGGAACTCATAATAGTTTGGAATCGTATAGGTATAATTTGGAAACCGTTCTTTCATTTCAGTAGGTGTTAACCCAATCCAAATTCTTCTTTTACATGTTAATAAAAAATCATCATAGAAATCTACATCTACTTTTGTTTGCAATTGCATTCTATTCAATTCTGGCATCTTCTCCATTACCGAAGTCATATCTCTTGGATATGCATGAACAAAACAAATTCCAAATTTATCTTCATGTTTCCACAAATGTTTTCTATGATGATAATGGGGGTGTAAAAAATGTATCCACTCAGATTCACTACACCATTTTTCAGTAATATCTTCATCATCAAAATGAAAATGATATTTTAAATTTTTAGGAAGAGAATCTTCTCTAAAATTACCAGGTCGTTTTGAATCTATGAGTAATCTATAATATCGATTATTTGGTAGATTTGGCCAAACTTCTTTTAGAAAGTTGTTCACCCATATATCTGCACCACCTTGAACAGTATTTCCTGCTCCAGTGCAAACTAATAAAAAATATGGAGGTGTTTTTGTTTCCAACTATTATAACCTTTATATATAAATATACTTTAGAGTAAAAAGTAATATTTTATTAGAATTCTATTTTTGCGTTATGAGTTAATATTCCATTTGCAAAATATAAATCATTTTCTTCAACATCTATCTTATAAACCACGTAATTACCAGTATTATTTATATCTATTTTATATATTTCAATATACTCACCATCTTTGTTTAGTAAAAAATCACCAACTTTAACCCCGGTTGTTATTATAAATTGATGAACACCACCCCTACGTATAAAGTGTTGATGAGAATCACTTGATTCTAATAACCCATCGTTAAATGAATATATAGTATCGACTACTTCACTTTTAATATTACGAACTAAACTATCTCCATTACGATAATTTAAATCATCAGATTCTTTCCAATATAATGATTCAATTTCTCCAATCGGCATACCATCTATATTGAATGTTTTTAACACATCACCCACTTTTAATGATTCTATAAATTTAATAGAACCATTACCTAATAAAATTTTAGTTCCTTGAATTAAACATGCACCTCCACTATTAAAATCAAAGTTTTGTGTCAATGATACTGATAAATTAGATAGTCCGGTCCCACTTGTAACAGGTGAAAATGTAACCAAATCACCATAACTCGTCCTGGTTGATGAATTAAACCCCTTTGGTCTCATATACACAATATCATTATTTGTAATTGATGTAATTTGTTTCCCATACCCACTTGATGAACTTAAACTTATTTCAAAATAAGTACCCGTGGATAAAACAGCTTTCCATGTAATATTTGAAGTTCTATTTTGGAATGAAACGGATGTAGATAGTGCGTTATCTTCATTATATTCCCATGTATGAGATGTTGGTGTACGTGACCATGAAACTGGTATAACTGGTGCTACGTAGTATTCTTGTCTAGCGGTTCTCGATGCAGTAGTACTACCACCGGAATTACCAACTCGGAAATTAACCGTAGCTGTTTTATCACTACTACCATTATTATTGGCAGTAGGTCTAACTCCTATTGAGAAAGTACTTGCTGCAGGATTATTTATTGTAGCAAATTTATAACCACCAATTCCAGATTCTACCACCACATTTGGATCTGTTTGTACAAACTCAAAATCACTTGTACTCATATCAAACCCAGCCGTAGTAGGGGTACCTCCTGACCACGAACCTTGTATTGTTTTATATTGTGTTGCGTTCCAAGTAAAGTTAGAATTAAAATTAGATAAATATGCTTGTGGTCTTGTGATAGGTGGAGTACCAGTATTTTGAATAAAATCGATAGAATCACTTATACCACTATTATTAGATTTTTGAACAGTTACTCTAAATTCTCGTATTCCTCCCGTATATCCGGTCTGACCTGGGTAGTTTGGGCCAACTCCTACATCAATAGAACCATCACCGGTTCCACTATCAAATATACCAAGATATACCCATCCAATCGTATTTGGATTTCTATATGAAATAGATGCGGTCCAAGAAGTATTGTAAATAGCAGTAACCGATACATAGACGGTAAAGTCTTCTCCTTGACCACTTACACCAGTACCCGTACTCGATGAAATTGTAATTTGTTCAGTTGCTGCAAGTTGAGTTACTGATAAAGTAAATGGAGATAATGTAGCACCCGAGTTAGAATATCCACTTGGTGCAGTAACGTTTGAAACAGTAACGGTTCTGTTTGGACTACTTGTAGTTCTTACCGTAAATGAGGTTGGGGATACCGATGGTGTTGTTGTAGAATTACCAGTAGATATTGAAACTGCACCAGTATTTCTATTAATAGAAACACCACCCGTCCATGTTGATGAATTAAAGCTAGGTTGACCTTCTTGTGTAAAAGAAGCGGAATCAGTCCCCCCACCAGTATCTGTATAAAAATAAACTCGACCAGTTCTACTTGTAGTTGTAGACGATGTTGTTTCAACATATACAGTACGCGTACCAGCCGTACCAGATATTGCTGATGGTGACTCGTAATTAACCCCACTTCCTTGTGAGGTTCTAAATCTAAATCCAGATGCATAACATTGAGCAGACCATGTAGTTGAACTTGTTACTGTTATAGCTGTAAAAGCTCCAGCAAAGTTACCCAATGTAGTTGGTGATATACTATCAACTGTTATTGTGTGATTTGGCTGTTGAGTTCTCGTTGATGAGTTACTGATAGTTTGACCTGGATTTCCATAAAAACCATCATTGGGTACGACAACACTAACTGTAATTCCACGTACAGTAGGTGTACTAACTACTGGCCATCCTGATATTTGAGGAATAAATCCACTACTATAAGAAATTGTATATGGGTAATCAAATGGTATATCAATCGGTGGAAGTGTTATTACTCCGTTGAGTGAATTTATAAACCAATTTCCAATATCTATCATACTACTTGTAAACAAAGGTTTACCTGCTTGAGATACTATAAAACTATAATATTCACCAGTTACTGATGAACGTGCCGATACAGTTATATTTAATGCACTTGTTTCTGGATTCTGGCCAATTGTCATAACAGTACTATCATTAGCAGTACCACTTGTTTTTCCAAAAGTAACCCAACTTCTATCAGCAGATAAATTATCCCAAGTACCAGATGCTAAGTTAAATGTTATTGTTGGACTACCACCCCCTTGTGGGATTTGAGTAAAACTAGGTGTCATGACAAAGCTAAACACCAATCCCTTTAATCTTACAGTTACAGGCAATCTATTTAACCACTCTCCTTCTTGAGCTTTATCAATTAAATCAGAATTAAAATATATTGTAAATACAATATCGTGATAGGTATTGTTTGCCTGTTTAGTTCTAATATCTATGGTATCATCTGGACCATTAGAAAATATAGTTTTAGCATCTGCTCTAAATGTGTACCATGTAGTAAATCCATAATTTGCTTGTTTTTGAGAACGGCCTTCTATCCAATCTTCTGGATCTTCACCAGTTGGTGCATAGGTGGTTGATAGAAAAAAGCTTTCCGGGTTATATCCACCAGAATCTGCAGTCTGCCCCGCGGTTAATTCATACACCGGAGATACTGCAGCGGTAGATCCTTGTGGTATTACAAACCCCCAAGAACTTGTGCCCATTACTGTTGCCCAAAATAAATTAGCCTGTTGTTGAACAACAAATACACCAGTTACCGATCCTACAAAGTTTATATATCCGATTCTACTATAATTTCCAATATCGTTTGGAAACGAACCAAAAGTTAACGTTCGATATGAATTAAAAGGACCTGTAAATGGTACCGAATTATTTGGATCGGTTTTACTCCATTGTGCATTTGGATATACCCCAAGTGTACCTAAAACCGAGACAGAATATATAAATCCAGTAGCCCATTGTAATTCTGTATCTAATTCATATGTAACTACTATATCATATCTATCATCTGCACGAACGGTATCAAGGGGTTGATATACACCACCAGCCGAATCAATTAAAATAGGAGTGTTTCTTACATCTATATTTTCAGCACCACCCGCCGCTAGTCCATAAAACTCATCAAAACCGTGAGGTCTTGATAAGTCATATACGATAATAGCTACCTGGTCAATATCCAGTTGAGACCCGGCTTGATTTCCAATATCGTCATTTATGTCATCGGCTCCAATAGGACCTGAGGTTGGTAGTGGCATATGTTAACAATCTATAAATGATGATGATATATAATATGGTTCTGATTTTATTGAAGTGTATGCAAAATCTAATAAATTTTCAGTTTCCAACGAACCTGTCATTGAAAATTGAGTTCTTTTAGATAATAGTGGTGCACCTCCATTGATTCTATGTGATTCATTCACAAATAATTGATAATCAAATGAAACAATTTTATAATTATCATTTTTAGTATATGATAAGTGTTTAATATTTGTATATGAACCTGTTATTTCTAAGCCTTCATAATTTAATGAACCTGATATTGCCATAATTATTTTCCTTTTAATTTCTTAATTTCTTCTTCTAAAATTTCTACTTTGTTAGTAAGTTCTTTTATACCTTCAATAAGTAGTGGTACTATTCTCTCATATTGAACTGTCAAATAATCATTACCCGTTCTTGATTCTTTAGGATTATCCCTATCCATATCAATTGGAGCTCGTTTAACTATTTCAGGTAAAACCTTTTGAACTTCCTGAGCTGATATACCGACTTGAACATCAGTATCATCATACCCCATTGATTTTGCTAACTCATTATTGGTATAATAAAATCCATTTAATGATTTGATTTTAGATAATGGATTAGTTATGCCACCTAAATTAGTTTTTAATCTGTCATCAGAGAAAAACGCTATAATATTACCAGTAGCAGTTATATTTCCAGTAGCAGTTACATACCCACCAGTTACACCCGCGGTTGTTAAATCTATATTACCATTAGATTCCAATACTAATGATAATCCTGAATATCCACTTGTAGTTGTAAATATCCTAGCCTGACGGCTACCCACAAATGAACCAGCTCTCCAATTTACAAATCCACCACCACTTGTATTCCAAACACCTACTCCACCTGAAAGACTGAAAGTGGATGTTGATGCAATTAAATCTACATTATCTGTATATATTTTTATATTACCACCAGTTAATGTACCACCTGTGATGTTAGCACCGTCAATGTTAGCACCAGCTGCTATATTACCTCTAAAATAAGCATTACCATTTGCACCATCTACTGAAAATCCTGGTGTGATAAAATCTCCATTTGTTAAATTTAACCAACTTCCCGCATCAGAAAAGTTACCAGATGTATAAGTGTAATTAGATGATTGTGCTATATTAGCAACCAACTTATCCGCAGTTACAGAACCTGCCGCAATTTTACCAGCGGTTATAGCGTTTGCAGCAATCTTATCAGCCACAATTGCATTTGCAGCAATTTTATCCGCAGTAATAGCAGTAGCAGCAATTTTATCGGCTACAATAGCGCCTGCAGCTATTAAATTAGCAGTTATAGCATTAGCAGCAATTTTACCTTCGGTAATTGCACCAATTGCAATCTTAGCTTCACTAATAGCTCCTTCTGCAATAGCTGCAGAAGTAATAGCACCATTCTGAATTTCATTAACACCAATATCATCTAATGTTGCTAATTCTCCCAAACCAGTAATATTACTTACACCTACATTGTCTAATACCGCTAAACTTCCTAAACCAGTTACCACATCGGATGGTACTTCACTACCAACAGTAAGATTTCCAGCTATATTTAATTCTTGACCATCCCACCAAATTCCTTTGGTTCCATTTCTTAGAGAAAATTTAGAAAACCCACCATCTGTTCCCAAAAATGCACCATCAGCATTAAAAACACCTGCAGGTGATTGACCAATGGAAAGATATGGGGATGATGTATTTCCATGTAAAGTTATGTTAGCAGTATCTCCTGCATCGTTTAATCCAATATTTAATGTATTTTTTACAAACGATTCTTCAAATATTGCAATCTTAGCAGCAACAAAGAAATCTTCTTGACCAAGTGATTGCCAGTGTTCATTATCAGTCAACTCACCAGTTGGGGGTTGGTTGAGTGAGGGTTTTAATGTAGCATAATAAATATCGTTATATAGAACCGAATCTCTTCTACTAGTCTCTAAATCAAATTGATACGATGTACCAGCATCCCAAGGTCCTCTAAATACGATACCTGGACCAGTTGATCCATCGGAACCACTTTCTCCATTCGTACCTTGAATCGCAACTCCAATATCAAACGATAAATCTTGAGAACCAAGTGTACCCTCAGAATTTTTATAGTTAACAGTTAAAGTACCTTTTCCATAATCGCCATTATCAAAAGATACAGTACCATCAGAATTATTACCTAATGTTAAATTGGATATACTATATTCACTATCACTTAGTGTGTTAGTAGTGTGATTGTATATGTTACTACCTTCAGATACTTCAACTATTATATCATTGGGTGTTCCTATTGCCAATGATGATGAAGTGATTGTTTGTGAAATTGGTGAGATTGTTACTAAGGTATTCGGTGGTGCTTTTTTAACCTTTGATAATGAGATATTATCGGTTATAGTTCGAGATGCACCCTCAGAATCTTCAACAGTTGCAGATATAGAAACCGTTGTACTATCTACATTATTTGCAAGAGTTTCTCCGTTTAATAATATTGTATTTCCAGTTGTACTAACTGATGATGCAGTATCATTTCTCGTTACAGTAAAATCTGAGAATGTGGTTATAGTATTAGAAGTTCCTTCATATTGCTCCTTAACCACTACTACTGAATTAGAAAAAGAACCCGTTTGTTCACCGGTTGATTTAGCTGTAACTGTTTGGTCACGATTGGTTGTTTCAATTGAGAGTAATGGGGCAGATATTTTTGATTTAGAATAATTTACCTTTTTGGTAAAATCTATTTCAGTTGTATTATCACCGGCTTTATATCTTATTAAAAGTGTTAAATCTCCACTATCTCCACTCATCGCAGAAATACCATATGAGTTGGTAGTTGGAAATTCATCATTTTCAGTTACACCTGTTGATGGGGTTACTGAAACTATATCAAACGTATTTTTAGTTCCCAATCCTTCACTATGTGAAATAACATTCGAACCAATTCTAACATCAACTGTACCATCACCATTATCAAATTCTTCATCAGTTACATTACCACGTGAATCGGATTTGAACGAAGTGTTTTCCGTAGATAGTACAATAGAGACTCCATCAAAGTTTATTACTTTTGAAATTGTGATTTCATCGGATTGTTCCACCCCAAAAACATCAGAACCGGTAAATTCATATGTTACTTCATCAAAATTATTTTGTGCGAATGATGCAGAAAATTGCTGAGCAGTTAGTACATAAGTACTTACACCATTATTCGTAACTATACTACCTGAAATATCAGGATGGCCTAATGATGTAACTTCTGCAGAACCACTTAATTCTTCATAACCAAGAGAAGAACTAGCAAAGATAGTAATTGGAGTATCAATTGTTGCTAAGTTTTTTCTTTGTGCACGAATTGTTATACTCTGGCCACTTGGTTTTGGTGAAAGAGTTGTTGGTTCGTAAATAAATTGATTTGCATTTGAACTAACTAAAAGAGTAGGTGCATTCTCACCATCTTCTAAACGATAAATTGTTTCAAATTCTTCAAGTTCCTCAATCGATGCAGTGTAGATTATAGAGAACACTTCTGGCTTGGGGTCTACACCACCCCACGTTCCTTCAAATGAACCAATAGTAACCAACCCACCATTATTACTCGGATTAGTTAAAAGCCCAGGATATACTGTCCAATCTGTATCTGGTATCAGATTTCCATCTTCATCAAATGCACCTGAGTTATAAACAATTGAACCAGTTAAATTCTGGATAGTTGTTTTAAATTGAATCTGCTGTGATGATGGGTTTGCAGAACCACTTATATATCTAAATGCATTTCTATCTGATTCAAAAGTTAGTAATTTAGATGTTGTATTGAAATCGTTACCACCATTGAAAGTTTTGGAAGCAATTACATTTACAGGAATGTAATTATTATTTATATCATAAAACTCGAAACGAAAATCAAATGTTTCACTTGCAAGTTTTCTTGGAATATCTTGTATTAAAGTAAATTCATCGGGTGAGAAAGAAGTATCTTGTGCATTTTTTAAACTAACATTTGAAATATACCAGTCATCACCTTTAAATTCAAATACTAATTTTGCATCAATATCTCTTTCCGCTATGATATTTTCAGTTATATTTTTACGAACTACAAATGAACCATCTGGTGTAGCATCTACAAATGATTGAGTAAATTGTGTTTCATCACCGTTACCATTTAAATAAGAACCACTAAAATATGCTTTAATATATTTATCATCGGTTATAGCTTTACTAAGTATTGTTCTAAAGTTCAATGTATATTCTACATCTTTAGAAATAGAAAATGATTGTGATGTTATTAATTTTTGAACACCACCTATATTCGTATCATAATTTACTTTAACTGCTTGAGATAGAAGATATGAATGTATTTCAACTGGATGATCATTTGATGATGTTACCCAATATTTTTCTAAATTACTTTGATCAAATCTACCATATGGTAATTCGGTATTTTCGGTAGTAGTTATATCTCTAAGTAATTCAGTAGATTCTAATCTTGATTCTTGTACGAATTGAAAATCAGTTGCTGAACTTCTTGATTTACGAAATACTTTAACCCGTGCAACATCTCCAACAAAAGTTTTTAATTGAGTAATATCTATTTTAGCAAAAGAACCAGTAAGTGCAGATTCTGCAATAGTTTCATTTTGGAAATCGGTATAAGTAACTGAGTACGATTGAGATACGAAATTACTAACTATACTATTATCAGCATATGGTATATCTACTAATACTTCTCTATCATTAAGAACTTCAATTATTTTTGGAGAATACGATGAACCATTAACAGTTACATCTATTGTATTTTCATCTACATCAATATCCCATGAACCGGAACTTTTAATTAATTTATAAAAAGTACCACCACGATAAGTTGATAAGTTAGTTCCTGCGTTTGGTAGTTGTGCAACACCAGTAACTGTTGACTCATTATCTGTAGCTTGATTTACACTTTTGGTAAAGATCGGTTTTACAATTTCATCTATATTAACAATAGGCCTTTTATAGAAACGAACAATATCTTCATTGTTAAGATTTTTATTTACCTTAAATGTTCTTTCCCATTTAACATTGTAAACATCCTTCCATTCGGATGGAACTGGTATAACCGAACCATTATCATCAACATAGTTTTTAAGTTCACCTAGAATCGTTATTTTACCTAATCCGATAGGTGTATCATCATATACATGAACCGATACTAATTTTGATGTGCCTTCATAGTATTCGGGTATACCATCACCTGGTTCAAAATATATTGGATTACCCGCAACATCTAATAACTCAATTTTAACTTCGGTAGTTTCTTTTAAAAACTCAGAACCTTCAATTAGAAATCCGTTTTTACCACCCGTAAAAGTATCCTTAAATTCGGTTATTCTAAAATAATCTGAAAGAGGATTATCATCTACCAAGAAAGTTTGGAAGTTGGATAGGTTTTGAAAAGGTGAAAACGATTTTATTATTGCCATAGGGTATTCTCCATATATTACTATAAATATACCCCAAAAAGATATTATAAATATTTATACATAGAAACCCATAGAAAGTTAT
>Ga0209652_1001874_pt1 | contig 16890 bp, 14 predicted proteins | sample SaaInl74LU_5_DNA_FD_184641 | JGI IMG/M metagenome (GOLD analysis project Ga0209652, IMG submission 184641) | Marine microbial communities from expanding oxygen minimum zones in the Saanich Inlet - ESP_74LU_5_DNA (SPAdes) (version 2) | ecosystem: Environmental > Aquatic > Marine > Intertidal zone...
AGGGAGCCGGAGGCTGGCGCGTACCTCTAAATGATCGAGAGCCACTCTCGCGGTTAGCACAAGAGCTCGGTTTTCCAGTAATTCTGGTCGTTGGGATGAAACTCGGCTGTCTGAACCATGCGCTTCTCACCGCCGAAGCTATTCGTCGAGATGGACTGCAGCTAGCCGGTTGGATAGCCAACCGAGCAGAACCGGAGATGGCTGAGTTTGACGCCAACCTTGAGTGGCTCACTAAAGCCATAGGCGTCCCTCGGCTGGGCACAATCCCACACCTCTCCGCACCCTCGGCAGCAGAAGCTGCTCAGTATCTAGATCTCTCTTCATTGGGCTGATTGTTTTGCAGGTATAGTTTTAGGTGGCGTTAGCGATAGCGGTCAGAGCACCCTCTCCAGACCGTTGAAGGCCATGGATATGGTCATGGATGAACGGTATGCCGCGCGACGCAGGAGCAAGCGCGCGGCGGGCCGGAACGAAGCGACAGGGATGTGAAAAGCGTGCCTGAAGAGGTTGCCCTGATGGATTGTGCCCTCGCAACGTACGATGGCACTTCTCTTCCAAGGCCAGCCTTTTGTTAGAGATTTACGACCTGAGACTCGATAGCGCCGCGTAACTCCTGGTAGGCATCGATATTTTCTGGCGCGAAGTAGAGTTTGTAGTACACCTTCACACGGCGGCGTCCCACGCCCGCAGCTAGGCTCTCGTCAAAGGTGGCGTAGGTGTGAGTCATCTGTAGGTGAATAACGCGTGTGCCTGGCGCTTGACTGAACGGTCTGCCTTGCAGGTCGATGCGTTCGCGCTCCGACTGTTGGGTGTAGAACGAGATCTCACCGATATGCGCAACGTTGATTATGAAGTCAGAGGTAACATCGTGAACCCAGTCCTTCTCCATGCCGTTGTGGCTAATTGAAATACCGCGATCTTTTTTAATCTTTAAAAACATTGAATCTCACCTTGGGTTAAAGCGCAGAAGTTACCGCTAAATTATGACAGGAATAGGACGGTATGTGGGAGGTTTCAACCAGTCTCCCTCGAATAAGCAGATGACAGTCGAGACACTTGCGGCTTAATGTCACCTAAGTTATTAAAATTTATAGATATTTTTGACAAAATGAACTGAGTCGCTAAGCTGTACAGAAGGAAATAATATTCTCGTGCGCAGCCGTATCTGACACCAGCGAAAGCAGCAAGTGACTGGTGACAAGTGACCGGTGACAAGTAACAAGCAGGTATCGTCGTACGAGTGATTGGCAGGAAGTAAGGGGCTAATCGGAGAGAGTTCAATGGACGCAGTAGCGAATTTATCAGCAGCGAATTATCTGACTCAGACATCCAATACTGACGGCAGTCGTCGTACCTCTGAGATCCAGAGCAGTGGGACGGAATTTAGTCTGCAAGCTTCATCCAATGAGGATCAAGCTACAGAGCAGGCGGTCGCAGAGTCAGCAGTCGACTCCGTGGAACAGAACTCAACAGCAAGTGTTGAGCTGGTAACACCCTCAGGTGGGGTCTCATCAGACACTCAGCTAGGGAGTCTGATCAGCACTTCGGCCTGAAGTGATTTGGGAGGGTTCTATGATCACTCCAGCCGTATCACTCAATAGTATTCAACCGCGTAACCCAGTTCAGGAGCTTACGCTCACATCAACGCGCTCTGAATCGCCATCGGATCTCACTCAGGTAGAACGTCCTTCTCAATCTGTGATTCTTCCGGCGCAGGTTGTTTCTGTAACAACTTTGAGCGAAGAAGTTGCTCCAGCCGATGAGAATGAGGCATCCGTTAGCGATAGAGCACTGGGTGCACAGGACTCTCGCTTTTCTAAACCCGATCCGGCAGAGGCCGCGCAGATCCGAGAATTAGCAGCGCGTGACCGTGAGGTGCGTCAGCATGAATTAGCGCACAAGAGCGCTGCTGGCAGTTTGGCCGGCGCGATCAGTTTCGATTACCAGCGCGGACCTGATGGCAAGCTCTACGCTGTAGGTGGCGAGGTCGATATTCGCACGACGCCGGCATCGAGTGACCCGGCGGATGTAGTGGCTTATGCCGAACAGGTGATTCGGGCTGCTCTTGCTCCTGCGGAACCCTCTAGCCAGGATCGTCAGGTGGCAGCGCAAGCACGAGTGATGTTGGCTGAGGCGCAAGCCGAGCTGGCTGCGACTCAGGGGCAGGCGCAGAACCCGTCGACATCGAGTGATTCGTCTGAGTCCGGCGCCGGCAGTGAGAGCCAGGAGACAAACTCGACAGTTGGAAGTCGGTCCGCGGTGAGTAGGGACGATGAGTCTGAAGCGGAGGATATTCAAGCCGAGATCGCTGAAACGCGTGAGCGAACTGCAGAATCCTTAGCCGAATTCCAGCAGACGATGAACGAGGTTAATCAGCGTTTGGTCGAGGTGAACCAACGTCTAGCTGAGCTAGGCGTGTTGGAAGAGATTTATCAGACCGGTAGCGTACTGACGGAACGCGCTTAACGCTCCCTACATTCCATCCGGTTCTAGACCATCAACTGGTCAGAAAACGTGTTACTAGGCGTAGAAAAGTTTCTGGTTTCTCCGCATGTGGCCAGTGGCCAGCATCGCTGATGATCTTCAACTGTACATCTGAAAAGCGCTCAGTGACTGCCTGCTGATGCTCATTCAGTAGGTAGTTGGAATTTGCCCCTTTGATAAACAGGGTCGGTCGAGAGAATGTGCCCATAGCGGGTGCGGCTGCGATCTGAGGGTACTGGCGCTCAAGCGTGGTAAAATTAGCGCGCCATCTGAAAGAGCCCTCTTCGCGGTAGAGATTCTTCAGCAGAAATGCTCGCACACCTGCCGATTCGACCTGCTGGCTAAGCTGCTCATCCGCCTCACTGCGACTCTTAATATTCTGCAGGTCTATAGCTGCAATGCCGGCGAATACATCGCTGTGATGTGGCGGGTATTGCACGGGTGCAATATCAACGATGATCAGCTTATCAACCCGAGCTGGGTAGGTGAGGGCAAACTCAATTGCCACTTTGCCGCCCATTGAGTGGCCAAGGATCGAGACTGTCTCAAGCTCTAAGCTATCCAATAGCTGAGCCAAATCAGACGCCATCAGAGGGTAGGAGTGCTCGTTAGAGTGCGGAGATCGACCATGATTGCGCAGGTCTGGTGCGATGACATCCCAGTGTTCAGCTAGCGCTTTAACACTGGCACCCAAATTTTCCCAAGTGCCGAAAAGCCCATGCAGAATAACTAGCGGACGTCCCTGTCCGCTGCGGTGATAGTGCAGTTGCATCGCTTAGAGGATGTCCAGCAGCTCTACGTCAAATACCAGAGTTGAGTACGGTGGGATGCCGCCGGGTGAGCCCTGTGCGCCGTATGCTAGATTGTATGGAATGTAGAGTTTCCATTTCGCGCCAACATTCATCAGCTGCAGTGCTTCAGTCCAACCAGAGATAACGCCGCCTACTGGGAATTCAGCTGGCTGACCGCGCTCGTAAGAGCTATCGAAGGTACGACCGTCGATGAAGGTGCCGTGATAGTGAACACGCACTTTTGACTGGTGCTGTGGCTTGTCGCTGCTCGCGTCGCCCGCTTCAATCACTTCATACTGCAGGCCTGATTCGGTCACGGTGATCTCGTCACGCTTAGCGTTGGTCTCGAGGTACTTCTGACCCTCTTCAGCCTGTGCTTTTGCTTCCGCCTCTTGCTCAGCGCGCAGACGCTCTGTCAGTTCGTTGAAAGCTGCCTGTAGATCTTCAGCGTCGATGCGCAGCGCCTCGCCGTTGAATGCATCTTTTAGGCCCAGCGCAGCGGCTTCGATGTCTGCGCCTTTAAAACCGTTCTGAGCCAGCTGGTCGCCCATCTGACGGCCGATGCCGTAGCTAGCACGCTGTTCAACGGTGTCGAGTTTTACTTCGCTCATTATCTGTCCGTTTCTGTGTGAGTGGAAAAAAGAGGCCGCAGATTACCATAGCCAGATCAGTTTTGCTGAACGAACAGCAGCGGATCGACACGGGTGTTATTCAGGCTGACTCCCCAGTGTAGATGCGGTCCGGTAACGCGGCCGGTTTTGCCAACTAAACCGATCAGGTCACCTGTCTCTAGTTTCTGTCCAAGCTCCACGGAGATCTCACTCATATGGCAGTACATCGTCGAGAGACCGTGGCCGTGGTCAATGATGATGGTGTTGCCGTTAAAGAAGTAGTGTCCCTTGGCGGTAACTACACCGGGTGCAGCGGCCGTGATTGGCGAACCGTCAGGAGCGGCAATATCAAGGCCTGAGTGGGGCGAGCGTGGTTGATCGTTATAGAAGCGTTTCAGTCCAAAGGCGCTGGAGTAGGGGCCTTGAGCTGGCATCGCTAACCTAGTCACCGCCACACTCGGCTCGCTCCACTGTTTATAAGCGGCTTTCTGTTCTGCGGATTCGCGACGCCAGCGCTCAACCTGTTTGGGATCCGGCTCGACATATTTTTTCTGCTTGATCTTCAGGCGCTGCTCTGGGTATTCCTTGCCGGAGATACCAAAGCTCATCGGATTGCCGTTTACACTTAACTTTTGTGCTTCGGAGGTTTTGGCACTGAGCGGTATACCGACAACCGCAGTCCAGCCACTACCACTCTCCCTTGGGACCACCATCACACGGTTGCCCTGGTAATCAACTTTTGGGGGCTGGTCTGACGCGGGTAGATCGATCAGCGCGACGCCGCCGGGTACGCGAGACTCGGCTGGCAGAGCCCAGCTTAAACCACTCCATATCAGCAGCGTGGGGAGTAAGGCGGATATCGCGGCTAACTTTCTCATGATCAATCTCCGTTGTTGGTAGCGGGTTCGATGTCGGTTACTTCAGCGCTGAAGGCGCCGGACTGCAGTCTCACTCTGACTGCGGAGCCAGTTCTCAGCTGTCGGGCATCTAGTACCAATTCGCCGCTGTCGGTCTGCGTCAGTGAGTAGCCGCGCTCAAGCGTTGCTAGAGGGCTAGTGGCGTTAAGGCGTCCTACTTTTTGGCCCAGCTGTAGGCGTCTACGCTCGATTAACGCATCGATACGGGTAGCGAGGCGCGCGTGCAAGTCGCTCAGGCGCTCTCGCTGTTTACCCAGCAGACGAACGGGGTTCTGCAGCTCGAGCCTTGCGCTAGCAGCAGCTAAACGCTGACGGCGAAGCTCGAACCGGCGTTGGATTGCCCGCTGCAGGCGCATCTCCAGATCATCGCAACGCTGCTGCTGTTCGCGGATACGATCGCCCGGGTGGCGCATCTGGCGGCGCAGTGCTGCTAGACGTTCGCGCTGGCGTTTCAGTTGCCAGTCGAAGCGCCGTTGCAGCCCTTGCTGTAGTTGGGTCAGGCGCTGTTGGATTTGGCGCTGATCGGGGCTGAGCAGCTCAGCAGCTGCTGTAGGCGTGGGTGCGCGTAGGTCAGCCACCATATCGCTGATCGAAAAGTCCACTTCATGGCCCACCGCTGAAACCACCGGAATGTCGGATGCGATGATCGCGCGAGCGACACGCTCTTCATTAAATGGCCAGAGGTCCTCGAGTGAGCCGCCGCCTCGCCCTACGATCAAAACATCGGCTTGTGCATGTCGATTCGCCAAGGCGATAGCCGCAACAATCTGATCAGCTGCCTCTGCACCCTGCACTAGAGTTGGGTAGAGGTTTACTTGCAGGCCTGGGTATCGGCGCTCAAATGCAGTCAGAATATCGTGTAGTGCAGCGCCGGTAGCCGAGGTTACCACGCCGACTGTTCGCGGATGGGTGGGTATAGGGCGTTTGCGCTCTTGGGCAAACAGACCCTCAGCCTGTAGTCTGGCTTTGAGCTGATCAAAAGCTTGCTGTAGTTGACCTTGGCCATCCTCCTGCATCGCATCGACGATCAGTTGAAAGTCGCCACGCCCCTCGTACAGGCTGACCTTCGCGGTGCAAAGTACTTGCGATCCCTCTTGCGGGCGAAAGCGCACCTGGGCGTTGCGTCCACGGAACATGGCGCAGCGCACTTGGGCACGCTCGTCCTTCAACGTGAAGTACCAGTGACCCGAACTGGCACGCACCATATTGCTGATTTCGCCCGTTACGCGCAGCGACATGAACGAGTGTTCGAGCAGCGACTTTGCCTGTCGATTAAGCTCGCTGACGCTGATAGATTTTGTGTTTGAATTCATGGACTCATCTTAACCAGCTTCTGCCCTGTCGAACAGGGTCTGTCAGTTAAAACCGGTCCGGTGGTGATTGCAGGTTTTACTTGCCTGAGATTGAATGCGGGCGCAGTTTTTTATATAATCGCGCGCTTAATTTTTTCCCCAAGATTGCAGGTTTTCTCATGTTACGAGTTATCGAAGAAGCGTTGACCTATGATGACGTTCTATTGGTCCCCGCTTACTCTGAAGTACTTCCTAATAACGTCGAGCTGAAAACCCAACTGACAAAAGGGATCAGCCTCAACATCCCTGTAGTGTCCGCCGCAATGGATACGGTAACCGAGGGCCGCTTGGCAATTGCTATGGCGCAGGAGGGTGGTATCGGTATCATCCATAAGAACCTGACTCCAGAGCAGCAGGCTGACGAAGTACGCCGCGTTAAAAAATATGAGTCGGGCATCGTATCCGATCCAGTTACCTGTACCCCTGATACCACCGTGGGTCAGATTCGTGAGCTCTCCGCGCGCGTTGGCTTCTCTGGTTTTCCTGTGGTTGATGACGGTGAGTTGGTCGGTATCGTAACAAGCCGTGATGTACGCTTTGAGAGCGACGCTGACGCCAAAGTCTACAGCATCATGACGCCAAAAGAGCGTCTGGTCACTGTGCGCGAAGACGAAGATGAGTCGGTTATCAGTGAGTTGTTGCGCAAGCATCGTATTGAAAAAATCCTGATGGTTGACGACAAGTTTGCTCTTGCCGGCATGGTTACTGTTAAGGATATGAAGAAAGCGCAGAAGTATCCGAATGCTGCCAAAGATAGCCGCGGTCGTCTGATTGTTGGCGCAGCTGTGGGTACTGGTGCCGAGACCGAGTCTCGTGTCCGCGCTCTGGTTGACGCGGGCGTTGACCTGATCGTCGTCGACACGGCACATGGCCATTCAAAAGGTGTAATTGATCGCGTGCGTTGGGTTAAAGAGACCTTCCCGCAGGTGCAGGTTGTTGGCGGCAACATCGCGACTGCCGATGCTGCCATCGCGTTGGCTGATGCTGGTGCCGACGGTGTGAAAGTGGGTATTGGTCCAGGTTCTATCTGTACTACCCGTATCGTTGCAGGTATCGGTGTGCCTCAGATCAGTGCGGTCGCCAATGTTGCTGCAGCGCTTAAAGAGCGTGGCGTGCCGCTGATTGCTGATGGTGGTATCCGCTTCTCAGGCGATATTGCGAAAGCGATCGCAGCTGGAGCATCTGCTGTCATGGTTGGCTCGATGCTGGCCGGTACCGATGAGGCACCGGGCGAAGTTGAACTTTTCCAAGGTCGTGCCTTCAAGTCGTACCGCGGTATGGGTTCTCTTGGAGCGATGTCGGGTTCGACTGGCTCATCTGACCGTTACTTCCAGGATGCTAAGGCTGGCGAAGATAAGTTGGTGCCTGAGGGTATCGAAGGTCGTGTGCCGTGTAAGGGACCTCTGGCAGGCGTTATCCATCAGTTGATGGGCGGTCTGCGCGCTTCTATGGGCTACACCGGTTCAGCCAACATTGAAACCATGCGTACCGAACCTAAGTTTGTGCGCATCACCAATGCTGGTATGAGTGAGAGCCACGTTCATGACGTTAGCATTACTAAAGAGGCGCCGAACTACCGTATTCGTTAACAGCCTAGGGTAGCGCCAGAAACACTTATTCAAGTGGGGTAGTTGAAAGCTGAACTGCCCCATTTTTTATTTACGGGCTAGATTCGCCCCTCGGTGGAGTCACTGAAATGAGTCTCGACATTCATGCACAGCGTATTCTGATTCTCGACTTTGGATCGCAGTACACACAACTAATTGCACGCCGCGTGCGTGAGATCGGCGTTTACTCTGAGATTTACGCTTGGGATATGGATGAGGCAGAGATTCGCGCATTCAACCCTAAGGGGATCATTCTTGCAGGTGGCCCTGAGTCAGTGACTGAACTTGACTCGCCACGTGCACCGCAGGTGGTGTTCGATCTGGGTGTGCCAGTGCTGGGTATCTGCTACGGCATGCAGACAATGGCTGAACAGTTAGGCGGAAAGGTAGCGAGCTCCGATGAGCGTGAGTTTGGTTACGCTCGAGTAAGCCTCTCTGATAGCCCGAGCCGCCTGTTAGAAGGTATTGAGGATCACATCGCCAACAATGGTGTGCTCTCTCTTGATGTTTGGATGAGCCACGGTGATAAGGTGGTTGAGATGCCGGAGGGCTTCCACTGTATCGCGTCAACTGAATCTGCACCGGTAGCGGCTATGTGCGATCCGGCACGCCAGCTTTTCGGCGTGCAGTTCCACCCTGAAGTGACTCACACCAAGCAGGGTCTGCGTATCCTAGAGCGTTTCGTGCGTGAAGTCTGTGGTACAGAAGCTCTCTGGACAGCGGCAAATATCATTGAAGATATGATTGAGCGTGTTCAGGCACAGGTAGGTACAGACAAAGTTCTTCTGGGCCTTTCTGGTGGCGTCGACTCATCCGTCGTGGCAGCGCTGCTACACAAGGCAATTGGTGACAAGTTGACCTGTGTTTTCGTTGATAACGGCCTGTTGCGAAAAGCTGAGGGCGATCAGGTTATGGATATGTTCGCCAAGAATATGGGCGTACGTGTTATTCGTGCCGATGCTGAAGAGATGTTCCTTGGTCGCCTAAACGGTGAGAACGATCCTGAAGCCAAGCGTAAGATCATTGGTAACACCTTTATCGAGGTGTTTGACCAAGAGGCGGCCAAACTCCAAGACTGTCGTTTCCTCGCTCAGGGTACAATCTACCCCGATGTGATTGAATCTGCTGCATCGAAAACTGGAAAGGCGCATGTTATTAAGTCGCACCACAATGTCGGTGGTCTGCCTGAAGATATGGCGTTTGAGCTGGTAGAGCCGCTGCGCGAGTTGTTCAAGGACGAGGTACGTAAGATCGGCCTTGAGCTGGGTCTGCCGTACGATATGGTCTACCGTCACCCATTCCCAGGTCCTGGCTTGGGTGTGCGTATCCTTGGTGAAGTGAAGAAAGAGTATGCCGATATCCTGCGTGAAGCTGATGCGATCTTTATCGAGGAGCTTCACAAGGCTGACTGGTACCACAAAACCAGCCAGGCTTTTGCCGTGTTCCTGCCGGTTAAGTCTGTTGGTGTGGTCGGCGATGGCCGCCGTTACGAGTATGTAATTGCACTGCGTGCCGTTGAGACAATCGACTTTATGACGGCTCGTTGGGCGCACTTGCCATACGAGTTACTTGAGACGGTTTCGAGCCGTATTATCAATGAAATTGCTCAGGTTTCGCGCGTGACTTACGACGTTTCGTCGAAGCCGCCTGCAACGATTGAGTGGGAATAATCGAAACTCCCTGACAAAAAAGCCCGCTTTTGCGGGCTTTTTTGTGTTTATTTAATGTCTTTCTATGTCTATTAACATGAAATATTTGCAATCGGTTGCAGTGGTTTTGACGCGGAGTTTTCTTGATCTAGGGGCTAGGTTGATTGTCCATGTCGTAGGACTTGCCCTGTTTTTTGACGAAAATAGCGTCAAAATTCGCGATATTGCAACCAGTAGCATACTGGTAATGACAGCATCCGCAGGAAGAGCTCCTTGAGATACCTACAGTCAACTATTATCTTCCAACTGGGCATGTATGCAGTGTTGATGATCGCTTTTTTGGTGCAGTTCAATATCATCTTCCCGATCGAGCAGATGATTGTTAGCTCAGGTGGCGTGAGCTTAGTAAGCCTGCTGTTTATCCCGTTCGGGTTTAAAGTGATATTCGCGGCCTTTGGGCGCGGTAGCGCTTGCTCCGATTTTTTTCGCACATGCTACGATGGATCTCTATTTCGGTAAAAGTCTATCTGAAGTCGCGCTATACGGCGCTCTAGGGGCTTTCGTGGTCTACTTTCCGATCGTGCTTTTCAACTTCAGTCGCGAACACCCTCTATTTGGTCGTCTTGATCTGTCACAGGGTAATTACAACATAGCGCGTATCATTCTGCTGTTGGCTTTCATCGCTACCATTCTCAATTCCGTTATTCATTCGACTATTCACCAAGGTTTGCAAATAGATCTTTTGGCCTTCCGATATGTAACCGGTGATCTCGGAGGTACGGTTGCGGTGTTGCTGCTGTTGGTTCTATTTAAACGTCAGTTTATTCGTCTCAGTCATCGTTTGGTCGAATAATTCCTCATCCAAGCCATCAGGCTCGATCATTCGCTAAGTTGAATCTGTTTCATATAGTGGACATCCTTCCGAGTAGCTTCGTACTACTTCCGTGCTATTCTTACTCCTGTAATTAAGATTAAGAAGCGCTGCTGGTTGCTTTATGGCAATTACAAGCAGAAAACTTCAGCAGGTACTCAAGGAGAGACCGTATGAGCAGTTTGAGATTTTTTCTGGACCTTCTTCGTTTGATCGACTCGACCGCCCGTGAACTGGGGGTAGAGGGGCTCACCGAAGCTGATCGTCAGGTACTAAATGTGCTGTGGAAAGTAGCTGATCAAAACTCTGGTGAGGCTGCTCTTAGCTACGAGCGTTTTCTTGAGAACGAAGTGGAGGAGGGTTCAGTCTCCCGTTCACAGTTCTTCAAGTCGCTGAAAAAGCTTGAAGATTGCAAGCTTATTGAGCGCGTTGCTGGCCCACGTAGCTCGCGTTACAAGCTGAACGTCTAAGTTCACTGAAACGCTGTGGCGAGAAGGCTCCCAAGTTATGGGGGCCTTTTTTCGTTATGATGAGTACGCCATACTTTGGGACTTAAGAGGGTGGATCGTCCTCAGTTGAACTAGTGATAGTAACGGAAACATAATGAGTAGAGTTCAGGAACCAGACCAAGAGTCGGTTCAAGGTCAAGACCAATACTGGATGGAGCAGGCGCTGCTGTTGGCAGAGCAGGCTGCCGAGGCGGGAGAGGTCCCTGTCGGGGCTCTTCTGGTACTTGATGGTGAGGTTATTGGTAAGGGATTTAATTCGCCAATCAGTGGGGTCGATCCTACTGCACATGCAGAGATCAACGCCATTCGTGAGGCAGCGACCAAAATCGCTAACTACCGGTTACTCGATACAACTCTCTACGTAACACTCGAACCCTGCGCAATGTGTGCCGGCGCATTGGTGCACGCCCGTGTCGGGCGGGTTGTTTATGGCGCAACCGAGCCAAAAGCGGGGGCTCTGGAGAGTCGGCAGAATTTTCTTAGTAGTCCTTGGCTCAACCATCGAGTAGAGCAGGTTGGAGGCGTGCTAGCTGATCGCTGTTCACAACAGCTAAGTGACTTTTTTAAGCAGAGACGTGCTCAGCGTAAAGGCTAATCCGGCATCTTGATCGGCCGTCTGCGAATGTCCGCAAGCAGTGCCTCGGTCGGCAATATCCGCTGATACTGCTTTATATTTTCAACGTAACCAACCGCTTCGTTCCCCCGCGCTTGCCCGTAGCGGGTCATTGAGTAGTACACCTCCTGTTCAAGCTTGGGGAGGTGTTTGGCAACGTCACTCCAGAGGTCTGCGTTGTCACCTGCGCGCTGTGTTAGAATGCGCGCGTCTTCAAGGTGCCCGAAGCCTATGTTGTAGGCGGCCAGTGCGAAGTAGGTTCGATCCGGTTCTGCAATTCGTTCGGGTATTTTTGCTTCGACCTTGCGCAGATACTTGGCTCCGCCGATGATGCTTTCGCGTGCATCGGTACGATCGTCTACCCCGACATCCAGAGCCGCGTCTTCAGTTAGCATCATAATGCCCCGAACGCCGGTGGGTGATACGGCATCGGCCCTCCAGTGTGACTCTTGATAAGCTACGGCAGCCAGAAATAGCGGATCGAAGCCAGTCTCTGTAGCCGCTTCAATGAAATAGGGACGCAGTTCGGTGTACCGCTGTTCTACGCCTTCTCGAAATGAGGTGGTATCGAAATAGTTGAGTGGGTTAGATTGAGGTGGCGTTGACTCCAATTTGGTTAGCAGATCTTTTGTTTGATTGATTCCGAAGAAGAGTTCAGCTCGCTCTATCAGGCTCTCATCTTGGCTGGGGCCAAAGTACCAACTGACGGGTAGCTCTCCATCAATTTCGAAAGCCATGGCAAGCTCGGGATGATAGGTCACATATGCCTTCCAAAGTGATGCGGGAACAATTGCGAGCTGTGACTCGCGATTCTGCAACCGAGTCAGCAGATCAAGGCGATTAGCGTTGGTGAGCTCGATAACTCGCAGATTGTTGGAGCCGTCGAGTTGGCTCTGCAGTTCGTTCTCTATTAAGTTCGCGAGGTAGTTACTCTCTCCAGAGTCCACTAATACTTCAATCTTCATATCTCTTGCGTCCGAGATTGATGCGGGTGGAGTGTAGCCCCGCCGGACGCGGTAGATAGCTACAAAGCTCTCTGTGCGGTAGATCGGCCCTGCGTTGTGATGTAGATCTCTTTCAGGGAGTTGCACCAGGTTGGCTGCTAACAGGTCAACCTCTCGGGAATCGAGCTTCTGAAACAGCCGTTTGGGGTCAGCTGCAACCTCTATCTCCAGTTCGACACCGAGGAAGTCAGCAAAGCTCCGTGCAAGCTGATACTCATAGCCCCGTGGTAGGTCGCGATCATAATAGTAAGTTAGCGGTGAGTTGAGGGTTGCGACACGCAGGATTCCACGCTCAGTGATGCGCTCAACCTGAGTTTTCGAGTTTAAACCCGCCAGAACAATCCAGAAGGTGAGCAGCAGAATACCGCCAACGTAGATTGTTTGGCGTAGATGAGGTGTGCGACGCGATTGAAACATTAGATAGCTACGAGCCTCTAACCAGTTTTGGGCTCCCTTATTGACGTAGTTTGCGATAAAATTGGGCGCTTTCCAACGCCTGTTTTCAGGAATCTCAAGAGGTTCGTACCAAGATGCTCGTATTGCGTGGAGCTCCAGCTCTCTCAGCCTTCCGTCACGCCAAACTTCTGAACGCTGTTCAGTCGCGTGTAGCTAAAGTCACTGACTTGTATGCTGAGTTTATCCACTTCGCCGAAGTCACTCGTGACCTCTCTTCTGAAGAGTCTGAAATTCTTGGTCGATTGCTGCGTTATGGCCCGAAAGCTGAGCCACATGAACCTCAGGGTCAGCTCCAGTTAGTGGTACCGCGTCCGGGTACTATCTCGCCCTGGTCGAGTAAAGCGACTGACATTGCTCATAACTGTGGTCTTGAAGCGGTACACCGACTTGAGCGTGGCGTTGCCTACTATATCAGCGCCGAGTCTGAGCTCAGCGCAGACGAGTTAAACGCCGTCAGTGCGGCCTTGCACGATCGCATGGTTGAGGTTGTGTTTGAACAGATGGAGCAGGGCGCTTCGCTATTCAGCCATGAAGAGCCTCGTCCAATGTCTCGCGTTGAAATCCTGGCGGGTGGTCGTCCAGCTTTAGAGGCAGCAAACGTCTCACTGGGCCTAGCGTTAGCGGACGATGAGATCGACTATCTGGTGCAGGCGTTCCAGGAGTTGGGCCGCGATCCAAGTGATGTTGAGCTGATGATGTTTGCTCAGGCGAACTCAGAGCACTGTCGCCATAAGATCTTCAACGCGTCATGGGATATCGATGGCGAAGCGCAGCAGAAGTCGCTCTTCGGCATGATCAAAAACACCTATGAGATGGCCGGTGACCGAGTTCTTTCGGCGTACAAAGATAACGCTGCAGTTATTGAGGGTTCAGTTGCTGCGCGCTTTTTCCCTAACCCAGAGTCCAAGGCTTACGGGTTCAGCGAAGAGCCTGTACACATTTTGATGAAGGTGGAGACTCACAACCACCCCACTGCGATCGCCCCATTCTCGGGTGCCGCTACAGGTTCTGGTGGTGAAATACGTGACGAAGGTGCAACTGGCCGCGGTGCTAAGCCCAAAGCGGGTCTGACTGGTTTTACTGTTTCCGATCTTAACATTCCGGGCTTCGAACAGCCGTGGGAGTCTAAGTATGGCAAGCCAGAGCGCATTGTCTCTGCGCTCGATATTATGATTGAAGGTCCAATTGGTGGCGCCGCGTTTAACAACGAATTCGGCCGTCCCAACCTTAACGGTTACTTCCGTACCTTCGAGCAGAAGGTAAACGGCGCAAACGGCGAAGAGGTTCGCGGTTACCACAAGCCGATTATGTTGGCTGGCGGCATGGGTAACATCCGTGCTGACCACGTAGAGAAAGGCGAAATCGAGGTCGGTGCAAAACTGATCTGCCTGGGTGGCCCGGCAATGCTTATCGGCTTGGGTGGCGGTGCTGCCTCATCGATGGCCTCAGGTAGCTCTTCTGCAGATCTGGATTTCGCGTCAGTACAGCGCGGTAACCCAGAGATGGAGCGCCGCTGTCAGGAAGTTATTGATCAGTGCTGGCAGTTGGGTGATGCCAATCCGATCGCCTTCATCCACGATGTGGGTGCCGGTGGTCTTTCGAACGCCTTCCCTGAGCTGGTTAAAGACGGCGGTCGCGGAGGCGATTTTGCGCTGCGTAAGGTTAACAATGATGAGCCAGGTATGGCGCCGCTAGAGATCTGGTGTAACGAAGCGCAGGAGCGCTACGTCATGGCTGTCTCTCCTGAAAACATGGCGCGTTTCCAGGCTATCTGTGAGCGTGAGCGCTGCCCATATGCGGTTGTCGGCACGGCAACTGAAGAGCATCACCTGACGCTGGGTGATACACACTTTGAAAATAAACCGGTCGATCTGCCGATGTCGGTTCTTTTTGGCAAGCCGCCAAAAATGCACCGTTCGGTTACCCGTGCGGCCTATGAAGTGAGTGAATTTGATTGCTCTAAGATTGAACTGGCAGACGCCATAGAGCGCGTGATGAAGCTGCCCGCAGTTGCCTCTAAGTCATTCCTTATCACCATCGGTGACCGCTCGATTACCGGTCAGGTTGTGCGCGACCAGATGGTTGGCCCTTGGCAGGTACCTGTCGCTGACTGTGCCGTGACTACAACCGGCTTCAATGCATACACTGGCGAAGCCATGGCAATGGGCGAGCGCACACCGTTGGCACTCGTCGATGGCCCTGCGTCAGGTCGTATGGCGATCGGTGAGACCCTGACCAACATGGCGGGCACGCCCATTAGTGCGGTTGAGGATATCAAACTATCGGCTAACTGGATGTGTGCTGCGGGCCACCCAGGTGAAGATGAGAAACTCTACGACACTGTTCGCGCCGTAGGTATGGAGCTCTGTCCACAGCTTGGAATCACGATTCCAGTGGGTAAGGACTCAATGTCCATGCGTACCGTCTGGCAGGATGGCGATGAGCAGAAGAGCGTTACCGCGCCACTCTCCTTGGTTATCTCTGGTTTCGCACCGGTAACTGATGTGCGAAAAGTCCTGACACCACAGCTGCGTACAGATCTGGGCGACACTGATTTGATCCTGCTGGATCTCGGTGCCGGCCAAAATCGCATGGGCCTCTCTGCGCTGGCGCAGGTCTACAACGAAGTCGGTCAGACCGTACCAGACCTTGATGATGCCGAGACCTTTGCAACCTTCTTTGCGGCGGTACAGGAGCTGAATAATCAGGGGCTGCTGCTGGCGTATCATGACCGTGCTGACGGTGGTCTGTTTGCGACTCTGGCTGAGATGGCCTTTGCTGGCCGTACCGGTCTAGATATCAGTCTGGATCTGATCGCACAGGATAGTGCCGACGTTGCCGCCGCACTCTTCAATGAAGAGCTGGGCGCGGTAATTCAGGTGAAGCGTGAGAACACTGAGCAGGTGCTGACCGAGCTATCTGCTGCCGGTCTGGGTGATATCGCTGCTGTTATCGGCGCACCAAACCCGGACGATTGCGTCACCCTGAGCTTTGATGATGAAGAGATCTACACTGAACGCCGTGTAACACTGCAGCGTTGGTGGGCCGAGACCTCCTACCGTGTGCAGTCACTGCGTGATAACTCAGAGTGCGCACAGCAGGAGTTCGATGCGCTGCTCGATGCTGAAGATCCAGGGCTGAATGTCTCTCTGAGCTTCGATCAGAATGACAATGTTGCTGCACCGTACATCTCAACAGGTACGCGCCCGCAGATGGCTATCCTGCGTGAGCAGGGTGTAAACGGTCAGATTGAGATGGCAGCTGCCTTCGATCGCGCCGGCTTCAACGCCGTTGATGTTCACATGAGCGACATCCTCAGTGGTCGCATCTCGCTGGATCAGTTCAAAGGTCTGGTTGCTTGTGGTGGCTTCTCTTACGGTGACGTGCTTGGGGCTGGTGAGGGCTGGGCTAAATCGGTGCTGTTCAACCCACGTGCTCGTGATCAGTTCAGCGCTTTCTTTGAGCGCCAGGATAGCTTCGCCCTGGGCGTATGTAACGGCTGTCAGATGCTTTCTAACCTACACGAGCTCATCCCTGGTGCAGACCTCTGGCCACACTTCGTGCGCAACAACTCTGAGCAGTTTGAAGCGCGTGTTGCCATGGTTGAAGTGCAGAAGTCAGACTCGCTATTCCTCGACGGCATGGCTGGCTCACGTATGCCAATCGCTGTCGCTCACGGTGAAGGTCGAGCAGAGTTCGCTGATCAGACCCATCTGGCTAATCTCAGTGACTCCGGAACTATCGCCCTGCGCTATGTGGATAACCGCGGTAACGCGACCGAGACCTACCCGGCTAACCCGAACGGTTCGCCTGCAGGTATCACCGGTGTGACCACGCGCGATGGCCGCGTCACCATCATGATGCCGCACCCAGAGCGTGTTTTCCGCGCAGTGCAGAACTCTTGGGCACCGGACGAGTGGTCGGAAGATGGTGCGTGGATACGAATGTTCCGCAACGCGCGCAAGTGGGTTGGTTAATCTCCACGAAGATCAAACGGCGACTTTTTAGTCGCCGTTTTTGTTTCTG
>Ga0209652_1001876_pt1 | contig 16860 bp, 13 predicted proteins | sample SaaInl74LU_5_DNA_FD_184641 | JGI IMG/M metagenome (GOLD analysis project Ga0209652, IMG submission 184641) | Marine microbial communities from expanding oxygen minimum zones in the Saanich Inlet - ESP_74LU_5_DNA (SPAdes) (version 2) | ecosystem: Environmental > Aquatic > Marine > Intertidal zone...
TCAAACTATCAAAACGCGTATACTTTGCAAAAAAGATGCAAATCATTCCTGTATATAATAATGAATAGCCTAAATACGTGATAAAAGTTCCCCAAAAATCATGATTTACGGACAAATGAGTTTGTTCAAATTCACCAGACAAATCGTAACTGGACTGAAAAAATTTATAGCCTTTATAATCTAAAATATGATTCATAAAAATGCGGTAATCAAACGTTTCTTTTGGGTCAATAACCGTAACTTCACTAGCATAAGAAGCTGCGCTTTCTGAACCTGGATATTTTTCCAATTGAAAATCATTCAACTTTACACTGAAAGGAGTTTCCATAGTTTTTGCGCCATACCACATTCTGAAATTAAATTCTCCCACTGAAAATTGTTGCAAATTATCACTATTAAATTTCCCTCCAGTCAATTCAATTCGCTGTGTTTTTTCCTCTGTAGAAACATCCAATACAATGACATCCAATTTTTTGTCATCTTTTGCACCACGAACGGTTTGCATAGTTCCTTTTTCAGGATATTGTGGCACTACAAATGGCAAGCCAGCCACATTATAAAGAGCTCTCAATTTAAAATCTTGAATGCTATCTTTTGTAAGGTTTCCTGTCTGTTGAGTTGCCATTACTTGATACACTCCAGCTTCTTTTGACATGATTTTTAACGAATCATTTCGTTTGAAAATATTGATATTGGCACCATTACTAGTGACATTGAATCCGACTAAAATATTGTGAATATTTTGAATCGTTCCTGATTTGATATAATGTTCGTGTCTTGAACCACTAGAAGATTCTACAAAAAGTAGGTGCTCTTCTCCATTTTCTTCAGCAATTAATTTTTTTTCAGCCCAAGGAATGTAATCTACCAGCTCAATATTGAATTTTTTTTCTTTGAAATTATCTTCATAAGACCAAGAATTTTTTCCCCAAGCTGATAGTAAAATAGGTTTGTTCACTTCTAGTTTTTGGACTGCTCCATCATCAACTATATAATTTAAATAGGTAGTTTCTGATAAATAACGATTGGTAGTTTCGCCTTCATTGATCAACATAATCCCCTCATGACCTATATATCTTGTGATTCCAGCGCCAATTAGTATGAAAATAAATGCTCCATGAAACATTAAAACGGGCCATTTTTCTTTTTTATACAGTTGGTATCTAAAAATATTTCCAAAGAAATTGATGATAAAAAACACCATAATGGCTTCAAACCACCAACTATTATACACCAATGCTTTTGAAGTTTGAGTTCCGTAATCATTTTCTATAAAAGTGGCAACGCCCATGGCAACTGCAAAAAGCACAAATAAAACAGCCATGAAACGAGTTGAGTAGAGGAAATTTAGTAATTTTTTCATCCTGATGAGGTAAATTTTTAGTGTTACAAATTTACTGATAAATGGCACAAATTTACCTAGGTGAAACTTGTTTTTTGGTATTTAGAATTGTTAAATTTAATAGCAATTATTTATTAAAATCCTGTTTGATTTGTTGAAGACTTTTGGTAGAATTCAAAAATGCATGCACAACAAGCCGTTTGATTTCCTTTGGATCATGATTAAAGTAGCGTGTCCAAGAATCATTTTGCAACAATTCTCGAATTTTTTTTAGTTTTTGTTGTGCTTCAGAAAACATAAACATAGGAAAAGTTTCCTTGTTTTTTTTTGATTGAATGGTTGCGGTGTTTTTTTCAAAATTCACTGCAATTATAAAGTTTCTTTCTGATGAATTTGTAGGATAAAAGCAATCCCAGGATGCGAAACCAATGATTGTTTGCTGGTTTTTGTAATTTTCTAAAGGAAGAATTTTCCATTGACAATTGGCAACTTTTCCCCAATGATTTGATTTTCTATAAACCCCTTGCTTCGAATAAAAATAACAGCTATTTGACTTGCTTTTAAAGATTGAATCTTCTGGAAATTCAAAAAAGGGAACCTGTTGAAATTCGCAAAAGGTGTGTTTGAAAAAGTTGGTATGATTGTAGATTTTCAAAAATTGTTATTTTTAGTTTCGTTGGATTTTACACCACGAATTTCAGGATTATTTTATTTCATTTTACAATAAAAAACGCAACCAAATTATTGATTGCGTTTTTTTGAATTTATTTATTTTAAGATTCCGTTTTCAACGGGATAAGTTATTCAACCAAAAATTCATTTGAAATTTTGGTTTTCTACTTATTTTACTTCTTCAAAATCAACATCTTCTACACTATCTCCCTGATTTGCGTTTGAAGAACCTTGGTTCGCATTTGGATTTGCATCTCCAGCATTTGGTTGTTGTGCTGCATACATTTCTTCAGAGGCAGCTTTCCAAGCCTCATTGATTTTGTCCATTGAAGCATCAATTTGTACCAAATCTTTTGACTCATAGGCTTTTTTCAAATCTTCTAAAGCAGTTTCGATAGGTGCTTTTTTATCAGCAGATAATTTATCGCCAAATTCTTTCAACTGTTTTTCAGTCTGGAAAATCATAGAATCAGCTCCATTGATTTTTTCAGCAGTTTCTCTTGCTTTTTTATCAGCATCTGCATTTGATTCAGCTTCTCTTCGCATTTTTTCAATTTCTTCTTGACTCAATCCAGAAGAAGCTTCAATACGAATATCTTGTGTTTTGTTTGATGCCTTGTCTGTTGCAGAAACTTTGATGATTCCGTTTGCATCGATATCAAAAGTTACTTCAATTTGAGGAACGCCTCTTCCAGCCGGTGGAATACCATCTAAATGGAAACGTCCAATCGTTTTATTGTCAGCAGCCATTGCTCTTTCTCCTTGTAATACGTGAATTTCTACAGATGGCTGGTTGTCAACAGCCGTTGAAAACACTTGTGATTTTTTGGTTGGAATGGTCGTATTAGCTTCAATTAATTTAGTAAATACATTGCCCATTGTTTCAATTCCAAGTGATAAAGGAGTTACGTCTAACAATAATACGTCTTTCACATCACCACTTAGCACTCCACCTTGAATTGCAGCACCTAAAGCTACAACTTCATCAGGATTTACACCTTTGCTTGGTGCTTTTCCAAAGAATTTTTCTACAGCTTCTTGTACAGCAGGAATTCTCGTAGAACCACCAACCAATACAATTTCGTCAATATCCGATTTTGATAAACCTGCATTTTTCAGAGCAGTTTCACAAGGTTGAATCGTTCTTTTTACCAAATCATCAATCAATTGCTCAAATTTTGATTTTGATAAAGTTCTTACCAAGTGTTTAGGACCTGAAGCAGTTGCAGTAATATAAGGCAAGTTAATTTCAGTTGATGCTGAACTTGATAACTCGATTTTTGCTTTTTCAGCAGCTTCTTTCAAACGTTGCAAAGCCATTGGATCCTTCGTTAAATCCATGCCTTCTTCAGCTTTGAATTCATCTGATAACCAATCAATGATTTTTTGATCAACATCATCTCCACCTAAATGTGTATCACCATCAGTAGCTAAAACTTCAAAAACACCATCCCCTAATTCTAAAATAGAAACGTCGTGTGTTCCTCCACCAAAGTCGAAAACAACAATTTTTTTATCATCATTTGATTTATCTAATCCATAGGCCAATGCGGCTGCAGTTGGTTCGTTGATAATTCTGCGAACTTTTAAACCTGCAATTTCTCCTGCTTCTTTTGTTGCTTGTCTTTGTGCATCATTAAAATACGCAGGAACTGTAATTACCGCTTCAGAAACTTCTTGTCCTAAATAATCTTCGGCAGTCTTTTTCATTTTTTGCAATACCATGGCTGATATTTCTTGTGGTGTATACAAACGACCATCGATTTCAACCCTTGGCGTGTCATTATCTCCTTTAACCACTTTATAGGGAACTCTACCTGCTTCTTTTAAAGATTCAGAAAATTTATTTCCCATAAAACGTTTGATAGAATATACAGTTTTAGTTGGATTTGTTACAGCTTGTCTTTTTGCTGGATCACCAATTTTACGCTCACCACCTTCTACAAATGCTACAATTGAAGGGGTTGTTCTTTTTCCTTCTGCATTAGGGATTACAACAGGCTCATTTCCTTCCATTACAGAAACGCAAGAGTTTGTAGTTCCTAAATCGATTCCTATTATTTTACTCATAACTTTATTGATATTTAATTTTTAATTCAATTTTACAATTACCAACTAGGCAAAGTGTATGCCAACCGTTTTTTAAGTTGAAAATTGACATATTTTGAATTTAATTTATTAGAAAATATGACAGATTGACACAAAAGCGTCAAATATTGATGTGAAAATTGAGGTTTTCTCGCCAAAATTTTTTCTTATATTTTAAAAAAATCAATATTATCCAAGAAAAAATATTAATTAAAACCATAAAATCATTAGCAAATTAACTGATAAACTAGCTTTGTACAAAAAATTTATAGATGATTGCGATATTCGTTCAAACACAGAATTATTAGCCGCAATTACCAGAGGAATAGGGCCTTCTATTTATGATGTAGATTCAGGAATTCTTGCAGGTTCAGGTTTTAATGGACTAGAGACTGTTTAAAATATCTTTTTGATGAAATAACTGGGTGTGTCAGATGCACGTAAATTGGATGGAAAAGTAGCGCAGGTTATCAAGCGAATTGAAACTTCGGAACAAAAAAATACAGATCAGCCGTGTACTTTATGTTGTTAAAGAAAATGACAAAGAATCCGTTTACGGAATGTAATTTTATATTTTAATTATCATAAAAATCCAACTCATTCAGTTGGATTTTTTAAATTTACAGCATTATATAAAACTATTTTTACGAATGTCACAATTTATTAGTGTTTTTGATATGCTTAAAATAGGCGTTGGTCCTTCAAGTTCTCATACATTAGGACCTTGGAGAGCTGCTCAACAATGGATTTTAAAATTAAAAGAGCAACGCTTGTTTGATACAATTGATCGCGTTCAAGTTGATTTATATGGTTCATTATCGCTCACAGGAAAAGGGCATGCAACAGATTTGGCTATTTTGTTAGGTTTGAGTGAAGCCGATCCAGAGTATATTCCTATTGAAGATATTTTTATCATTGTAGAAAGGATTAATACCCAGGAGGAACTTATTTTTAAAGGAGGCAAGACTATTCCTTTTCCTAAAAGTGCGATTAAATTCAATAGAGAGTTTTTACCATTTCATGCAAATGGTATTACTTTTCGAGGTTTTATTCAAGAAAAGGAAATTTCAACAGAAACCTTTTTTTCAATTGGAGGAGGATTTATTGTTCAAGAACATGATTCTTTGGAAGAAGAAATAGAAATCAATAAAAAGAATTTTCCTTATCCAATCAATAGAGCTATTCAATTAGAAGCCTATTGTGAAAAAGATCATTTATTGATTTCGGATGTTGTCTTACAAAATGAACTGGTTTTAAGATCCTCAGAAGAAATCGATTTTGAGTTGCATAGAATTTGGAGCACCATGTTGGAGTCTATGTATTTGGGTTGTCATACCGGAGGAAAACTTCCAGGTGGTCTTAATGTAAAAAGACGTGCTTTTGACACCCATCAAAAATTAATTAAAGATGCCGTTTATTCCAATCCCAAAGAATGGATAACTGCAATTAGAAGCACTGAAGTGAAATTCAGGGAAATTTTAAAATGGGTGAGCTGTTTGGCACTTTCTGTTAATGAAGTAAATGCGGCTTTAGGTCGCGTTGTAACTGCACCAACCAATGGAAGTGCAGGGGTAATTCCTGCAGTGTTGATGTATTATATGGTGATTGAAAATCATCAAGCAGATTTTAGTCATATCAAAAGATTTTTACTCACAGCTGGAGAAATTGGTAGTATTTTTAAGAAAAATGCCACCATTTCTGCGGCGATGGGAGGTTGTCAAGCTGAAATAGGCGTTTCATCAGCGATGGCAGCAGCAGCTTTAACAGAATTGATGGGTGGAACTGTTGCTCAATGTTTGTCAGCTGCAGAAATAGCGATGGAACATCATTTAGGAATGACCTGCGATCCTATTGGGGGTTTGGTGCAAGTGCCTTGTATTGAAAGAAATTCAATGGGAGCCATGAAAGCGATTCATGCTGCAGAGATTGCTTTAGAGACTAATCCAAAAGAATCTTTGGTACATTTAGATAATGTTATTGATACCATGTGGGAAACTGCCAAAGACATGAATAAAAATTATAAAGAAACTTCTGAAGGTGGTTTGGCTGTAACTGTTCGTTTGGCAGATTGTTAAAAAAAATAAATCCCAAGAATTTTATTCTTGGGATTTATAAATTTATAATTGTGATCTAGTTAACTATGAAAAATTATTTTTCTGTGCTTTGAACTGCTAAGTTATATACAACTAATCCAAAACCTATTTTGTTAACAGCATCACCAATGTTGTAAATGATATCCATGTTGAACAATCCATTCAAACCATCATACCATCCTGGAGTACCAGCCATGTATCCTAAAGGATAAATTGCCCATCCTACCAAAACAAACCAACATAATGTTTTGTGAGCAGCTAATACAGATCCACCAGCAGCTTCAGCTAATTTTTTAGCTTTACCAAACCAAATGTCATAAACAATTACAAAATATGCAATACCAGATGCTAATCCCCAAATTGAGGCATTGTCTCTATCTACTGCTTCTCCAAAATAACCAGTTACTAACATTACTACAGATAAGAAAATCAAACGCCACATTAATGATTTTTTTGCCCCAGCAACTTTTAAGATTAAATAAAACTCCACACACATTAAAGGCACTGTCAATACCCAATCTACATAACGAAAGAATGTTGGAGATTCAGCATTTGAAGCCCAATACTCTCTCATGTACCAATAATGAACAGCTGCAATAAAGGTAATTAAACCTGATACTAAAATTGATGTTCTCCATTTTTTATCAAAACTATTCATTGATAAAAAGAAAAAGGCAGCAGCAGCCATCATTGCCATAGATCCTACAAAAAAAGTAAAACCTACATAATCGTCATTTGCTAATTTAGCAACCGATAAAAGATTTGTAAATAAAAACATAATGATTAAAAAATTAAGTTAGTAATAAATTGTTTAATGTATTATTAGAATACTAAAACAAATATATAAATAATTTTATTAAATTTGCAATATGAATAATATCTTTTTAAATAAATACCAAAATATCAAGATATTTTTTACCGTATTCTTACTTTGGGTTAGTATTCAGTTTGGGAAAACTATTGAAGATTCCCTTGCTTTTGTTTTAGTCATATCTATAGGAATAATGCATGGAGCAAACGATTTGCTAATACTTTCCTTAAAAAAAATAAACAATACTAATCTTAAAAAGAACTTGTTCATCTATATAAGTATTGTTTTATCTTGTGTATTTTTATTTTTATTGTATCCATTTTTATCCATATTGCTATTTATTTTTATAAGTTGTTATCATTTTGGAGAAGAACATTTGAGCGATAAAGTTTCTATAAATCATTTTTTTGATATCAGTTATTTTATAGTTTATGGCATGTTGATTTTTTCGATGTTGTTTTATGCAGCATTGCCAGAGGTAAATACAATAATGAAAGAACTCTCAGCTGTAGAATTTTCTTTCAATCAAATTATGTATTCACTAATTTTTTCTTTCGTATTTTTTTTAGGGATGAATTTATTTTTGCTTTGGAAAAAGAAAATACTGCTTCCAGAGTTTTTAAAGGAATTATTTTTTTTAGTACTACTATCTTTAGTTTTTAATACGTCATCACTTATTTTAAGTTTTGCTATTTATTTTATTTTTTGGCATTCCATTCCCTCAATAATCCATCAAATTTTTTTTATTTCAGGAGATTTTACAAAAAAAACAGTGTTTTTTTATGTGAAAAAAGCACTGTTTTATTGGTTATTAAGTATTGCGGGTTTATTGTTGCTGTATTTTTTAATTCCTCAAATCAATTTATTTTCTACAGTTATTTTTGTCATTTTACTATCGGTTACAGCACCTCATATTTGGGTGATGTACCGCATGAAAAATTAACGTGTAAAAACCAATTCATTTTCTGAAGACATATTCTCCTCAAAACGATAATTTTCTTCATCAAAATGTTTCAAGTCATCAATAGTTTTTACTTGGTTATCAATGATATAACGTACCATTAAACCACGTGCTTTTTTGGCAAAAGTCATGATGGTTTTGTATTGTCCGTTTTTAAAATCTTTAAATACAGGCGTAATCATAGGTACTTTTAAAACTTTTTGATTGATCACTTTAAAATACTCTGAACTCGCCAAATTGATGAGCAATTCATCATCCAACAGTTCCTCGTTCAAGGCATTTGCAATGGAATCTCCCCAAAATTTGTACAAATTTTCTTTAGTACCCACTTTTAGTTTTGTGCCCATTTCCAAACGATAAGGTTGCATCAAATCCAAAGGTTTTAAAATTCCATACAAACCAGATAAAATTCGCAAGTTTTCTTGCAATAATGGTAATTTTTCAACAGCTAACGAATTGATATCGATACCTCTAAATACTTCGCCTGTAAAAGCAAAAATTGCTTGTTTGGCGTTTTTTGGCGAGAAAGAAGGTTGCCAACTTTGGTTTCTTTCGTAATTCAATGCTGCTAAATCATCAGAAATAGACATTAAATCAGCTAATTTATTTTTTGAAAGTGTTTTTAATTTTTGATTCAATTTCGTTGATTGTTCTAAAAAACGAGGCATTGTATGCAAACTAGTTGGAGCTGAACTTTCAAAATCTAATGATTTTGCTGGAGAAATAATGATTTTCATAAAATGTGTTTAGTATTTTAAATCTAAATGTAAAAATACAAACGAATTTGTAAAAATTAACAGGATTTTGAAAGGTATCTCTGATATTTCTATTTGTAAAATTGATAGAATTAAAAATTTTTGATATTAAATTTTAAAAAGTTTTATTTTTTAGTGTAAACGAATTGTTTTTTATTGAATTATTATATTAAGTAAACTTTAAAAATAATTCTATTTTAGTTTACATCTTTTAGTCATTTTAAATAAGTTGGCTAATAAAACTAACTTGAAAAGTTAGTTTTAAACAATTGTGTGTAGATATTTGTTTGTTTTGTATGCGAAAAAAAAATTAATCTTCGTATTTTGAATGTTCAGCATACGTTCGCCATTTTTCCAAACAAGCAGTTATATCCTTAGGAATTTCGGAATCAAATTGTAAAAATTTACCTGTAATTGGATGTGTAAATCCCAATGTTTTGGCATGCAATGCTTGTCTTGGTAAAACATTGAAACAATTTTGAACAAATTGTTTGTATTTGGTAAATGTGGTTCCTTTTAAAATCTCATTGCCTCCATAACGTTCGTCATTAAAAAGTGTGTGACCAATATGTTTGAAATGCGCTCTAATTTGATGTGTTCTTCCTGTTTCTAGTTTGCATTGAACCAAAGTAACATATGTCAAACGTTCTAAAACTTTGTAATGTGTGATGGCTGGTTTTCCAAAATCTCCTTCAGGAAAAACATCCATTTGCAATCTGTTTTTAAAACTACGTCCAATATTCCCTTCAATAGTTCCTTCATCTTCTTCTATTGATCCCCAAACTATTGCATAATATACACGTTCTGTGCTTCTATCAAAAAATTGTTTGGATAAGTTTGCCATGGCAAATTCGGTTTTTGCAATCACCAACAATCCACTAGTGTCTTTGTCAATTCTATGAACTAAACCGGGTCTTTCATTGGAGTTTGTTGGTAAATTTTCAATATGATGAATTAATCCATTGACCAAAGTTCCGGAATAATTACCATGTCCGGGATGCACCACCATTCCTGCAGGTTTGTTCACCACAATTACAGTTTCGTCTTCAAACACAATATCCAAAGGAATATTTTCTGCAACTAACAAATTTTCTGCTGGTGGATAAGCCAATACAACTCTTACAACATCATTTGGTTTTACTTTATGGTTTGACTTTACAACAACTTCATTTACAAGAATATTTCCAGCTTTTGCTGCTTGTTGCACTTTATTTCTAGTCGCATTTTCAATAAAATTCATCAAAAATTTGTCTACTCGCAAAGGCAGTTGTCCAACACTCGCTACAAATCTGTAATGTTCGTACAGATCATCATTTTCTATCTCTAAATTCTCGTTTTCTATCAAAATTATGTTTGCTACTTTCTAAAATTTAAAATTCAACATCGTCCTGAATACTATCCGTTTCTACAGAATCTTGTCCCATGCCACCATCTCCTAAAACCAAAGTAATTTCTGAGTTTTTTTGTAGTTTATCATTCGGATTTAAGATTTTTCCTTTATGACGCATTCCTCTAACCACATCCTTTCCAATGTCATTTACATACGTGAAATCTTGACTAACTATAAACCCAATAGCACGTAATTCAGAAATGGCTTGTCTTTTGGTCCGTCCATTTAAATTCGGAATCATCACATCTCTGTATCTTGACGGATTTAAAGTCAAGTAAATTTTACGTTTTTCTTTTACAAAATCTCCAGCTTCTGGATTTTGTTCAATCACTGAAAATTTTGGATAGTCAGGATTGTAACTTGCACTGTCAATTACTATATAATCTAGCTCCAATTCACTTAATTTCAAGGTTGCTTCTTCAATAGAAAGTTTACTCAAATTCGGAACTTCAATTTTTTGATTGTGATTTGTTGAAAATATCAAAACTATTTTAATTACAAAAACAAAAACAATCAATCCCACAAAAGCAATAAGAATTTGTTTGAAAAAAAGTTTGTTTTTTACGAACTGAATGATACTCATAACTTGTTTTTTTATATTTTACAAAGATATAAAAACTAAACGTCGTGAAATCTATTTATATTTTGATAAATTTGTTACACATATCGTTACAAAAATGAAAAAAATTATTGCCATTGTGATGGGTGGTTATTCATCCGAAGTAAACATTTCATTGAAAAGTGGAAATGTAGTTTACAAACATTTAGATACAGAAAAATATTTGCCTTTTCGGGTGCATATTTTAAAAGAAAAATGGGTTGCTTTGGATGATGAAAACAACGAATATCCAATTGATAAAAACGATTTTTCATTTTTATTGGATGGAAAATTGATAAAATTCGATGTTGTTTTCAACGCAATTCATGGAAATCCCGGTGAGAACGGTGTTTTATTAGCCTATTTTGATTTGCTAGGAATCAAATATACTTCTGCACCTTTTTATCAAATGGCATTGACATTTAACAAACGAGATACGTTGAGTGTTTTGAAACAATATGGCATAAAAACTGCAAAATCGGTTTTTTTAAATAAAGGAGACATTATCAATGTTGATGAAATTATTGCTAAAGTTGGTTTGCCTTGTTTTGTAAAACCCAACAATGCTGGTTCGAGCTACGGAATTTCAAAAGTGTATGAAAAATCAGTAATGTTGGTAGCGCTTGAAAAAGCGTACAAAGAAGATACTGAAATCTTAATTGAATCATTTTTAGACGGAACAGAAGTTTCAGTTGGAGTAATTCAATATAGAAATGCGTTGAAAGTTTTGCCAATAACTGAGATTGTCTCTGAAAATGATTTTTTTGATTATGAAGCAAAATACGAAGGAAAATCTAAAGAAATTACACCAGCTAGAATTTCATCAACAGTTCAAGAAAGAGTAGAGGAAGTTGCGAAAAAAGTATATAAAGTATTGAATATGAGAGGTTTTTCGCGTTCAGAATATATTTTAGTCAATGAAGAGCCTTTTTTCTTAGAGATGAATACAGTTCCAGGAATGACTGAAGAAAGTATTTTACCCCAACAAGCTGCAGCGGCAGGAATTTCGTTGAAAGAATTATTTGACAATGCCATTCAAATGGCTTTAAATTAAACATATGAATAGAGCTGTTTTTCCAGGATCTTTTGATCCAATTACGCTAGGTCATTCTGATATTATTGAACGTGGATCCAAACTTTTTGATGAACTCATTATTGCAATTGGAATCAATGCTGATAAAAAATACATGTTTTCACTCGAACAACGCAAACGGTTTATTGAGGATGCTTTTAAATACAATCCCAAAATAAAAGTGGTAACTTACTCAGGATTGACTATTGATTTTTGTAAAAATAACGAGGTTGATTATATTTTAAGAGGTTTGCGAAATCCTGCAGATTTTGAGTTTGAAAAAGCCATTGCGCATACCAACAGGCATTTATCCTCAATAGAGACTGTTTTTTTATTAACGGCTGCAAGAACCTCTTATATTTCCTCGTCAATTGTAAGAGACGTGATTCGAAATAATGGTGATTACACCAAATTAGTTCCTAAATCAGTAATAGTATCTCATAAATAATGGCCAAACTAAAAACTATTTTCTATTTTTTATTGCTGATTTTGATACTTTCTTGTGCTGGAAATAAAAATTCAACTACAGATTTTACCACACCTTTTGAAAAATCAAAAGGAACTGAAACACCTGAATACAAGGAAGTCATTGCATATTATCAACAGCTTTCCAATTCATTTGATGAAATTTCTATGTTTACCTTTGGTCAAACAGATTCTGGAGAACCTCTGCATTTGCTGGTTTACAATCAACAAGGAATTAAAAACATTGATGAAATTAAGCAATCATCAAAAAATAAAATTTTGATTAATAACGGAATTCATCCTGGCGAATCCGACGGAATTGATGCTTCCATGCTTTTTTTGAGGGATTTAGTTCAGAGTGATTCTTTGAAACAAAAATATCAAAACTCCATCATTTGCATTATTCCTGTGTATAATATTGGTGGCGCTTTGAACAGAAATTCACATTCACGCACAAATCAAAATGGACCAATAGAATATGGTTTTAGAGGAAATGCACGAAATTATGATTTGAATCGTGATTTTATCAAACAAGATACTAAAAATGCAGCTGCTTTTGCAGAAATTTTTCATACCGTAAACCCGGATATTTTTATTGATAATCATGTAAGTAATGGTGCTGATTATCAATACGCAATCACACATTTATTCACGCAACACAACAAATTAGGGGGGGGATTAGGGGCTTTTTTAGAGGAGAAAATGCGTCCAGAAATTGAAAATTCATTACTGAACAAAGGCATTGATATTACTCCTTATGTAAATGTTTGGGGCAACACTCCTGAAGCTGGATTTTCGCAATTTTTTGACTCACCAAGATATTCTACAGGCTACACATCATTGTTTCATACTTTGGGTTTGATGGTGGAAACGCACATGTTAAAACCGTATAAAATTCGTGTAGAGCAAACCTACGAATTGCTTTTTTCTACACTTGATTTTACTGAGAAAAATTCAAAAAAAATCAAAGAATTACGATCAAAAGCAACTCATGAAATTGTTGCTAAAAGAACATATCCTATTCAGTATGAGGTTGATAATGAGAAATTTAGGATATTAAATTTTAAAGGATTTGAAGGGGAACTGATGGATAGCAAAGTGACTACAGGAAAGCGTTTGTTTTACAATCAAAACAAACCTTTTGTAAAGGAGATCAAGTATTTTGATTCGTTTAAAACCACCAAAGAAATCCAAATTCCGAAAGCCTATATTTTGCAACAAGGTTGGCATGATGTGTTAGAAAGATTGAAAAATAATCATATTGAATTTACTCGTTTTGAAAAAGACACTACTATTTTGGTTGAAGTACGTTCTATTGCCGATTTTAAAACGCAAAATTCACCTTATGAAGGTCATTATTTGCATTACAACACCTCTATTTCACAAAAAACCGAAGACTTCAATTTTAAAAAAGGAGATATTTATATTCCGACAAATCAATTTGGAGTTCGTTATTTATTAGAAACTTTGGAGGCTGAAGCCACAGATTCATTTTTTAATTGGAACTTTTTTGATACTATTTTACAACAAAAAGAAGGTTATTCTGGATATGTTTTTGAAGATATTGCTGAAAAATTATTGCTGGAAAATCCTGAATTAAAGATGAAATTAGATGAGAAACAAAAAACAGATGCAGATTTTGCAAAAAATCCAAGAGCACAATTGGATTTTGTTTTCAAAAATTCTCCTCATTATGAAAAAGTACATTTGCGTTTACCAATTTTCAAAATCTATTAATTATGAGAAAAATAGTTTTTTTTGTCATTCTTATTATTGTTTTTTCAGCGAACACAACTAAAATGGATTTAGAAAAAAGTACTACTTTTTTTGTAGGAACCTATACAAACGGGGAAAGCAAAGGAATTTATCAATATGAAATTGATAAAAATGGGTTTTTAAAAAACAACGGATTAAAAGCGATATTAGAAAATCCATCATTTTTGGCAAAAACTATTGACGGAAGAAATTTATTGGCTGTGAATGAAGTAGCTAAAAATGAAACTGGTTTTGTCACTTCTTTTGCCATTGAAAATGATTCTTTGATTTTTAAAAGTCAGTCTAAAAGTGGAGGAGCACATCCTTGTTTTCTCTCTGTGAATGATAAAAATCAAGTAATTGTTGCCAATTATTCAGGAGGAAATATTGGTTTTTTACGACTTAATTCTGATGGGGAATTATCTAACTTATTAGATGTGCAGCAACATTTTGGCAAAGGAATAACGTCAAGACAAGAAGTGCCTCATGCGCATTCAACGTGGTTTCATCCAGCAAATAACGAAATCATTTCAGTTGATTTAGGAACCAATCAATTGTGGTTTTCAACCATTGACGAGCGTTCAAAAAAGTTTGTTTTTTCAGTTCAAAAAACGCTCCAAATGGAAAAAGCCGCAGGTCCAAGGCATTTGGTTTTTCATCCCAATAAAAAATGGATATATGTCTTGAACGAACTTAATAATACAATTTCCTTAGTACAAAAAATGCCAAGTCTTTATAAAATTATATCAACAGTTTCTATGATTCCTAAGGATTATACAACATATACTATAGGTGCGGATATTCATGTTTCTTCTGATGGAGAATTTTTGTATGCTTCCAATCGTGGTCACAATTCAATTGCTATTTTTAAAGTGGATAATATCGAGGGAAATTTAGAATTGGTTGGTTTTGAATCTGTTAAAGGTGCAAATCCAAGGAATTTTAGTCTAACTCCTGATAATAAATTTTTAGTAGTTGCCAATCAAGACAGCAATAATATAGTGAGTTTTAGAAGAGATTTAAAAATAGGGAAATTGACATTTGTGAGTGAAATTAAGGCTCCAAATCCAGTTTGTTTGTTGTTTTAAGGTAAAAATTCAAAGTTCAAAATCAAAATAATAAATGAAAACAAATTTATCAATAAACGGAAAAAGGTATCAAATTGATGCGCCTGAAGAGATGCCACTTTTGTGGCTAATTAGAGATGTAGTTGGAATGACAGGAACCAAATTTGGCTGTGGAGTTGGTCAATGTGGTGCTTGTTCAATTTTGGTTGATGGAACTTTGATAAAATCTTGTAGCATGCCATTTTCATTCGGAATTGGAAAAGAAATTACAACTATTGAGGGCACAACTGCAAATTTACAAATTTTGCGTGAATCTTGGCAGGAATGCAATGTACCACAATGCGGTTATTGTCAGTCAGGTCAATTGATTGCAGCTACTTTTTTGTTAGAGAACAATGCAAATCCAACAGATGAAGATATTGACAATGCCATGAGTGGAAATATCTGTAGATGTGGAACTTATACTAGAATTAGAAAAGCAATTCACATGGCTGCAGCAATTAAAAATCAAGGGTAATGAGTACTATTCAAAAAATTAATCGCAGAGATTTTGTCAAACTTTTTGGATTGACTTCCACAGGAATTATTATCGGGTGTAATATTTCTTCTGATAGAAAAGAATTCATTCCAACTTCGGATGAAAACTCATTTAGTCCCAATTTATTTATCCAAATTCACAAAAATGGAAACATCACTTTGATGGCTTCACGTTCGGAAATGGGACAAGGAATCAGAACTTCTTTGGCATCAGCCATTGCAGATGAAATGGAAGCTGATTGGAAATACATCGCTGTAAAACAAGCGATTGGGCATGAAAAATATGGAAATCAAAATACAGATGGATCTAGAAGTGTTCGTACCATTTTAGAACCAATGCGCAAAATGGGCGCAACTGCAAAAATGATGTTGATTGCTGCTGCTGCTCAAAAATGGAATATTGCAGCAAGTGATTGTAAAGCCGATAATCATTTCATTATCAATCAAAAAACAAGTGAAAAAATATTCTTTGGAGATTTGATTGATGTGGCTTCAAAAATGCCAATTCCTAATGAAAATTCGGTAGTATTAAAAAAAGTTAAAGATTTCAAATACATTGGAAAAACCTTAAAAAGTGTTGATTTAAAAGACTTTACGCATGGGACTGCCAAATACGGAATGGATATTCGCATTCCGAATATGAAATTTGCTGCAATTGCAAGATGTCCTGTAACTTTTGGAACAGTAAAAAGTTTTAATAGTTCTGATGCGGAAAAAATTTCAGGTGTTGAAAAAGTGATTCAATTAGATAGAATGATACCTCCAGTTGGTCAGTTTTTTGGAGCTTTAGGAGGTATTGCGATAATTGCGAATAATAGTTGGGCTGCTTTTCAAGGAAAATTAAGTCTGGAAATTGAATGGGATTATGGCGAAAATCACTCTTTTGATTCTGAAAAATTCTCTGAAATCTTGACTCGAAGAGTCCATGAAACTGGTAAATTAGTCCCAGGAAGCAAAGGAAATGTAGCAAAAGCATTTTCTGAAGCTAAACAGACAATTGAGGCAACGTATCAGGTCCCTTTTTTGGTACACACACCTATGGAAGTTCCGAATGCAACTGCTTGGTTTCAAGGGAATAAAGTAGAGGTCTGGGCGCCAGTGCAAGATCCGCAAACAGCAAGAGCAGAAATTGCACATTTTTTTGAAATTCCAATTGAAAATATTACGGTGAATGTCACTTTTTTAGGAGGAGGTTTTGGAAGAAAATCAAAATCAGATTTTGTTGTGGAAGCTGTAGCATTGTCCAAAAAAATT
>Ga0209652_1001881_pt1 | contig 16841 bp, 14 predicted proteins | sample SaaInl74LU_5_DNA_FD_184641 | JGI IMG/M metagenome (GOLD analysis project Ga0209652, IMG submission 184641) | Marine microbial communities from expanding oxygen minimum zones in the Saanich Inlet - ESP_74LU_5_DNA (SPAdes) (version 2) | ecosystem: Environmental > Aquatic > Marine > Intertidal zone...
CATGCTTCGTCAATGAGAGCCCTAACCTTCTTCCAAATTCAAATTTCACGAGCAACGAGCAACGAGCAGCACATGAGCCCCGCAATGCAACGGGCGGTGCTAATAATATAAGGCAGAAATGATAGGTCCTTGAGTGATAAGAAGATCAGTGTAGCTGCCTGCTTTACTACAGAAGACTTTCCGCCGTCGCCGCTCGGACGAAGTAGTGACAAGATGATGACTTCGTCTCTTTATCGCTTCGTCACATCATCATGTGCATCAATTTCAATAACTCTCTTCCTTCTGCAACAACAATCCGCAATCTTCACCCTTGCCGCCGAATGCGTCTCCGTTAATAACGTCTGCACCAGCTGGGGAGATCCATACCGCCCTCTACCCGGCTGTAAGGAATATGTCGAATGTGAACGAGGCGGAATCAAATCATTTATTACATGTATGGAAGGCACTCTCTTTGATATATATGTTCAAACCTGCAATTGGGATTATGACACCTTTTGCGATATAGAGACGTGCGAACCGACGTTAGAGCCTACAGCTCATCCAACGACGGATTCCCCTACGGCATTTCCATCGGGGGAGCCGTCATTCCCACCAACAATTGCGCCTAGCTCGTCTCCTTCGGTTGGACCGACGTACAATTTCTTTGCGACGATGGAAACAAATACAATGAAGTGGGCGATTCAGGATGTTGTCCTTGTTGCGTACAATGTCAATGGGATCAAATTTCCATCTACTAGATATACGTATGATGGGATGGTTGTTGCCTTGAAGGAGATGGCATCAGTTGGAATACAAAGTGATGGACGAGATTTTCGTTTTTATGTTGGAAGTGAAGAAGCCAACGTACAGTATGGAAGGACAAATCTTGCTGCTTTTTTGGCAATGGCCATGGCAGAGAGTATAGTCTATGACACATGCGATGAATATAATGAGGATCAGGTAGCCGGAAAATTTGCCATCTCGAATTCGTGTGGACAATTTGGTCGATCGTACCAAGATGAAGTTTGTACCAACCCCTCCGAAGCAAACATGAGTTGTGATGTCGATGTGGATATGGTTGTGGTATCGTCCAGCACGTCGATTAATCAAGGGGGACGGCCACCACCTCCTTTGTCTTGTCGACCAAAGGCTGATTGGTCAGATTATGCAGGATACTGGGATTCGAGGACGGGACAAGCGAGTTCAAACCCATGTAAGTATGTATTGCAATGCTCGCGTCATGATTGGATCTAAATAATGCTGACCATTCTCTTTGATCCAGATGCAAATACTCTAGGAAGGATTGACACGGAAGGATGTTGCTATTGGGGAAGAGGTGTGTTGTTGACACGAGGTAGGTACCATTGTCTCTACTTTTGGACCTGTGGTTTGCCCATTCACATTCATCTTCATCTAACTCTTCGCAATTGTATTTCGATCAGGTGTTTGTAACATTGGAAGACTCAATTATTACCTTGGGAAAAGAGCTCACGACGAAAGAGGAGAAGGGAGATTTCCTACAATAGATTTCTGTAAAGATCCTGAGGCAACTTGCGCATCAGATTCTTCAACTGAAACGATGAGATGGATAACTGGTTTGTTCGACTGGATATACAGAGTTCAGTCTTATGAAGCCGATGGTTGGAGCTACATGGAAGCACTACAAAAGTTTGTAGACAATGGCTTCGTAGATGATGACTATGAACGCTATCCATTCATCGATACTGTCAGTAGCGTTTTCGTGCGCGACTGCCATGAGAAAAAATGTTCCAATCTACAAATCACAAAGAAAGACGCACGTAAATTCAATTTTGAGAAAGTAATGGAGATCATGAAGGTAACAGACAAGCCTACAAGGAAACCAACACAAAACCCAACCGTGTTCAATGATCCAACTCCAGCTCCTTCTAAACCAAAAATCGAAATCAAACCTCCACCACCAGTATGGTCACTGCCTCCTCCGAGTCCAAGGCCTCCTCCGAGTCCAAGTGTCAGTGTGATTGCAAATCCCCCATCAACAATAGAAAATTCAGTGTCAACTACTGCTCCTTCACCCACTCCCACTACGGATAACGATATCAACCCAATTGTTGTCAACCTCAATCCACCGGCTCCGCCAACCTCTCTGATTAGTTTTACTCCACCAACCACTGATGAAATATCTCAACCTCAACAAACTGATACGCCATTTGAAGGACTTATCATTCTAGAAGACAATGCGGCTTGCAGCATCAGCATTACTGGTGTTACATGGCCGCTCTATATTGCAATAGCATATATTGTCCTGCATTGAAAGATAAAAGTATTAATGAATAGTCAGAATCTTATTAGTTGGTACCAACCCCATCCAGTTGGCATATCTCTCTCAAATTATGTATTTGTCAACGCAACAGGTTGTAGGTCAGATATGGTAAGAGAGTCTATTCTATGGGGAGAAGATACATCGTACATACTTAAAGTACACGGGAGATAGGTAAATACGGGAGGCTATTTTTGCGACCGGAGAAGGTTAACCCCTCCGAGTACCACATCCTCAGATCGAGACTCCATTCTACACTTTTTCAGATTTTTTCGCTGGGTGCGCTGCGCCTGCCACTGCCGAGCCCAGCTCGATCGAGGAAGGAACACCTCTCCGAGAGTTCGGGGGATCTATCAGCTTGACACTGACATTACGTATCTGAAATCTACGTTGACAAGTCGACAAAACAGAAAACAGAGTCACATCTCACCCCTGTTGTGGAGATCATTTTCTACTAGATATTCGGGGGGAGTCCTCTGAGCGTTGGCTCTTCAAGAGTTGGATTACTATTAATGTATGCATGTAATTATCGTCTGCTCAGGTGGCTGTGATTTCGATGACGAAGCCAGGGAGACTACACGAAATGTGTTGCGATATCACCCTTGAATCTCCCTTAAATGGACCAACTTGCCAGCATAAGAGAGAGATGATATGACACGACGCAAACCACTGCAGAGATTTTTCGAGTCTTGAAATACGCTGGACACACAAAACAAAAGAAAACGGCATCAGGCAACAGCTGCCATCAATTCAGCGTCATCCTCACTTTCTGCGGGGGGCTTGTTATCCTCTGCTATCTCCGCTTCTTGTATTCCCTTTTCTCTATCTGAACATTGAGACAACCTCGGTGATCTGGAAGGCAAAGGAATTGACTGTCGCCCTTGACAATTTCTCCCCTCCAAGGTTGCTCTTACTTGCGCAGCGTCGACCGACGCATGATATTCATCTACATCATTCTTTGGTATATCTGGTGACATATTCAGTTCAGAGGCAGCGGTATTCAGTTCAGAGGCAGCGGCTAGCAGTATACTCTCAATGCTCTCCTCTTGCACCTTCTTATGTTGATGAGGAGTTCGATACCAAGCATCTTGGGATGAAAGCATTCTTGGTGGAAAGGTAGTCGAGGATTCAACCAATTTTGCAGTGCTTATTATCGAGTTCAAGAGTGAAGCATTCCCAACGTCTGATTCTTGACTTGATCTGTTGCGTGGGAATGATATTTCTCTCCCTAAAAAGGTGTCTTCAAGATGCCTTTGTTTGCTGACAGAAGATGGTTTTCTTGAGTCAAGAGCAAGGATGTCTTCTTCTATGAGACGTGTTGCCTTTTTAGAGTCCACGCAACTAGAAGGTGTTAAAAGCTGCTCTTCGTCAATCTTTGCCGTGATATTATTATCCAATAGTGATAGTTGATGTGTGATAACGTTCAGCTCGGCTAATGTCCTCTCGCGCTTTATCATCAGTGCACGAAGAGTCAAATCTCTATCTTCTGAAAGAGTAGGATGCGTTACATGAGAAATAACAATACATGTGTCAAAAAAGAAACAGCAAAGAATGGTGAAGTATTGAGAGGTTAGGGCTGGCGCATAGGAAAGGAAGATCAGTATTATTGTACTCGCAGCAGGCGCTAGAAAGGCAGCAACAGCATAGAAGCTGCAAACTGCAGCATTTTTGGCAGTTGCAGAGAAATCACTCACCTGTTTCTCCACTCCTATCCTGTCCATGTTCATGATGCTGCTCTGTTGTGTGTTGCATGTGGTGGAGAAGGTCCTCCTCGGATCCCGTCTTACTAGCTGCATGCTGTGCATTATCGCTCATTCTTACGGCGTTGCTTAGTGTTAAGATGCTTGTAGACGAGATTACCCAAAGCAACCGGCTCTTCAAAATTAGGAACGTTTATCCATTGCTCTAGGCGATGATATGAATATTATGTATGGATAAATAAAGTTTTTAAGTAGCCTTGAGAGGTAATTGGAACCAGTAGAGGAGTTTGTATACATTTCCCTATACTTTTGTAACTGTAACTATCATTCTGAGTTTAGAAGGATGTCAACGAGCATTGGGCCTGCAAGATGAGAGCAGGGTCCTGAAGAATAGTTGGCAGTGAGCAGTTTTGCAGTTTCACCCTTCAGGTGTTCGGAGTTGGGAGTGGTGAATGGTAAACAGTTATGCTCTAAATGCTCTGTTTCCCACAGAGGATAACCTTGAAATATGAGGGTTAGTATGTCATGAGCTTCTTGATATCCTGCTTTCTTTTGGATCCACGATATAATTCTATTTATTTATCAAGATATCAAACGAAGTTCATTATTCTATGCGAACCATCAACGAGCTTCTTGGTGCAGGCCTGTACTTAATCTTACTCAGTGTGTGTTCATGTTCACCTTCGACTACCGAGACAAAAAATGACACTTCTTCTTTACCCACCACACACTTCAGGAAGCCATACCTGTCGCCAATGGCTTGCAGTGGTGTTGTCTCCTTTCATGGCAAGAAATTATCGCACCATAAGAATAACCTAAATACTCAAACCAGCACTAAAAATGAGCAATGCAGATTCAAAAAGCAGCTCTGGCAGCGAGACGAATTCCTCTGCGAAGGCGAGGGAGGACTCTCTCGACTTGATGCAGAGGATGATAGTAGATCAACAGCAGCATCTCATTTCTCATTATCAGTACAAAAAGAGCAAGACTATTAGCCGAGAAACTGGTAAGTGCCGTGCGTTTTAGCCAGGAATAGGCTTTGAGAGATATGATACTTTTCTCATGTAAAGTAGATCGGGCAATTCACTTATGTGGTGTCTCCTCTTCTTTACAAAACCTTTGCCAATGCCTGCTGTGACGTCTTCTGTTTGTGATATGATTGATTCTCAATCTCAATTGATTCTCTCTAATGCAACCCTGCAGAAGGCAAAGGTCGTGATGACCTTACTCCAAGAATAGAGAGAGAAAAATCCGAACTGAGAGTTATCAACCAGCAACATTCAATCTTGAAAAGTATTGAGAAGGATAATTACACAACATCAAACGGCGTTGACTCAGAAAAGGCCGCTCCTGACTCACAGCAGGTCTCAAGAGTCCTGAAAGATGAACCTTCTCTTGCCCATGATGTCAGCAGTAGTAGGGAAATCCCTAAGCAGAAACATCTCGAAGACGCGCTTATAGGAAGAGAAATATCCTGTCGAAGTGGCAAATCAAGTCAAGAGCAAGGTCAATCTGAAAGCAGGCCCTCAGCTGCCTTGTCAGAAATGGAAGTAGCTGCTACGCTCGCGATTCCATATTCGTCAGAGAATGCTTGGCGGAAGCTGGAACTTGAGTTGGAAGAGTACTTCTCAAACGTTGAAATAAACGATGAGAGCACATCGCATAAAGCCACTACTGCTGAGCTCAAATCACCACCAGATACCTTCAACGGAGATTCCACCGCCGCCGAATCCACATATGAGAGGCTATGGCAAGGAAGTTATCCAGGGCAAGTGCCACTTCCTGTGCAATCTAGGAGTAGTCGGGCGTTTCCTCAGAGATTGGGTAGAGATCATGTCGATGAAGACGATATTAACGATAGGAAGCCCGCCGCAAACAATCCAGATGACGACGTTGTATGACTATGACGTGATAGCATCGCCGTACCGTCTGTTTCCTTCATGTGTTCCTCGTCGCTCAAACCGAAAAGACTCTTGTTAATTCTATGGTAGTTTCAATCCAACATGATAAGCTTTTTATTTTGAGAAGGGTAGACTAAACCTTCATATTTTGACAAGGATAGTATCCAATCTTTTCTTAATTCCCCCTTGTGCGGACAATAAGATTTCACGAGCTCCCAATAGGTACTCGGGGATGAGGAGACCTAACCAGCTTTTGAGTAAACCCACAAGGATGACATGACTACCGATGCAACTCTCTCTCTCTACCTCTTCTGCGAAGCAGTCGCAGAAGTGTCTCAGTTTCCAGTTACCTCCATCACTTCAATACTTTGTGCAAATAAGTAGGAGGAACATTGTTATCTTGCAACATGAAGACACAGAGTGGTTCTTCAATCTTCAGTGATGAGTACAATATGTTGAGTTCAAGTGAATTGATCTGGTCGCAACGGTTCTCCGCGTGTGCGAACCCCGGAAATCAGAATCAGAAGCAGATGAAACGAACAATTTGACGATGACAATGCAATCATTCTACATAGAACAGAGAGCGGGCGGTCAAGAACAAAGCACATCGATCGAGTTCTTCATTATTATTTTTAGCATCATCTTCTCCTACAAAATCAACGACCAATGTGTGAGGGATCAAAATCTAGCTGCTCCAAAGAGGAGCTCACCTACCACCATGGATTCGGAAATCACTTCGAATCTGAAGCATATCCCGGAGCGCTCCCACAAGGGCGGAACAATCCACGTATCGTACCCCTTGGGTTGTACACAGAGCAATTATCTGGGACTGCATTTACTGCACCAAGGAATGAAAATAGGAGGACTTGGTTGTATAGAGCACAGCCGAGTGTTAGTGGGACGAGCAACTCATTCTGTGCATGTGGCGGTAGCGATGGCACCGTATCATCATCATTCCCAGAAATGTTCGGTGGTGCAGATTGGTCAACAGATATGAAACTTGATCCGAACCCAATGAGATGGGATGCAACACCATTGTTGCGGCCGGGAGAAAGAGTCAACTTTATCCAAGGTGTGCATACACTTCTTGGATCAGGAGACGCTACATGCAAATCTGGGATTGGGATTTATGTCTATGCATTCAATATCAACATGTCAGGAAGTGCATCGGATGGAGAAGATTTGCATATGTACAACAGCGATGGAGGTGAGATATAAATGTTCACTGTTTTCTTGAGACAACTTGAACTTGTTTGACAGTTCACTACTTACTCATAATGTTGCATCATTTTCTGTAGATTTCTTGATAGTTCCACAACAAGAAGCTCTTTGGATTCAGACAGAAATTGGAAGACTGACTGTAGCACCAGGTGAGATTTGCGTCATCCCTCGAGGTATTGTGTTCACTGTCAATATATTGAACATTGAGAACACTGCCGAGGATGGATCATTCGCACGTGGTTACATGCTTGAGATCTTTCGTGGTCATTTCATCTTGCCTGAACTTGGACCAATCGGATCCAATGGATTGGCAAACAGTAGAGACTTCTTGCACCCCACCGCTCACTACGAGTCTGACGATTCTCAAGCAAACAAGTCTTGCATCATTGTCAACAAGTTCGGTCAGCAACTGTTCCAACGCTCCAATCCTCATTCACCCTACAATGTTGTGGCATGGCATGGTAACTATCTGCCTTACAAATACGATCTTGAGAGATTTTGTGCCGTCAATTCAGTCACATACGACCATCCAGATCCATCTATTTACACAGTGCTGACAGCGAAAGGAGATGAAAATGGAACGGCATTGGCAGACTTTGTCATTTTCCCTCCAAGAGTAATGGCTACTGACCAAAACACGTTCCGACCGCCATGGTTTCATAGAAATGTCATGACTGAGTTTATGGGACTAATTTATGGCAAGTACGACGCCAAAAAAGGGAAGAATGGATCGGGTGGCTTTGTTCCGGGAGGAGCATCGTTACATTCTATCATGACTCCACATGGGCCGGATGCTGCTTCATACGATGCAAATGTCAAGAATCCTTGTGATGAGCCAACCAAGTTTGAAGGTGGCCTGGCGTTCATGTTTGAGTCATCAGCCATGTGCAAGTTATCTCAATATGCATTGAATTGTGAACAGCGAGAGAGAGACTATGCAAGTTGCTGGGACGGGTTAGATCGTGCATTTCCAACTCAGGCGGAATAAGAAAAGTTAGATCACAGGCAAGACTGATATATATTCAACGGGGCCAGACAAAAGACGAATTAGAAATAATATAATACAAATATCCTACTTTATTATTCATCATTTACAACACGCCCGTATATCATCATTGTTCTCTGAAAAGTGGCCCTACACTCAGGACACTTGGATTTTAGTTTTCGCAATTGATATGGACTATTGCATCTGTCACATAAAACCGCATGTCCACATGGTACCATCACATACTTGACCGGTCTCTCCATACATATCACACACTCTTTGGTGGGAGAGCGCTGCTCTGGACTACTCTGCGGTACATTCGCAGTTTCTGTAGTAACGCCGTACCTGAAGTCTCGAGGAGCTTGATTTTTGTAGGTTATGATGTATTGAGGGTAAGCAAGACACGGTCCTCTGCATCTATACATATCTTTCCCGATACATTCGGTGTGACAAATCAAATTTGAAGGAGAGGAAGCACTTGCAGCCCTGCCCGTCACAACGCGACATAACAATATCTGTTTTGTTGAACTACTAGGGCCAATCTTGCCAAGTATATTCAATGCCTTCATTGAAAATTCTTTCCCACCGCTTGAAAACATTTGTATGTTATTCTGATGCAGCCCATCGCTGGTCATGAATGCATCAACCTCATTGGCCAAGCCCCAATTTTCCATTGCAACCTTTTCCTTTCTTCTTGCATAGGACTCAAACAACCAAGTATCTTGAGTGCGTTCTATCTTCTGAACAGGAAAATATTCCTTCTTCAGATGATCAGGTAAGTCAATTGTGCCAAAAAATAGCGACAGAACATTTTCGAACTCTTCTTGTTCTAACAGGTCAGTGAAAGGTCCTTGGTCTAACCTCCAGCTGCTTGGATGCATTGCATGCTCTCTTGGTGAACAGAAAGATGATTCTTGGAGTTGCCAAATCTGAGGTTTTGCAAGTGATTTGATCGGTAATAGCTCTAACGGCGCAGCCATCATTACACCGAGAGATTTGTCAATACCAACTACTTCACATTTACCATTCAACTTCCCACCCAAAGTTACAGCACCAGTGCTATCAATTGGAACGATACCATCATGCCTCAAGTCATTCAGATTCGAAACAAAATCAGGTAACGGCATCGGTCCAACTTTCAGCTCAAACTTATTACTCGCCCCAATTCGGCAACAAATTGGCTCGGGCTGTCTTTGACTTGTTCTTGATGGAAACGCAACTTCCGCATAGAGAGCATCTGCATCCAAGCTTACAACAACACCTACACTGCCAATCGGCCCATCTCTATCTCCATCATTCCAATCTGGACCTCGCTGAACAAACATCCCAAGTTGAATGTTGTCGACCGTTACTGGAATGCCAGGAGAGGCAGTTTTTGCAGCAGCAATGTGCGGCATGAGCAAAGGTGATTTCGAGTCGTTCCGTAAAGGTTGTTGTAATTGTGAAGGGAGCCATCTGTCACTTGCATTAGGTTGGAGTAAGTTCATAACAAGATTCTTGAGCTCATGCGTATAACCTACAATGTCGCCCTTGGCGGAACCAGGGGGAAGAAACGGTAGCGGCAAAGATTCCATGGCAGCATCCAATCCTGCCCCGTCAATGAATTGCGCAAGTGTTTGTTGTTCCGATACGTGTTCCAATCTTTTCAACAGCAACAACTCGTATAAGACACACCCCAATGCATAGGAATCAATCTTATCCGGTCTCAGTGAAGAGAAGTCTTCTAACTCAAAGGAGGCAAGTAATTCCGGAGAAGCATAACACTTTGTAAACCCCACACACTCCTCACCTGGTTTGATAGATGTTCCAAAATCTGCTAGCAACAGCTTCCCTCCACCAGATGCATCAATTAATATATTGGCCGCCTTGACATCATGATGGCTCACGCCTCTCTCATGAGCAAATGCCAATGCATCACACAGTTGCAACGCATACCATCCAATCCGCCTCTCTGCATACGGCTCCGTCTTTCGCTCTATCTCGCTGGCAAGAGTCCCCCCATCGACGTAATTCATAACAATACAGACAAAGTTGGATGCAATATACCAATCTTCAAAATATACAATGGACAAGTCTCTACTGTTCCCCAACTTTTTCTCCTCATCCATACATGAATTCAACTTGACCACCGCTTCAATCTCTCTGGTAAATTTTTCGTACTCCTCCTCATCGCTGGTGTCCATGGGCATAACTTTCAATGCAACTCGTCTACCCGATTTCTTCTTGGCAGCAAAGACAGATCCAAAGCCACCATGGCCTAGACATCCGATACATTCATAATTTGCGTCGATTTGATTGAGTGTTTGTCGCGTTTCTTGCAGATCGAGATCGCTTAGTACTGATGTCATGGTTGTTGGTGTATGTTGCTGCCGTGCCGGAAGAAATGACACTATGAAACGCAACGCAGAGCACGCTCCTCTCTTGATTGTTAGTATGCTGCTTCTTCCCTAATAATCGTTCAGCCCTACCAGTTCATCGCCGCACTCTATCACGATACCATAGACTATGGTATCATCATAATCATGTCGGCGACTTCACTGAAAATTTCTTGAGCGATTAGCTCTTATCGGAAAGGAAGTCTCGACCCGCCAGCCATCATCCTTTTTTCTCCACATAAAATCCAAATCCTTCGTGCGTCAGGCCTTCTAGTAGGAGTGCCATCAAAGCCGCTAATAGAAGCATCGCAGCAGACAATACAATAAATATAATCAGCAACAATGTGCAGGCTGACTTGTCTTTCGATTCTGCTGCTAATCCCAGCAGCAGTCTCTTTCCAAACATCATCTAAAAAGTCAGTACACATCATCACGTGTTCAAAATTCAACTCTGCCATCACACCACCGATAACATCTACATCTACATCTCTCCAATCTACAGTAGATGAAACAGCAACCGATACAACAACAAAGACGAAAAAGACTTGGTTCCCAATCCGACCAGCCGATGCACTCAGCCCATCCAATGATTACAATTCACTTGTAAATTCGGCATATTTACGTCACATTTTGGTAGAGACGGAAGAGATGGCTGACTTGGTGATGAATTTGTATCTCAATGGTGGCAAGAGTGAAGGTGACGATAATGCTGCACAATCATCCTATGAAAGAACAGATGGAGACGTCTTCTCTCGTCTAGCAACAGATGTCAGCACATGCCCATTCACAAGAGAAGACAGCGGAGAAATCGGCTGGGTGGACAATCCATCCAATCATCGCGATAAATCCGACTTGAATGATGTCTATGCCGACATTCTATCCTCCGAAGCAATTGAGGATTTATTCTCACGACGTGTCAAAGGTGGAGATGTGATTAAAGTCGAAGGAAAAGACGGGTGGCATCTCATCCGTGTGGATGATTTGTTCATCAAGTTGGTGGGTGATACGGATACTACGGCGGATGGGTCGAAGAATAGGATTAATAAAGTTCGTCCCAAGTTGAAGGGATCGGGTCAGATTCCTTTATCGCCTGTGTTTCAAAAGATTGGTACTGATGCTGATATAATTGACAGTAATGATGGGATTGATAATGATGATGAACAATCGAAAATGATCTATTCTGTACCCAATGCGAAACATTATCAAATACTTACGTCAGGATGTCAAATGAACGTTGCGGATAGTGAACGTATCATGGGTGTATTAGAAGGAGAACTAGGTCTAAAGGCACTTGACGCAATCAATACCGCCGATCCAACACTCATCACTACATCCAACAAAAAGTCCAAGAACAAAAAGAAACCTACACCCGACATTCTTCTTCTCAACACATGTACCATTCGAGACCATGCGGAGCAAAAAGTGTATGATGCTCTTGGACCATACACGGCCATGAAGCGTGCGGGAAAGCCATTGGCAATTGTTGTTGCTGGATGTGTGGCACAGCAGGAAGGTGAAGCTCTTTTGCGGCGTTTTCCAGAGATTGATTTGGTGTTGGGCCCACAATACATTCCCTGGCTTGGTGAGCTATTGGTAGAAGTTGGAAAAGGGTCGCAATTGTGCATGACGGAAAGTATGATTTGGAGTGAAAAGGGTGGAATTGGGGCCATTGATAAAGATAGTAGTAGGGAAAAGGACGGTGACTGGATGACCCCAATCAAGAGAGGGCACAGTGTGAGAGCATGGGTGAATGTTATCTACGGCTGCAACGAGCACTGTACGTACTGTGTTGTTCCTTCAGTACGAGGAGTGGAGCAATCACGATCCATGGAGGCAATTTTGCAAGAGTGTCTTCAGCTTGCTGCTTCAGGATACAAGGAGGTGACACTTCTTGGGCAGAATATTGATGCCTATGGAAGAGATATGATCCCGAAGAGAACGTTTGCTGATTTATTGCATTATCTGAACGACAACTTACCACCAAACACGATTTCAAGGATTCGTTACGTTACATCACACCCACGCTACTTCTCTGAAAGAGTCATTGACGCAGTGGCCAACTTGGATAAGGTGTGTGAATGCTTTCATATGCCATTTCAAGCTGGGGACGATGAGGTGTTGAGAGGCATGCGTAGGGGGTACACCTTCGACAGTTACATGAAAATCATTCAAAAAATCAGGGCCAAAGCTCCAGATGCATCAATTTGTGGTGATGTTATTGTTGGATTCCCTGGAGAGACTGAAGAAGCATTCCAGCGTACTTTGGACTTGATGGAAGAAGTGAAATTTGACAATTTGAACACGTTTGCGTATAGTCCACGACCAAACACAGAGGCGGCCAACTGGGAGAATCAAATTCCACCAGAAGTGCAATCTGAGAGGCTGCAACGAGTGCAAGCTTTGGCAGCAAAACATGCTTTGGAGAGAAGTGAGAGATACGTTGGTAAAGTCATTGAAGTATTAGTAGAAGATAGGAACCCCAAAAATGGCGGAGAAGTTATGGGAAGAACAAGACAAGGCAGGCAAGTCTTTTTCGAAGGAGACATTGATGAATTGAAAGGAGAACTGGTGAATGTCGAAATTACCGAGGCTAGGACCTGGTCTTTAGTGGGTGGTAGTATCCAAGATTAAATTGTTAGTAGCCAGCATTAATTGTACATTATTCAAATCTCTGGTAATTCACTCGGATGCCTCCTCATCCTCCTCCTGCGTCAAAGCTCCATAACGCCTTGCGATATTGCCTCCAAACACATTTTTACCGACCAGCTCTACGCAGTCCCCTAAATGGTGTCCGTAGCACTTCATGATCGGTTTAATGACTTCTCCATCCATATTCTCAACGAAGAGCCTCCAATTCGGCATATTGAATGCTTTCAAAGTGGGTTGATATGCCTCTATTACTCGCCGTAAAGGCTCCACTAAGTCTTCATCATACATGCGTTCAAACCCCTCCAGGCTTGTCATATACCTAGCCAACTCGGTCCCTCGATCGGCGATATTCTTTGCTTCCACTGGGTGAGACTCGGCCCAGTCAAACTTCTTCTTGAGATCACTGAGATCAGATGCAACAGGAATGTAATGTACCCACGGCTCCATGTAATCGTGTATGTAGTCTTTTGTAGGTGTAATGTGATGAAAGAGGAGACCAGGAAGTGCCAGCTTCTGCATCGTACCAGTCCACGTTGTACCGCCGCCACCAGCAAGGTCAATATGATACTTGTACTTTGCTGAGTGATCCAAGTCAATATATTCGCCTGCAACGGGCATTCCTATCTCCTCCCACTCTCGATAATCAACACTTCCTTGTGTTGCAGCTTTTATTCCTTTATCATTAACATAATTAGCGAATTTGATATTCACCCACGGTATTATAGGGAGAGGGGCACCATCAGCCCTTGCCCGCTCTGCATCTTTGAGAGCCAACGCCGTGAGCACAACGCCCTGCCATCGTGGCACAAGCTTGGAGTAATTCTTTTCCAACGTAGCCAGTGCAGCTCTATGCTTACCAAATTTATTCACAGGAATTTTGCCACGAAAACGAAAATCAGAGGAAAGCTCTCCTGTTGTAATATCACTGTACTTCGGTTGTTCCCAATCCGGGTATATGTTCTGGAGAGAAGAATATTGTGAGTATTTCTAATAGCAAAGCGACAAAGTGAGCAATTCAACAACGAGCGACTTACACCCAAGTATCCGAAATCCGTTCCCCTCCACATAACTTGCGGAATCAATTCGTCCCAATTTATTCCCAAGTCATCTCCGTAGACTAAATCCTGACCCAACTCTTTACACACCTGATGATTGTTTACATATTGTCTAAAACATACCAAGTGTGATCTCTCGGGCATAGGCATTGCCACAATATTGGGGTACATGTTCATTTTGACAAACACACTTCCAAATTGCAATATTGGTGCTTTGGTCATAAACGGTTCTGCACATGGTTGATCGTTTCGTTGATTCCGTAGGCAGTCTGTTGGCTTCACATGTGGATAATCGCCACTGGCTATTGGGATGGTCCACTCTTTACAGCCATTTTGAATGCCACAAAAGCGTTCAGGGAACAACCGTCGCAACATGACAGTCAAATTTTGGAATGTTGCAATCAATTTGCGACTTGCCGAATTCCATGCGTGTCGTCTCGAGTATAGCAGAACAAATTTGTCATCGTTTGCGTCATACACGAGTATTGCAACACTATCATAATATATCTGGGATGCGTAGATGGCATCCTCAATTGTATAGGAAGGCAAAGGCTTCTTCGAGTCAATTAAATTGTGAAAGATATTCTCCTCTTCCGCGCTGGGTACAGTTTTGATGCCCCTAGCATATTTTTCCTGTGCAGTCATATAATTCAAATCGTAATCTTCTCCACCAAACCCTTGCGATTGTTCCAAGAGGCTATCATCGAGTTCCTCCAGTAAACTTTGTGTTTCGATATCTAATATAAATCCTCTCTCATCGTCTTCTAAATCGTCATCGATGGGGATATTATTCCCATTATCTCGAGCAAAATCAACCACCGGTTCCAAGTTGGGAGTGAGCAGCGAGTCTAACACGACAACAGAGCAAAATGCACACAAGAGAAAAGTGCGCAGATGACGCCAATTCTTGATTCTGTCCACTGCTTGTTGCCGCCGGCTACTGTTGCCTCTGTTTCTATTTCGAAAGTTGCTTCTGCTGCTGCTGCTTTGCCCCCCTCCTCTGCTTGCGGCAGTTAGTGGACCGAAGGTTGCTGTCATATGGAATTATTGTGGTGTCTTTTTACCAGCGTTTGGTTCTGTAAGCTGCACTGAAGTAATAGTGTAGTTCCCTATGGGCAGATTCGGTCGTCAGGGGGATGACTGTAGTTAGATGCGTGAAAGACTTGGTCATCGTCATGGCACTGACTTGTGTGTGGTGTTAGTTGTTGTGATTGTTGTGTGCGTGCTGAATATGAAAGTGTCGCAGGCATCACGGAGGTTCTCTGGTAGGGTTGTGAGTGGGGAGAGAGAACATGAGCCTCCCGTCCCAGCTCTTACTTCTTATGCGTGCAGGGTGCATGAAACCAACGCATCGGAGTACAATACATAAAGTTAAAATCTTAGGACCTATATAAAGCCATTACTTTCACTTTCAAGAAAGCAGGAACGATTCAAAATTTGTCACAGTACTACGCATAAATTTGTCATACCATGCGCGTAGATCTGCCTGGCGCTTATCCAATTCATCTGGGTGTTCCAACATTCTCTGCAGGGTGGGCATTACTTCGTTCCAAGATTCGACGATAACAATCGGAGCGTTGAGCCAGTGAGACAACGAATCTTTGCATGCATGTTCTCTGTAGTCTTTGTCAAGTGCTATCACTGGGATTGATCCAGCTTCGACTGCCTCGAAAAGACGGTAACACTCTGGGTTGTGACCTGAAGGCGATAACGTGAATGTGCTCTCCAATAGAGTTTTCATGTACGTGGTCGAATCAGCCAATTCATTGCGTGGGTTATTCGGGTCCGCACGCCACTTCGGAGCAATTTGAACGAACGAAGACAAACTGCCACCTTCCTTCTGAATCACTTCCTCGAGAAGCGCACGTCCTGCGGATGTACTTTTAGAGAAGATTGCATTGAAGGCATACTTGCGTTGGGATGATGCAGAGATGATAGATTTAGTTTCATTCATGAGAGCACCGAATGCCTCCCAACTATCATACCGTGGTCCTAGAGGAAGGAAGGGCTTGTCTGCCTGTGTGCTGGTATAGTAACCCTTGGCGTCGTACCTATTATCAGCACACCACTCGTCAGCAACTAGCATCGTTTTGCACGTTGAATAGTGACGAATCATATCGCCATAGGAACAATCTCTATTCGACCAAAAATTGAGAGCCAGACAGGGAGCGTCTTGTAGTGTTGCCTTCTCACTGTGCTTGCAATCATTTCGCTCTTCAAGTATGTACTCGACCTCTCCAGATCCAAAACGATCCATGTGCTTACTGTAAAACATGCTCTGCGCTCTCTTGCCCCGCGTGCCGAACACATAAACTGTCACTGGCTTCTTGGAAGAAGTAGGTTCCTCATCGTCAACGACAAGCATCTCCCTATTCTCTCTGACATAGCGGTGGTCAGAGTCGTGAGGGTTGAAAGATAGCAGTGAGTCAAAAGCGATGATCAGGCACAGTGCAAGCGCAAGGGTGGCGAATGCTGATGCTGGTGTTGCTCGTGGCGCTAGCGTCTTGAAGAGGAGATACATTGTCGATCGTTTCTTTGTGTTGGTGTGTTGTGGTGTGTGGTGTGGTAGGGTGGGGTTGCTGTGCTGTGCTGTGCTGTGCTGTGCTGCTTGCTGCTTGCCCTCCCATAACCAATGACTATGACTATGACCCCGATACTTCCTCATCCTCAAGCTTCT
>Ga0209652_1001886_pt1 | contig 16806 bp, 17 predicted proteins | sample SaaInl74LU_5_DNA_FD_184641 | JGI IMG/M metagenome (GOLD analysis project Ga0209652, IMG submission 184641) | Marine microbial communities from expanding oxygen minimum zones in the Saanich Inlet - ESP_74LU_5_DNA (SPAdes) (version 2) | ecosystem: Environmental > Aquatic > Marine > Intertidal zone...
GTCGACGGCAACGGTGACATTGAGCGAATCAGCAGCAGCAGATGCTGCCGATGCTGCTACTGTTTGATCCAAGTCTAAGGACGCATCTTCTTCATCATTGCCTCTTGAGTGCAACGGTAAGTTGTTCCGTTGAAACGATGGCTTGTCGACAAACGTTCGCGTGTGTGCAATGATGTTGTGTGGAGCGACGGCAAAGCCTCGCACAAGCAATTCATCATTCAGAGCAAGCGTGGCCAGCGAGATGCATCGAAGGCCCACCATCAGTTACTACTTGATCGGCTGCCTGATGTGGATACCTTATCGCCCCGGGAGGGCCAACCAGACGTGCTTTAAAATTTCTGTTATATTATTAACACATGATTGCGTCGTAAGCAAGCTCAACAACGGAGTGAAGTTGGCTTTTTTATGCGGCGATAGTGATTGCATGCTTGCTCCTCAGCTTGATGGAAAGTGGAAGCGTGCGTGAGGTTTCATTGGTTGGCTCTCCTGTCCGTCGATTGACCGTTGACCTTGACCGCGCGCAGCGCAGCTCACAATCAATCTTCAAAGCAAATCGAATCATAGATACTGCAGTCAAATAGTAAGTACAACAAACATAACCATGCCATCCATCGTTCTCGCCGGTCATCCTTGCGTGGGGAAAACCACGTTCGCTCACCTCCTAGCAAAGCGAGCGCTCTCTCGCTCCACCATCTCGAACGTCGTTCACATCTCCGAATCCACAGCCTGTCCCGATCAAACCAAAGCAGAGTGTTATTCCAATTCTCACATGGAAAAGACAACCCGAGCTGCATTGAAAAGTGAGTTCGATCGGGCTGTGGTGTCCAGTGCTGCAAATGAGGAGGGAAGTACTACCTTGGTCATTTTAGATTCACTCAATTACATCAAGGGCTATCGCTATGAGTTGTTTTGTATTTCAAAAGCTGCTGGAGAACGGCACGGTGTTGTGTGGGTCATGGGGAGCAGTTCTGATGAGCAATTCAATAGTGCGAGTACTGAAAGTTCGAGTGATGTGCTGGCTAAGAAGAGAAATCAAGAGAGGAAAGAGGTGATGCAAAAGCAGTTTGGTCAACAGGATGATAATGAGAAGAAAAGTAAGAGTGAGAATGATCTTGATGGATACTATGAAGATGATGAAACAATGAACCAGCTGGTTCTTCGTTTTGAGCCTCCAGATGAAAAGAATAGGTGAGTGGCAACATTGGAGTCAGATATTAATTAGATGCTTCAAATACTCGCTCAGTGGTTTTTGTCATGAAAAGAATAGGTGGGAGAATCCACTGTTTAAGGTGGACGTCACAAGCGTATCTCCTTGGGATCGAAATGGAACATTAGCTGTGTCAGCATCTTGTGATGAAACTACAAATGCAATGAAGACAATGGAGATAAACGACACCTCCAAGTCAAATGATGCAGCAGCCGAGGAGAAAGTACCACCACAGCCTGCCAAGAAGAAGATGGGATCAGGCTTTAAACGCAACAAGAAGAAGTTGCCGACTGGTGGCAAAACCGTAACCGGCACTTCTCCTGTGAGTGACAAAGTTGAGCAGCCATCGTCCGTTGAACCCGCTGGACGGCAATCCGTTCCAAGTAGTATGGCCAAACGCAATCTTGCTGCTGCTTCTGCTCTAGATGATACTGCTGCTAACAGCACGTCAGTAGCTACAAAAGAGAATCAAACAATGGAACAAGTAATCGATGGTATTTTGGACTCTTTTTTCAGTCAACGCGCTCTGACGGAGGGTATGTCTACTTTGCATCAATTTTCGGCCGAGTCAAATGCACTCAATCAGGTAGACAACATCACTCATAGGATGAACAGCGAAATCCTCAAGGCTCAGAAGCTTGCATCTGTATCGGCAGGTGTGGGTGGAAAGATTTTTGTCGCGCTAACACCCAATGGTGATCGCCGTCCAATCAATCTGTCGAAGCCGCTTTATATGAATGAGTTGAGGAATTTCAGGAGACAGTTTTTGAAATGGATAGCTGCACATCCTTTGGCTGATGGAACAAAGGAGGATAGGATTGCAGATGTGTACATATCTTATGTCGAGTCTCAAATTTGAGTTCAGAGTGAACAAAGCTTTCTTGTTTCTTTTGAAAGTAATACAGTAATTAATATTTGTTAGAAGAATGACAGGCACGCTCAGACGCATCAAGGCTGTAAGATAAGTGTGGTAATTATTCCTTCTTTGACTTTGATTTGACCTTCTTTTCATTGCCCTTACCAAAAGCAAGGAGAGAAACGATGATGCCAAGCCAGAATCCAACAATGACACCCATCACTAGCAGACCTGCGGCAGCGTTCTTCCTGAAACTGATAATGTGTTCAAAGTCAGTCAACAAATACTGTAGCTGCTCATTGTCTTTCGCGAACTTGTTAAACTTTTTTCTCATTTCTTTCACCGTCTTTTCGTACATTGAAGGGACAGGAGGGATTGTATCCTGCAAGGCTGACTTATAGCCTTCGGTGACGAAATCATAAAGAGCATCAATGTTGCGTGCGCCCTTGTATGTGAACATCTTCCTGTCGGCAAAGTATTTGAGTGACGGGAATCCTTTAATTTTGAAGCGGTTACAAACTTCCTTCTCTTTTGTGCAGTCAACCTTTGCGATGATGACATCACCGACATCGGATTCTTGAAGCCGATCGCTGAGATCCTCCCACGTAGGGGCTAAAGATTTGCAGTGCCCGCACCATGGAGCATAAAATTTGACAAACCATTTCCCGGTCGTTTGGCCGGTAGACGATTGGGTCTGGTGCTCGAATGATGCATCGGTCAAATCTATGACTGCAGCAGAAGTTGGTGCCAATGACAGAATTGTTGCCAGCAGCGTGACAAAGAGTGTGTTAGTGATGAACGACTTCATGGTTGGTGGATATGAGAGGCGGGCGGGTAGGTCCAAGTCTATCCAATGCGATGATGAAGAGCGTCGAGGATTTTCGGGGAGCAAGATGATAGATGATGCAAGCACGTGCAGACGCAAAAGAGAGAAGGGAGAAGCTACGAGAAGGGGCAAAGCAAAAAGCTAAAGCAAAATCAAAACCAATCCAACGAAGCAAGCTAGCAGCACGCCATCACTAATACCTACACGCAAACAATGGCAAACAAATCTACAACAGCAGGCGATGTCCTGCTTTATATCCCCAACCTCATTGGCTACCTGAGAGTGATATGCACGGTGCTAAGCTTGATACTTATGATCTGCTTTCCTCAGAGATGGATCATTGCTATCATACTTTACGTGTCGTCATTCGTTGGTGATTTGTTCGACGGCATCGCTGCTAGGAAATTTGACCAGTGCAGTCTATTCGGAGGGTTGCTTGATATGGTCACTGATCGTTGCTCTACGACAGGTCTACTGTGTGCTCTATCACATGAGCACGCGGAGCGGCCGATATTAGTTTTGGTGAGGACGCAACTTTTTTCAGTATAACTTGGTATACAGATTCAAAACCTTGATCTAAACATGCACGCATTCATTTTTTCATACAATGGCTGCTGCTCAGTTGTTTACAATGCTCATCATTTTGGACATATCATCTCACTGGTGTCAAATGTACTTCACTTCATCATTCAAACAACATCACAAATCTGCCGAGGGCAATCAAAATTCATTTGCTCTTGTGAGGTGGTACTATTCATATTATTACTTCTTTGGATATTGCTGTGTCGGCACAGAGTTCACGTACGTTGCAATATACATTCTTGCTAAGGTGACTGCGTTGGATCAATATGAAACAATCAGAATTGGTTGCGAATACTTCTTGATGATCTCAATACCTGCTTGTATTACAAAGCAAATCGTAAATGTCAGTCAGCTTTGTTCTGCATGCCACGCTGTTGCAGCATATGATGCAGAGGAAAAGAACAAATAGATGCTGGTTTTGAGGCTTCATAGGTCTCTTTGTTTAGGATTTAGGATAGTACACTGAATCAATTCAAATTGGATTCAAATTCATTGAAATTAGAAATCATTACATACTAGACAGCTACTCAATGATTATTACAGTGTGGGTCCAAATCATCAACATGACTGATACTGCTCAAACATTGCAAGAGCAAACTAACCAAGCTAGCTCTCATCGCTCTCAATACGCTCATTTATTGGGCCGGCGCGGCCAGCATGCATGGATCAGAAGTAAACTGGAGAAGGAAAAGACCACGTCATAGAAACTCAGCGTCAAAAATATCATCACCAACACACACGCACAACTCACGCCATAAAACATCGCCGTGTCAGTAAAGGAATATCTACAAGTAACAGCAGCAACAATGAAGATCTCTACAGCAGTTTCAGCACTTGTGGTGGCTACGTCATGCTCGAGCAACGCGTTAGCTTTTGTCGCCCCGTCATCGTCGAATCAGCCAGTTAAATCTACAGCCCTGAATGCCAAGAACCAAAACGTTGTTGCTGGAGCTGCTTTTTCAGCCCTTCTTGGATTGGGTCTATCAGTACAGGTTGCATCGGCAGCAATTGATGAATTCTCTCTTCCATCATATGATTCATCGAAAGGAACTTCGTTAATTGATCTTAATGATGAGGTTGCCACTATCAACAAGAATAAAAGAGCTGAGGCCAAGGCTAAGAGAGAATACGTGGATACTTCCGCGGAAAAGGTTGGAATGGATAAACTGAGAAAGGCAGAAAAAGAAGGAAGCTCTTTACTAGATTCTCTGGCGTCAAACGCCGAAGCTGAGAATAAGGCACGGATTGAAGCGGAGAAAGCAGAGGCAAGAGCCAACAGATGGAAGACATTTTAACTTGTTCTTTGTATTTTTTCCTGGCTCTGTGAGCAGCTATTTGCATCTAGTTCAAGTTTCCAGTCGAAGTATACCCGTTGATTAGGATGAAAACATGTTCATGTGAGGTGTCACGCCACAAATACTATGAGACAGAGTATTTTAACATGAATTATTAGCTATTAATAGTGTCTTGGCATACAGAAACAGTTCCTCAACTTGTCTAGACGTGCGATTACCATGCTTCAGAAAATACATATCAAATATGACGGTATTGATAATAGAATAACATTACTTTTATCTCCGATGTTCCACTTTGTTCTGGGATGAATTAGAAGTACTAAGACGCCCTGAGGAGGGAGATACGCGCCTCTGCTCTTGAGGAGAAACATATCGTTGCTGCTGTGGAGATAAGCGCCTTTGTTCCTGCGGAGAAACATATCGCTGCTGCTGAGGAGAAGGAAATTTTCTTGGTGGCGGCGGTGGCACTGACCTTCCTCGATTTCCCTTCTGCCGCGGAGGAGGAGCTGGAAACCGGTCAAAAGGCGTATCCTTGTAAGATGCACCTGGAGGATCAGAGCTCTGGTCGGACCCGGATGATATAACAGATTTGCTATCATCAACATGAGGTGAAGACGTCCTCTCACGCATTTGGTGAGAGTTGTATTCAACTGTGGAGTGTTCAGGGATTGCTTCCTTTCTCCAACTAGAGGTGTCTCTATCGTCTCGGGGATTGGATCTTGATCTTGAGCCTGGTGAAAGTTGCGATGGAACCCTGCTAAGGACCACGTTGCCATCGCTATCTTCTGCTGAAAATTCTGAGTCTGAATCATCAGATTGGACTGGTGAGTGCTTCTCATATTGAACTTCGTAGCCTTCTCGATCGACAAGCTCATTCTGGTGTGATAAACTTGTGTAAGATGCTGCAGGAGGATCTGCAGAATTGTTCGAAAACGTTGACGCTGAATCATACTGATCTTGTTGGTACTGGCTCTGGTAGTGTTGATGTTGGTAATGCTGGTTGCGTGAGTCATTGTAATAACCACTGTGGTACTGTAGTTGTTGATTATCTTGTGATTGAGCTTCAATCTTGTGATGCTGCTGCTGCTGTTGAGAATATTGTGCAATGATACTTGACACCACAGGACCATAGTCAATGCTGCCTTGATGCGAGTCATCATCATCACTATCGTCATCACTACTTCTGGAACTCTCGCTGTCAATATCATCAAGCTCCTGCTCCGCTACATGTATTCCTGTAGCAGGTCTATCGACAAGAGTAGAACCACCATCACTCGTTGTCGACATATCTGCGTCCATTGAAGGGCCCAGATTTCCTCTGTTTTCAATCCCATCTTTGTGACCTCGTCCAAGAGAACGAATTTTACTTGGTTGATGCTTTCGTAGAATTAAGAAGGCCACACCTACAACGAGCACACATGCCACAACAACTCCACCAATAATTCCCGAAACATCGGAGCTACCACCACTCCCATTTTCAGCTCGTACTCCAGTTTTCATAGTTTTCGAGTCGAACGGAAAGTCTGCTGACGTTGACTCGGCCTCCATTTCACCCAGGAGTGGTATTACCTCTACAGCTTGGACACCTACATCACCTTGGTCGTTATCTTGGCCCTGACCAAGCTTGCCGCATTGAGTTTCTCTCGATGCAGAAACTTTGTTTGTTCCGTCAATAAATGTATACATACTTGTAATAGTGGTGTTTGGGTCGACGGATATGAGTTCGAACTTCAATTTGTAGGATCCTTCAGTCAGGTTGCCGAACATATAATGACCTGGAAATTGAACAAACTTGACTGATGGGAGTACAGAATTATCAGGTTGGCAATCAATCAATGAAACTTTCACAATTGCATCTCCGACTGTGTAACCTTTGACTGCGATACTGCGCTCATCGGGGTCCATTAATTTGTTGCTGTTTGTGTCCATGTAAACGAAACCTGCGATTGATGACAATTTGACTTCTTCTGTTTTCGCGAATTCTAACATTGCAAGAGAGTCAGTAGCAGCCTCGGCTGCCGGCGGCAAGCTGGCTACATCATTGAGAGTGATCGCTTCTGTCGATGGAATATCTGCAAGAGGTGCCACAGTATCCTTCGCATATAAGCCCACAGATGATACAATGATAGTTTTAGAAGATGACATACAATCTGTCCAGCCCGAGTTGGAATATTGTACTCCAACTGAGTAGCCAAACACATCTTGGTCAACTTCGTAAAGAGCCCTGTACTCGCCGTAAGGAAGCTGGATGAAATACAATCCTTCCACGTCAGTTCTGACTGATCCAGCTGGAGATACCCGTCCATTTGCTACGCATTCGTAGAATTTCACTTCGAATTCCGGGAAACGTGTTTCTTCTCTGCCCATCTTCCCATCTCGGTCTTCGTCTAGCCAAACGTATCCATAAATAATTGTCTTCTTCGCTTGGCTACCAATTTGTATAGAACTCATTGACGGTGTGATACTTGGTGAGTACGATGGGGATGGCGTTAGTCTCATGGTAGGCGCAGAAGAGTAATCAGTAGAGTTCCATGTTCCTGAGGCCGACTCTGCAGACGCAACAGATGTTGTCACTTGTTGCGAAGGTTGCTGTGTCAGTGCTAGAGTTGGTGATGAAGACGGGGGCTCAAAAGAGATCATTGTATCAGTGTCTACCTTCAATCCCCATGTAGTCATTCCATTAGGCATCCCGGGCTTAGGTTGAGACGCCAGTGTCACGCAGAATGTACCGGGTTGCACGCGCTCTGCTACAATACAATCATCTGAAGGCAGTAAGATACTACCGTCTTCCTTTCCCTGCTCACGATTTTGATTGTCGTAGTTGGAGTCATAAATCTCATTGTACGATAAATCGAATCCCAAGATGTTTCCATCATCTGCCAGTCTTACAAATCCAAAAGGTCTATCTGCATCAACGAAGAGAGAGGTCGGTTTCGCCTGCCATGCTATCATCTCTGGAGTTGTGTCTGTATCATTCGCTGCAAAGCCTAGAATGAATCTCCCACGGTAATCGATTCCAAATCGAAGTTGACCGTGGCAAATAAATTCGTTTTGCTCTAAGATGCCGCCTGGGTATAGCGAATTGCCTTTGCACCTGCTGTTGATGCTTTCTATCCGGCGATGATGTATTAATTCAAGCTGCGGTAATTCTGACGGACGCCGCCGCCTCAAATTTATGTTATTCGAATGATGTTGACGATCCATATACTTTCCCGCCGCAGCGGACATTACCACCGAATGAGACGACCCAAGAGACGCAGCAACTGCGACTAGTGCTGCGACACTTCTTCGGCGATGTTTTCCTTCCCTGTTCATCATATATGTGTTGTCCAGTTCGCCCTTTTATGGCCTCCTCCTCTGCTGCACACCACCAGGTCGGGAGGTCAATCGTCTTATGATCGTATGAGGCAACAAATCTATTCGCCAACTCCAATTCTTCGATCGTGGCAACTTGCTATGACTTCAGTAATAATTGCAGAGTACAACCAGCCTTCTACTTTCGATGGAGCGTCGGACCCCTTTCTCGGTTTTTGATTTTTTGATTTTGGCACGATCCATTTATTTTGGCGAGATAAGTCCCAATTGAGATTTCAGGGGGCCCATTTTATTGGGCCCCCTGTATTAGAACGGAGCTCGTAGATAGCTCGTAACACTTGTACATAGTCCTCACTTATCTTCCTCTCTCTCTTCTGCTTCTGTGTTAGCTATGCTACACTACTAAGACCCTCTCGTGTAGCCAAGCGAGCCTGGAAATATCGTAACCCTGAACCCGGAACCCTGAACATCGGAAATCGGAACTTCTTCACCCAAATACAGGAAGACATTCATCTAATGTATGTACTTAGACAAGGCCAATGCAGCCACCTCAAGCTTGCTTGGAGAGCAGTAATCCTCTTTCCTATAGACCTTCTTAGCAGCACGTTTGGTAGATCGCATGTGATCCTGCATACCATAGATCAATCCTGATCCTTTACCTTCAACATACTCTCACACATCCTTGGTACCAAAAGATTTGTTGTTGGCCTCTAAGTAATTGCAGTTGACTTGAGTTTCCAACCAACAGAGGATCAACAAAGCTACTGGCTAGCTGTCTACTATATACTAGCCCTTACCCCTGTTCTGATCAACAAACGGCCATGCAGCCCCTAGGTAAATACACTTGCCAGTTGAGAGTTGAGACTTGACAGAAACAAACTCACACCTAAGTATGCACAGATACGCACAAGGTTACTGTTACAATACTTGGCGCTTTCAGTAGCTGTTTTGACGAAGACAAAGTGGGACGTAAGATACAATTAAGGTAAGGTAAGTAAAGCTGCATCATTTCACATTATTATATTCAATAGAGAAAAGAATCATCCAGACAACTGCGTTTTTGATTTCCGATTATTTGACGGCTTATCTTGGCATCTTTGAAGTAAGTGCATATGTTGTGCGATATCTTTAAAATGGCATGATTTGCTATATTTTGTGCAGAAGCTTGATCGCACAACCATCGTCTCGCTGTGATCAGAGCATCTCACAGAAGTGTTGGACATAGCCTACATCTTTGTACATAATATTGTAACAAAAAGGAACGTTTACCACCTTGGCACATACATTCTTCTTCAAAAAACTCTCTTACTTTGTGGACAGGTAGAGAAGCTTAGAGAAGCATGCCTGCACAACACCCATCATCTTGGTCCATCCTTTCCTCCTCCGTCTCTGTAAGTTGAGTCAGTTTGAATTCTCTCCCAACAACGTCGATCTGCGTCATTGAATTTTCGTTGTATCTGTTGAACACACTCTCTACCGGTGACTAACATTCTCGCGATTATCAGGGGATCTTTTTCTTCTCTACTAGCCTCAAATTCTTTACGTGCTTCAGCTCTTAATTTAACGTTCCATGGAATGCCTTTTTCATCACACCAATGAAATGCCTTGGCGGTGCGCAATATCTCTCTATAGAGACTCTTCGCCTCATTTCTAGTGACTGATGCGCGGAGGTGCTTCGCAGCGCTCTTCCCTGCCGATGGAATAATGATTGTGGGAGGCATGCTGAACAACTAATACTGAGGATATATGCATGCACCCTCTATCTACACCAACAATCGCTTCCTAATATGTTGCCAAGTAGGAGTACCGCACCTCTAATACCTTGGTGGTCCCAGGTTTTGGTCCTTCTTTGCGTGGCTCTGCTACGCTATGAATGTGCTCTGTCGCCTCTGTGCTGGCTTTTGTGAGCATTTCGGTTTTGCGTTGTGCGTTGTGGTCACAGACAGCGCGCCATCACCTCCTCTGTTTTGCCATCTTTTGCCATGCCCATGGCAACCCTACAATATTGAAAAACTTTAGGATTTATTTGCAGTTATATGTTTTGCCTCTCGCCAGTTGCCGTCGGGAGATTGCAGCGATAGCAATAGTAGAGAATAGAGAAAAAAAAGATGAGCACAGCAGCACAGAGGAAAGCATGGAATGAGGCCATGCGAGAAGCCGGGGCAAAAGTCCCGTCTTCTGGCAGTGCTGGTCGGGCATCAGATCGACGCCGAAAGGCATCACGGAGAGACAAGGCGCGGAAGTCATCAGTTTATGGGGGAGAGGCCGGTGGATCGACTTTGGAAGAGCGTGAATTTCGAGTGGCAATCCACATGGACATGCTTGAAGGTGTCACTGATCATGCAGCGGCTGGGGTGGACGATGATGATGATTATGATGAGTTTGCAGACCTCGACGATGAGGGTGATAAGGGCAAAAAAGGGACAAAGAAGAAGAGGCAACGCAAGAGTGCTGCAAAGGGTAAGAAAGCTTCCTCCTCATTCAAATATTTGCGTGCCAGATCGTTGGCGTCAATCCTAATTGAGGAAGCAAATCGATCAGACTCCACTGCAAAGCAATATGTTGCGGCAGCTGTTCATCAATATGACAATTCCAATTCTTCTGGGGCAATCACTCCATATCCGCCGGCAAGAAAATATTGCCCAGTGACAGGTCTCTTTGGTGTCTATACAGAGCCAAAGAGTCAGATCCCGTATGCAAACTTGAAGGCCCTAGAGCAGATAAGAGAACGCGCTCCTCCGTGGATGAATACAAGTAGTTCAGGTGGTGCAATTTATCTGGAAGCGATCAAGACATTGCGAAATGATGCAGAGTGAGAAATTCCATGCGTGATCGGCTTCGCGAAGACTGTATAAAAATGTATCATTGATAAGTACTGGCAACGATAATGAATTGTCAACTTCTACTTATTTCAATTTCTTATTCGATTACATCTCATGCGCAAATTTAGGCAGCAACGGCCTCCTCCACTTCCTCCTCAACCTCCTCCTTGTCCTTCCACATATCATAGCTTTTGATCAACTCAACCAAGGCATCCACGGCATCGTCATTAGGAATACTCTTCCTTACGACTTCCTTACCGTAGTATAAGTCAACCTTTCCGGGAAGTGTTCCCACGTAACCAAAGTCAGCGTCAGCCATTTCTCCGGGGCCATTGACGATGCATCCCATAACTGCTACAGTGACACCAGGCAAGTGTCCAGTCGCGTCCTGAATCTTTGCGGTGGTCTCTTGCAAGTCAAATAGTGTTCTTCCACATGATGGACAAGACACAAATTCTGTCTTGGTGTTACGCATACGGCATCCCTGAAGCAACGAGAAGGCGGTGTTGCGGAGGAAATCAACACTGAAATTGGTCTCTCCCACTTGCTCAATCAAAATTCCGTCTCCATTTCCATCTGTAAGTAGAGATCCGACCTTTGTTCCAAGTTCCAAAGCAATATTGTTTGAGTCTGCGGCATCTGTTTTGTAGTGGTGAATCGCTGGTGTGTCGATATCATTAGCCTTGAAGAGTTCAAATACGCGGCGAGAAGCGTGCAATTGTGAGAGTGAAGGGTCAATGCCGATCAACACCATAACGGGGTTAAGATCCTTTACTTTTGCAATAAGATCATCGTCTTCTGTACCATCGATCTCAATCGCGAGGCGAATGGCACCATCGGGAAGCTGAAAATAAAAGAGGTACAAATTAGTAATTGAATCACAATAAACACATTCAACACCTGCTTGTAATGACTCACCTGTCCATTTGCTTCGGCAGCTTCAGTAAGGCTCATGAGTGCAACAGCGTTTTCAAGGGGGTTCTTTGTAAGCTCTTCTGCCGGTACAATAACACCAGTTCCGACCTCCATCATTCTGCGAAGGGCAGTCCTAGCATTGGCATCGTCGACAGCAGGAAGAGTCCTCATGAAAATTGAGTCAGATGTTGCAATGTCTTTGAATGGCATGCCAACAGCAGTTTTGAATCCAAGCTCCTTGTAAAGGTAAGGGGCGCTGTCCTGTGAAAGCATCTTTGGTACAACTGAGCTGAGAACAGAACCGTTAGGGTTCAAGAACAAACTGACATCGACCTTATCCTCTTCCGTCTTCTCGGGAAGAACTCCAGTTCTGCGAGAATAAGCAGTAATATCACGGGTATCAGCGTATTTCTTCACAGCAGCCTGACGAGCAGCAGAATCTGGGTTAGTGGCGGCGAGGCGAGCCTCTGACATTTCGCTAAGACGGTTGCATGGTTCGTATTCGAACTCGGGGTCCTCAGTCAAAGACACACGAACAGTATCTCCAAGACCATCAGCAAGAAGAGTTCCAATACCAACAGCGGACTTCATGCGTCCATCCTCTCCCTCACCAGCCTCGGTCACACCCAAGTGAAGAGGATAATCCCAGTCAAGACGGTACATTTCAGATGCAAGCAAACGATAACTCTGCACCATAACAAGAGGGTTGCTTGCCTTCATGGAAAAGACGAAGTTGTGGTAATCCTGACTACGGCAAATATCAGCAAACTCAATTGCAGACTCCACCATACCACGGGGGGTGTCTCCATAATATGAGAGGACACGAGACGATAAAGAGCCGTGGTTGGTTCCAATACGCATGCACCGATTGAGTTCTTTGCATTTTTGCACCAATGGAATAAAAGCCTCAGCGAGATATTCACGTTCCTTGACATAGTCTGCTTCTGACTCGTACACCTTTTCCTCAAAATCCTTCCTTCCATCTGCAAAGTTTCCAGGGTTGATACGAATTTTCTCCACAGCATCTGCCACCAACTGAGCTACCACAGGTTGGAAATGCATGTCAGCGCAAAGAGGGATGTCGTAACCCTTTTTGAATAGACCCTCACGGATTTTGGCTGCGGCGTTAGCCTCGCGTTTTCCTTGCACAGTGATCCTCACCAAATCAAATCCCTTATCAGCACATCTAATGATTTGCTCAATGGAAGCGTCAACATTAGCAGTGTCAGTAGTTGCCATAGTCTGACGCACGATGGGATGATCAGAACCAAACTTAATGGGTCCACAAGTCACAGTGCGGGTCTTGCGACGGGTTACTGAGTAGAGGTCCTCGCAGTATTTTCCGAGTGCTCCATTTACTTCATCACGTTCTCCTGTCTTCCAAGAAGGCGTCCAAAGAATATCTTCAGCCGATGTAGGGTATGCGGACATATGAAGTGAGCTGCTTTTCACAGAAGGGCTTGGTCCGACGAAGGCGTCAACATTGGTTGCCAACGCAATAGCCGTAGCAACAGCGTAAAGGGAGATCTTCACCATGGTCAAAAAAGATTCGTAGATGGGTCGAATGCAAGTTATGTGATCGATCTCGTGCTTGAAGTGCATTGTTCCGTACCCCTTCCACGGTGGAGGGTGAGGTTGGAGGTGTCGTGAGTAGAGTGCGAGGCGGGCTGAGGCGAGCTGGGCGGGCAGCGGGCAGGAAGCAGGAAAAGAGGGGTCTTCGGGTATTTAGACTCGCGCACAACTCCTTGACAATTGACAAATATAACTCTCAACTCTATTTCTCTCTCGAGGGCAGGGGAGGAGGCAGTACCATAGGCAGGCTAAGCAGTTCATACCATACAACGAGAAAAGAGTGCTCATTACGGGAATTGTCATGTAGCAGTTGAGTGCAGTGAGTCTCCAATAAGTATTGACAAACTGATTGTGTATTGTACAAAAAATAAATGATGATAAGTAAACTATTTAGGGGGGCAGTCTATTTTCTAGTACCTAATGATACCTAATGAGTGCGGCCTACTGCTCAGGTTCCATCGATCTACAAACCATTTGCTGCCTTGTGAGCATTTACTAATGCTAGCTGCTCGTCTGTCGGCTTCATTGCAGGGAACAATAACACTTCCTTGATATTGTTCTTGTTCGTCAAAAACATGGTGAGACGATCAACACCTAGACCCCAACCACCGGTAGGAGGAAGGCCGTGTTCTAATGCAGTGATGAAAGAATCATCCATGACCATTGCTTCATCGTCACCTTCCTTTCCTTGGCTAGCTTGTTCAAGAAAGCGTTGGTATTGAACAACTGGGTTGTTCAATTCGGTGTAGGCATTAGCAAGCTGAAAGTACAAGAATGCATCAAAACGTTAGAACATGTTTGCAAAATTCTCAAGCTCATAACAGTGGAGTAAAATTCGCAGGCTCAGGGAAATATTGCGTATTGTCAAGATGAGCATCGTCATGGAACGAAAGTTCTTGGACTGGTGCCAGCATCTAAAGTCTCTTCATTGCCAAGCCACGTCTCCAGACCACGAACTACTCACCTCTCTGCCACAAACAAATAGTTCAAATCGTTCAGTAAGACCCTTCTTCTCCCTATGGTACTTGGCCAAAGGACTCATGATCTGTGGATGCTCAGTAATGAAAGTAGGGTGGGTAATATTGTCTTCCAAGAACTCCCCGACCAGTGTGTCCAAAAGACGTGCAGTTGTGTGAGGAGGTGCGCACTCCAACTCATACTTCTCCAAAATCTTTTCTAGCTTTGCATCAATCTCAGGATCATCCAACTCAGGCAACTTTTCACCAATCTTATCTTCAATTCCTTCAATCATTGAAATCCTTTTGAATGGCGGAGTAAAGTCAATTTCAACTTCCTCTGCGTTAGGTTTGGGTTGATACTTGATCTTGTAGCCTCCTGTGATTTCTTTCACCATACCACTAAGCATCTCCTCCGTCATGTCCATGAGGTCATTGTAGTCAGCATATGCTTCGTAAGATTCGCAAGTGGTAAATTCTGGGTTGTGTGTCAAATCAATACCTTCATTGCGGAACTGACGACCAATCTCATACACTCGGTCCAGGCCTCCAACAACAAGCATCTTAAGGTAGAGTTCTGGTGCAATACGCATAAACATTTCGAGAGACAAGTCATTGTGAAAAGTGACGAATGGTTTAGCCACAGCTCCACCCGGGATCATGTTCATCATTGGAGTTTCCACTTCAAGAAAATGCCTATCGTTGAAGTATTTGCGGATATAGTTGATGATTTGAGACCGACGTTCGAACACTTGGCGAATGTCAGAGTTCACGATGAGATCTAGATAACGCTGACGATAGCGAGTTTCCATGTTGGTAATCCCGCCTTGACCACCAGCATTTGCCTTAGGAAGCATGTGCAGACAAGGGCTGAGAAGAATTAACTCTACCGGGAAGAGTGACAATTGACCTGTCTTGGACTTTCCAGCATATCCACGAGCACCAATAATATCCCCTCTCTTGATCATGTTATTGATTTCGTCGAAGGCTTCGGCACCAGCAGCATAATCTTTGAGAGATGCCATCAGCTGAAGTTGAGCACCATCACCACGAATATCGTAAAACATCAGTTTGCCTTGCCCGCGGATAGACTGCACACGACCAGCAACTGTAACTAAGTTTTCACTTAGATGGGTGCCAGGTTCGGTGATAGGATCGAACTCCGATGCAAAATCTGGGAGACGGTGGCTGACATTAAATTTGTGCGGGTATGGGTTTCCTCCGGAAGTCTCGATTTGCTTGATCTGCTGTTCGCGGTTGGCTTTGTATTGAGATGGGTCAAGATCCTCATCATCAGCTGCGGCAGCCTTCTTCTTGGGCTTCTTTGCTTCTTCGGCAGCCTTCAAGAGTTGATCAAAAACTAGGAATTAGATAAGATATGGAAAAAGATGGAGTAGAAGATTACATAAATCAACTCACCTTTGCAGCCGCCTTTTCAGCTTTCTTTTTTGCCGCTGCCTCAGCCTTCAGCAACTTCTTGAGGGCATTTTTGGACAGAGGCTGCCCGTTTTCGTCTAATCGAACTTCTGCCATCGCTGCGGTGGCACCTTCAACAGCTTTGTCCGCCATGGTTCAGAATGATTTATGGAGGGTGATGGTGAATGAGCGGAAGAGATTTTGCAGGCACGGACAGACTGAGAAGAGAAAAGAGAAGTTCAAATTTTGACTTCTTTTATTTTTGATCGTCGAGAGAGAGGCTTCTTTGATCGAGTTTGTTTGTGTTGTAGATAATGGCAGCGGTAAAAGGGCCCTTTCTATCTTTGATATAATATAATGGATTCTGACCATGTTGTTGATGATGAGCCGCTTTTGAGTGGTGAGGATGATCTGCAGCCTTCTTGGGTTACTTTAGCAAATGAAGGCGAAGGAAACGACGTCAACGATTCGCTTTGGGATCGCGTAACAGCAAGACAGAGAAATAATTCAGCAAGTCGTCGGAGGGCAAGGGATGATAGTGGACTCCCAAAATTAGTGCTGATCATGAGGTTAGGAAATATCTTAAGCGCGGGCTTGCTAATAGCTGGATCCGTAGGGAATCTATGGAAGATATTCAATCTCTCCAAAATGGTGCTTTCCGGCTATGGAATATGTTTTGGGATATTAATATGCTGCTTGGAATTGAATTTATCTTTCCTCAGAGTTCGGATAGCAAGTAGCTTCGGCTTTCTGTACAATCCACTTCTGAGGCTCCTATTTTCGGTTCTCCTTGCAAGTGTTGCATGGTCTTTTGAATCACTTCTGGGCACTATTGCTTGTGGAGCTCTATTGATACTTGCGTTGTTCAATACATATGTCATTTGTCGATACCCTCAATACAGAGCTGCGTTGAAAGAATTGTCTGACGAGGATGAGAAAGTGATAAAGAGAGAGGCACGAAAGCATGCATGGAGATATGCTGCTTCTCCGTTGTGGGAAGTGTAAATGTAAGCATATTGTAATTTTTGTTTGTAAAGTAGGACT
>Ga0209652_1001888_pt1 | contig 16797 bp, 11 predicted proteins | sample SaaInl74LU_5_DNA_FD_184641 | JGI IMG/M metagenome (GOLD analysis project Ga0209652, IMG submission 184641) | Marine microbial communities from expanding oxygen minimum zones in the Saanich Inlet - ESP_74LU_5_DNA (SPAdes) (version 2) | ecosystem: Environmental > Aquatic > Marine > Intertidal zone...
GATTTTGTGCGACGGGGAAGGGCTAGCCCTTAGATTCGCCGTTTGCCCCCTAAAAAAGACAAATCGCCACCATCCACCAAACATCCTCAACCATGGCGTTTTCCGGTGCTATTAGACGAACGGCCCAGCGCCTAAACAAAGTAGAATGGTAAGTATTATCTAGCATCATATTAGAATAATTTATTTGTGTGGTGATGTTGCACCACTTTTGGCTTCAAGCATGGAAGCACTCACAGCCGATGAATTTAATGCTCAACATTAAATATTAATCCAACGCCACTACCGTTTCCTCACCATTTACTCCTTCATATCACCACATTATCTTACTATTCCTACAGGTCATCCCCTGTCTTCAAGGGTGACAACGAGCTATCCTCCATGGTATCTGGATTCCGCGCCTGGACCGCCCAAGCCGATGCCATGGCCGAGAAATACGCGGCAGCTCCCGGCCCCATTGACTTTGCCTCGGCCAAAAAATCCGTCCGTGACGTTGCCCTCGTTGAATCACTTGAGAAGATGTATTCATCATCCTCTCCACCCGCATTGACATATGAGTGGAGCAAGGAAGATCAAGATGCCAAGTCGCAATTGATTGAGGATGCCAAGGCCGGTTTGGCGTTCACCCAGGAAATGATTGAGGATACGGAGAGGGAGATTGCCTACCTTCGTACACACAGGACAACCCGTGAGGTTTCCACCAGTGATATGAAGGAGGTTTACCCTGATATTGCTGAGGAGGTTGAGAAGGAGATTGAGAACAGGGAGTGGTTCAAGGATACCCTCAACAAGTAAACTCTTTGTGGGAGAATGGAAAGGGGAGTTTTAGTAGATCTTGAGAGAGGATAAGGAAAGAGAAACAAATTCTTTTTCTGTTTTCTTTGGGGAGGGAGAGAGGTAATAATAGAGTAGAAAGCTGTAGGCTTTGTGAATTTTGAGCAATACTAATGCTTGATAATTCTCCTGTGCCTCATTTGTAAGATAAAATGGCTTAACTGAAGTTATTCGTCATTATATAAGGGAGGGTCGTAATCAACTTTGGTGCCTCCTACGAGTGGGACGTTTAAAACTTAATTACCTACCAGAGAATGATCGTATTTAACTTCTCCCTACAGCTACCAGACCGACGCATTACAGTACCAAGTAGTGTTTGTAAGTGGTTTGTCCTATGCAAAGTAAGCTGCTCTCGAGGGCGACGTTTCGTGACGATGACGACAAGCATTCATTTTTCCAATTCAAAAACTTGACAGTACACAGAATTGCCTCGTCTCGACACCATAATGATTATTCCTATATTATTAATTTCACTAACTAACAATGTTGTGTCTTAGATATCAACACGAAGACAACACTACTGTATGCATGTCTTGTGTTCAATGATTGTCATCATTTGTAAGTGGGGTATCCAACCACTGGCTTTTGCTTGGAACTAACGCTTTGAATAGAGTTCCTTTATAATATGAGTGATCCTTCCAGTATTCAAACCGAAAGGATTCGCAAGAGCAACGATGCTCGTGTGTGTGATGATGTGAGTGGAGTAGTTCAGACAATTATTCGCTTAGAACATGTTGTCGTTCAAAGAGTTCGACATAGCTTCAATTCCACCCATGTGAGTCTGGCATCCCTGCAAGATAAGACCAGATGCAGCCCACATAGCAAGACGTCCATTAGCAACTTCTTGTGCCTTAAGTCTCTCAACCTTAGCTGGGTCTCCCTTCATGAATCCAAGAGGATCAAGTCCAAAGTCACCTGGGGCACGGTCACCAGACTCACGGCCAGAGGTGGCAGCAATTCCAGATACAGCCTCAATCATCATAATCATGATCAAACCAGCAGCAATGTATTGTGGGTGAGAGTTCCAGATTTGCCAGAAAGCATCAGTTTGGCACTTAGCGGTGGCAGCTTCACATCCAGGAGCAGGACCGAAAGCTTCTACTTGCAAGAAACCAGTGACTGCCAACATAGCAACACGGCAGTGTTTGATTTCAGCCTCACGAAGCCAGTAGAGGTCAATTCCAACATCGTCAATGTTGGAAAGACCCAAAGGGTCAAAACCAACATCACCAGCCATAGATCCATCGAGCTGTATTATAGAATAACGGTAAACGAAAGTGCAGCATAAAATTATCAATGTGAGATATCTTGAGCATGCAACTAACTTTGTAGTTCAAGTAAAGACACAGAAAAGAGTATTCTGCAGTAGTCTTTCTTAGTCCAAGCAACTTACAAGTGCTGGTCTGTTCATGAAGGGAAGAGCCTTGCTCTTTTCAGCATTCAAGGCAGTGGAAGATTTTGCCACTTGGGCAGGTGCAAAGGCTGCAGCCGAACCGGCGAGGAGGGCGAGGGCGGTAATCTTCATCATGGTGTCGGTGTAGTGGTGGTTGTTTTGTAGCAGGAGGTTTGCTCTGTGACGTTGCCTACTCGGGACAGTCTCAATGTTTCTACTATTCCTATGTAGCAATTCTACGTCGCAATCAAATTTAGTCACAGATCTTTGCAATTCATGTGTTCAAGTTGCAGCGCCTTTGGTTGATCCCAGTGAGGTTCGCCATCACGTCGCTTTTTTTCATGCCACCACCGCTCGCCGAGCCGCCACCATGTTCTTTCCTTTGCGGTAGTAGGTGATAGTAGCATTCCAAAGAGATAATATCTTCGATTAATCATGACAAAAATCACCAATAAATGTGCTTCAATACTGACGATAATGATTGCATTATCATCGTGTAGTTTAGGCCAAGCATTTACGCATCAAACGTGCTCAACCAAAACAACTCACCTCTCCATGGCCGGAGGATGGGGAAATAATCAGGAACGTGCCGTCTTCAACGAAGAGATTGGAGGCGCTAACGGCTCCCCAATCTATGACTCATATGAAATTGTTGACAGAGGTGAATTTATGCAACGTGTGAATTCTGAAAGAAAGACATTGCGTAGAAAGAAGGCGGCTGACTTGCTTGAAGTAGCAAGAATCGCTGGTGTTGAATTGAAAAAGAAAGAGAAAGACCCAGAAAAATTGGATATGTTTGATGCTGAAGACATGTCAAGTGGCGATGATGAATACTTGGATGTTTCCATCTAAAAGTCTGCTGCTTGTGGGGGTATATTTTGGTCAAATTTTAGTAAAATTAAACCAGCTGCAAAATTACAAACCAAAACAGAACAGAGTTGATTGCATATAAATACAAAATTCCGACAGGATTTTCCAAAACACTAATGTAATAGTAGCCGTTTATTTGGAAATTCTGAAAGTGTAGCGATATAGCGCTATGCCGCGTCTTCAAGGAAAAATTGATGACATACAGAAGTGATCCTCTCTCGGATCATCAACATTAGTGCACTCTTCATTATAGTATGCAGTAGCTGTACAGAACATCCGCGATAGAGACCTCTTATTCCATCATTTCTGAAAATAGAGATGAGTAGCAATGGCAGCGATCGTGGGTACTTCTTCGTTTGCGTTTCATCATTTGACTTTGCATTTCCATTACTTCCATTGCTGACAACTCCGTTGCAATCATCATCCTCAAATACATCAGGAGATGATACCATGAGCATCACTTTAGCTCGGATCAAGGGATAAGTCATGATTGTAGCAAAGAACTTTGAAATGAGTCCAAATACGAATGCTTCACCCATCGTCAGGCGTTTGCTCCCTTGTTGCTGCTGTGACGATCTATGCTGCAGTAATGCAGTTTTAAGATTCTCAAACATTGTGTATTGAATAGCAGGGTTTGTACAGAGTAAAAGAGCAGGTAGGAGCCCATTCCAAAGAGATAAAATTGTTCGCAGTTGCTGATTTCGTTTCTCCTCATCAATGTTAGAAGCTGTTGTATTTCGACGTTGAAATGCTTCCTTGGGAAGATTGGTATTTAGTGAGAATTGTTTGATGAAAAGCTTTTCTTTCTCTCGTGTCCCATTCAAGTTGTTGTCTCCTCGTACAATAGATTGATTTTGCAATTTCTCTTTATCAGATACCACATTACTTTGATGACCAGCTTGTATCCTTGATGAAATTGTGTCAAAAGGCAACGTAATTGCAGTGTTAATCATCGCAGAGAATGCAGTCAGTAAAAGCTTTGCGACTGTAGACATTTTATATGCTTCAGAGGTGGATGATGATCTATTCCCTCGACGGTAAGCCAGATATTTCGTGTCGACAAGGGAGTAGACAAAGAAGTATGTGAAGCTGGACACTATCGTGTGAGCCACTTTGTGATGCAAGCCCCGGAACAAGTGAGCTATTTGTATAGATGATAGCTTCGATACTATATGATGATATAATCGCTGCTTTTGTACAGATGATTTTTGCTGCTGCAAATCATCGGCATCAGTCGTTGCTGCTTGTCCAGCAGCAGCTTGAAGACTTGTTTTCCACACATCTACCGGATAGAAGCACAGCATGGAGACCAGCGATCCGACGACACCAGCTGTAGCATCAGCCAGCGCTTTCCTTCGAGGCGAACCTCTACTTCTACTCATTGTTTCACTCTAATACCAATTATGCCGATGATAAGCTCTAAGCTCACCCCTACAACAACACGCAATGAAGGAGGAAGATAAACAAAAGCCACTCCTTCCTCCTTCCTCCAGCGTCCTTGGTCCTCCTTCATGGCGTAGATATAAGGTACCAGTGGGTAGGTACGTGATAGGTGACGCTAAGTAAAAATGCTGAACATGTTCTCCTCAGATCGTCCCTGTTGTCACTTTACATCATAATTTGCGAATAGATGCCGTCGCTCGCCATTTTTCATCGAGGCGGAGGCTTTCGGGAAGCTAGATAGCAAGCGGCAAGCGGAATGCTTTCGTGATGAATCTGTTGGCGTTGATGGAGGTTGATGGCGAGGAATACAACAGATCATAGCAGAGATGGACGCTGCTACCTGCTCAGCTGGTGGTGTTTGCACAAGCGATTCTACTTCTTTCGAAGATCTTGCCATCTACGGAACAACAGCGGTGGTCGCAATGGGGCTCTCTACTATATTAGCGATGCAACTTGATGGTGTATCTCGGTGGTTTCTCTCTCCTACAAGCTTACTTGCAAAACGTCGGCGTGAGTACAGATATGCAGTAGAACAGGGGAGTGAATACACTGCGCTGATGATCAGACAACATGTTGGTGGAGGAAAGGGACTATATGATCCGAAAACGGAATCTGTTGTTTGGGCGAAAATAGGAAGCAGTGACACGGAGGAAATGGATACTCTGCTTTCCGAAATTATGGATTCAAAAAAGGCGACACCAGTTATCGTTGCAATTGAGCAAGACTTGGAAGATGACAATAATCCAAACGATTATCATTTATTTCTGGCCTTCCCCCCAGCGAACGCTGGTGTATCCACACCTGCAGCACCAAATCTTTATCAAAAGGTCCGTGTTCCACTCATCGCATTTTGCGAGAGGTTGGCAAAAGCATTCAAAGACCAGATGACAAGCACAGCTCTTTGCTTTGTTGCAGATGCAAGTTCGGGGTTGGGGGCAGAAATGCTTACAGATGTGGTGAAAGATTGCAACCATGGAGTGGTAAGTTGTCTTGTCTTGAGATCTATTGATTATTTTGCTAAATGGAATATATATTATATTGTCTAATGCGTTGTATCTATACACATACACAGGCAACAATCTCAAATCCCGCTTGGATGACAACCCTTGCACTGATCGTATCCAAAAATACTCAAAAAATCACCACGCAACAATTTGAAACTATCATCTTTGCTCTCTGTCGCTTGGATGCATTTCGTGTAAGGGAATCTGTAGGTGTGAGTCGTACTGTTCTCTTTGCATTGCCTGGGCAAGCGTGTGTTCCACGCCTACTTCCGTTGATCCAAAAGGTATTCGTCCATGAACGACACCTATTTGTGTATGATGGCTGCTGCCATTCTGTTGAGTATGGACTAGGATTGATCAAAAAATACGGCTCTTCATATCGTCAGAAAGCGTCCAAGGAAGAATGGGAGCTAGTGTCGGAAACGCCAACAGTTATTTCAGCAACAATTCCGATGGCACCTCTGCGTCATATTCGAGCGCTACCGGGTACATTGGCAAATCTGAACAGCTCCCAAGCTTCTATTGTAGAGGCATGGATGGCGAGTGTCGACATGTTTTTAGATATGAAATCAAAGGAGAAGAAGAACTTCTATACACCATTTGTATGTCGTGCTGGGTTCCTGATGAAGAGATCGGGCATTGGTAATGGAGATGGGAGTGATGTGAGTGGGTTGGCTTTGAAGAATGTCCTTGAGTTTATCTCAGGATCAAAGTCACGTGCGCTACCCGAAGAAGTGTTGAAAGCAGCGCAAACTTCTCTTAAAAGGAAGCGCAGCGAATTTGAAGACGCCATTCAATCAAACAAGCTTACTCCAGACGAAAAGATACTCATAGAAAAGTCTGTGTTTACTCACAAGAGTATTCTGATCGGAGAGAAGACACTTCTTGACACTGTTCAGCCAAAGGAGGATTGGTCTCTGAAGGCGGCAAAGAAATTAAAGAGTTGCATGTGTTGTCTTGAGCCTGGACAAGGAGATGACGAGGATGAAAGTGACGATGATGGAGAAGGTGAAGGTGAAAGTACGGAAAATGCAAGGAGTGAAACGGATCAATCCAATGCTGGCAAATCAAAATACGTTGACGGCAAGGCTCAGTTTGCGTTTGACCCAACCATGTTTAGTAAGTAGTTAATACCATATATTAACCACCAATGAGATAACTTCACCAAGTTAAATCACCCTATTAGCGTCATCACTCCTAATGCAGAAGTTCTTCTTTACCAACTGAGAGAGAGCGAGTGCAAGCTTCAGCGCCGATTTTGTGTCTGTCCTCGTCGGGAATTTCGCCAAGCTAAAAGCAACAACATGAACAAAGACATCACCGCAGCACCACATCAACATAGATAAATCATGTCCGAGATAGGAGCCACCAAGCCACCACCGAACAATTCACCGACTGACTACAACAATCAACAACGCCACTGCGGGGAGAGATCACAATAAAATTGTCTTTCATATCCAAAGTCTTCTGGTTTACTTCGTCGTCCACATCAACAATTTAAAGCGGGTGAGGTTGAGGCACACGGGACATAGACACAAATTACTGCAAATTAAACTGATACACAACTAACTTTTCCCTAACAACTCGAACAAATCAATCCATAGAATAATCAATCATCACAACAAAATCATGTCTCAAGCTGGAGACAATAATAGCGGAGCCAGGAAGCCCGACTTCGGAGCGACATATCTCCCAACATCTGCAGGCGTTGCTGCACCACCGCCAGATCAAGCCCCTCAAGCATTAGACCACTTCAAGCGCGGTTACAATGAACGGACCAGCAATAGAGAGCGCGAAATGAACGGCTTTACCAATCCTGACAGGCAGCTGCCTGTTCAAGAGAACGGGGGAGGGGGACCTCAGAAATGGCAGCCCCCCGCTGGCGTCAAGTCCGAATCTGGAGGCGGGGGAGACAGGCCTAACAATCATTATCAACCTCGCCATCAGCAGCAGCGGAACTACAACAGTTACAACAGCAATTACAACAAGCATGACGACAAACAATACACTCGAAGCTGTACGTATCTACCACCACTTAACAAACCTTGCATTCTCTATTTTTCCTTATTCATACCATCAATTAACTCTGTCGGGGCGCATTCTTTTCCTTTCAATCCTAACTTACAACCTTTTATATTATACAGACAACAAGTACGAGGATCGACGTGGCAGCTACAACAACAACAACCGCTACAACAAATCAAACGGGGGGTTCTCCATGGAAGATGTCGTGGACCGCCTCTGCGCTCCCCGTGCCAATGTCTTTGACGAGCTTGACCGCGCAAGACAATCCTCTCCTGAATCATTCACGTCTGGACGTACCGTCACTGCCATTTTATCTCAATTGGGAAGACGGCGTCAGATGAATGTAGCCATGCAAGTTTGGCGTTGGATGGAGAGTGCCCAGGGAATCACACGTAACGTGTACCATTACAATGCACTCATCAACGTCTGTGAGAAGATCAGAGATTGGAAAATGGCGTTGGACTTGATGAGACAAATGGACGAAGAACGTATCCCCAAGAATGAAATTACTTACTCTAGTGCAATTAGTGCGTGCGAGAAGGGGGGGAACTGGAGGACAGCGTTGGATCTGTTAAAAACAATGAAGGATAAGGGGATCATGCCTACGGCCATTGCTTACAACGCAGCCATCTCTGCTTGCGAAAAAGGGTTGAATCCGAGTAAAGCCCTGGAGATATTTGATGAAATGAAACGGGAAGGAGTACGCCCCACTGTGGTGACTTTTTCTGCCCTCATCTCTGCCTGTGAGAAGGGCCAACAATGGAAACTCGCTCTCCAAGTCTTGGAAGAAATGAAGGCCACCTTCGGTCCAAACGTGATCGCCTACTCCGCCGCAATTTCAGCCTTGTCCAAGGGGCAACAGTGGGAAAAGGCATGGGAGCTCTTCTGCGAGATTGAGCAATCTGGGGAGAAGTTAAGTGTCGTTACCTACAATGCCACCATGACGGCACTTGAGAAGGGTCTCCAATGGGAACGTGCTCTGGATTTATTCGACGAAATGAAATACAAGAACATGGCGGTGACTGTTGTATCCTACGGTAGTGCCATCTCTGCCTGTGAAAAGGGGTATCAATGGCGTCAGTGCCTCGAGTATTTGGATGAAATGACAGAGCGTAAAATTTCCAAAAATGTGATTATTTTTGGAGCTGCCATGTCATGTATGGAGAAATCGCACCGAGCTGATATTGCTTTCCAACTTATGGAACGTATGAAGTTGGAAAGAGTTCGCCCCAATGTGCATATCTACAATTCAGTCATTTCGGCGTGCGCGAGGTGCAAATTGTGGAAGAAGGGCTTTGAGTTGTTCAAAGAAATGGATGAAGTGGGAGTCAAGCGTGACGTGGTCACATACAATGCGGTTTTAGGTAAGTTTTTATTGGTGACGCAACATCATTTTACCCAGAATTTTCCACCACTCATCTTTACTACAAATGTTGATAGATGCTGTATGCTCCCAGGTTGATCTCGCCGAAGATATCTTTCATGAGGGTGTTGAGAGGGGATTTTATGCTAAAGTCTCCCGACTTGGATCCCAATGGCTGGAGCTCGACTTGCACTTTCTTTCACTCGGGGGAGGCGAAACTGCGCTTCGTTGGTGGTTTGAGAAATGCCTTGTGCCCTACCTGGGAGGCTCCAAAGAGCTTGCTTCGGTGAGAAGCATTGACATTGTGACAGGATATGGAAAAACTCGTGCGAGAGGAGCCCGCAGAGGAGATGACAGCATGAGGAAGCGTGTCCGTGCCATGCTTCGCTTCATGAATGTCACTGAACTGGAGCAACCCAACATGGGTCGTATTCATATTGATAAGCAGGCTTTGCTGAAGGAAGTTGAACGAAATGGAGGAAAAATCGTGTTCGATGCGCAAGGTTATGAACAATATAAATTGCAGGAGGGTCTTGATGAACCTTATACTGAAGCCCCCCAATTCGTGAGACCTCGTGGAGGTGCTATGCACGATAGGAATGAGAGGGATGTGCAACAGCAAGGTGGGCCTCGTCCAGGTAATGGTGGTCATGAAGGTTATTATGGCAATCGCAATCCTCAGCAACAACGTCCCGAACGCTTAGAGCCAAATCGCTTTGAACCACCACAGAGGCATGGTGGTGGTGGTGACGAGCAGTATCGGAACAACGGCAGGCAAAATTACTCGGAGCCAAACTATCCGGCCCAAAACTACGACGACGGAAGAAACTACGATGAATGGCAAGGGAGAGGACCTAACCCTCGCTTTGAGCCCCCGGCGCGACAAATGCACTCAGGTCAGCAAAACAACCAAGATTACAACAGGAAGCGACCTTATCAAGACTTCCGTGATGATAATCATCAGGGAATGTACAATGGTGAAGGAGGGGCTGGAGGTGGGGCTGGAAACTATAATGAAGGAGGCCCAAGCAATAATTATGATGGCGGCAATAATAACTACGGTGACAGAAGAGAGTATAACGGCAATTCACCTAACAAGCGTTTCAGGTAAAGAGACAGTTATTTGCAGATCGCAGTTCAAGCGGAAACAGGACAGAATGCATAATCTTACTTCATTCGGTCAAATTTAAGTCATTGAATGAATAAAATAGACAGTATCTATGTGGATAGAGATTTGAGATCATTACTTTTACTACTTCTTCAACCCATCCGGGCCCATCATATTGCGATATCCCGATTCTCCAATTCCATCACAATATCCTTTGTACACATCCGGCCGCAAAGATCCCTGACGCTTTTGCTGCACTCTATCGATTGTACGTTGGTTCCAGTAAAATGAACGCTGGCTAAATGAAACATCATTAGTCGCTTCTCCAGCCTCATTGCGAGGTAGTAGCCACCAATCTTCCAACTCTCTCCGTACGCCATACCACTCGCTCAGCAATCCTAAGCATGTATCCAATGCGACAGTACCAGGCAAACCCGAAGAGCAGTCCCACGGTTTGTTACAAAAAGTGAAATGAGTAGTGATGCTATCCTTTGGGTGCGTCCGTTGGCAATCAGTATCTCTACAATCTTTCCTCCCATCGCGACAATTATTCTTATCGCTGTATCCCATGACTTGAGGATCCAGTGGGGTGGCTCGAGGAAACTTGTGAGTGCTTTTTCGAGGGTTATCCGCCATTTGATTGTAGATGCAACGATCGAGTTCTAACTCATTATGCTCACCCGGAGGTGCGACATCTTCGTAGTAGTAGGGAAGTATGCCTTGGAAGGTTGCGTCTCCGTAGAAGCCGCCGTGCTTGTTTCCCCATCCCTTCCGCGGATTAAGAGAAAATTCCCCTCGTTGGAGGATCTTTCGATATCTTTCTAACACTGTCAACGAAGGACGCACGATTAAGAAGCCGCCTTGGTACCCCACCGGAGACTTGGGTGATGGAGATTTGACTGAGTTGTAGTCTCGCGTAAAGGCCGCATCAATAGGACGAGAGAAGTCTACTGGTTTTGATTGTGGTAGCTTTGCTATCGATAACGACTCAACAACTTTGTCATCTTTCTGCTTTCCCAACATGACGTCGAATAAATCATCCATCGGACGCAATATCAAAGAATCGAAATCAAGATGCACCGCTAATTCATGTCCCACAAGCCCGTAGGTATGTAACTTAAGCAGCTCAGTGTCTCCACAACATCCATCATTGTACATCAACATGCGGAGTTTATTAGGATGTTCGCCAGGACGTCGTGCTGTATCACCAGTCTTGGGACGCTGTACACCAATGTATCCGGCCTTTACTAGCTCATCAAATGAGGCTGATAAATGACCTGACAATGCCTCAGCTGTGGGAATTTCAAACAATGGAACTAATGGCGGTCGATGCAAAACGGTCCATCCTATGCTCTGCATAAATCTTGCACAGTCACCATGTTTATCTTTGATTGTAGGACTTGCCTGTGGATCGACGATGACATAAGCTTTGTAACGATATTTTCCACCTTTTCCTCCATACTTTGGCCACAATGATGAATCAAAATCCACGGAAGAAGATGACGACTGTGACTGCATTGGTATCCACCCATATGAATTCCTTCTAATAGAGTGCAATAACACTGCTGCTCCATCAATGGATCCCCTGTGCCCACCACATTTGGTCAACGTGGTCACATAGGCAATTTCAGGAGGTAAGTCATCGCTACTGCTCGGCAGAGCAATCTTTTCCGGTTCAAACACTTTCCAAAAGAATGAATTTTTGTATGATTCTCCGATTGCTTTTTTGAGACGAGATTTTTTTATTCTCTTGGTTGGCTCATAGGACAATAATGATTCTTGATCTGGTGTTGGCTGCTTCACCGGTGTTGGTTGTTTGTTTGGTATTGGTACTTTGTGTGCTTCTTTCTCTTTGTCATGAACCTGAAAGGGCGGTATCGGTTGGTCCTTTTGCTGCTTCTCAGATGATACCGCCATCATTAACTTGTCTTTACCTCCGCCGCTAAGAACTGATTCAACACCATGAGCAGGCGAATCGTCTCCGTTATCGGATATGAACAATTTGTAGGCAAGCAGTTCAAGTTGTAGTACTAAGCAGACAAGCAGACACAGCGAGCCAGCCCATAGATCAACATTTTTGAATTGTCGTCGAGATGAAGATGTGGATGTGCTTGCAGCTGCACCATTTCTCTGCGGCGTTCTTGACGATAAAGATTCGTCATCCACTGCCCTCCTTTGACGCATCTTTGATTGTGGCTATCTCCGTAATTAGCAGCCCGTGATGGGGGCTTGATGGGGCTACTGGCTGGTTGTCTCAATGTTAGGGACGGATCAATACGTATTACGTTTCACAGTCGAGAATGTCGATTGTCCGTCTTGGCTTTCGGGTGGACGTGGGCGGGGTGTGTGGGCGGTTGAGTGCGAATGTCCTCTTTCTTCTTTTAGAGATGAAGGATTATAAATTGTACGCGTGGGCCACATCTCACATCGCTTATCTTGTGTGTGAAAAATGGCACATGGGATTCGGCGAGTGTGGCCTTCGTGCTTTTGTCTTTGGTCGATTCATAGCGTATGGTAGATAGTAAGCTGCTCCTCCTCCACCACCTTAACCATATAAGCGAGCACCATGTCGAAGAATTTCGACGACTGGATGTCCCACAATGAGCAGCGTTACGCTGCGTCATCCGCCACCTCTCCCCGCGGCGACGATGGCATGAGTTATGTGTCCAAAAAAAAGCATGACAATTATGCCAATGTTGTCATGGAGATGAAATCGCAGCAGTTTGGTTTTCATCAGAGTGCTGACTTTAACGATTTTGATGATGGCTTTGGTTTCTCTTCATCGCATCAGCAGCAACAGCAGCAGCAGCAAATGGGGCGGCCGCAGTCGAGACAACCTTCTCCGTCGGATTGGGGGAACAATCAATTTGAAACACATAACTTTCAGCAACAACAATCGTACCAACAGCGACAACAATATCAACATGATGGATGGGGTGGTTCTCCAACACCAGCTGGATATCCAAACTCTTCTTCAGAGCAGAGGAGTGCAGGGAGACCGAGGCCTCGTGGCAGCAGGGACGGCGCTGTAGCTCAAATAAAACCCAAGCCAAAGCGGCAAGGAAGAACACTCTATCGAGAACACGGTAACACGAATGGAGCATCGAATCAACGATCCAAATCATCTATACGGCGTAATGCTGAAAGGACTCAGGCGTTGGCTAAATTGAATACTGACAATGATGATGATGTTGTAAGTGACGTTTGGTCATCATTTGAGGGATCTGGGGGAGCTACATGGGCTGCCGCAGGGAGTAAACTAGCTTCTTCGGGGCAACGTCGCCAACAGCAGCAACCACAGCAGTACTCGCAAAGAACAACACAACAGCGGCAAACGCAGCAGCGACAAGCACCACGGAGGTTGGACTCATCTGGTTCCAACAGTAGCTTCCAATCACCCCTGCAATCAAAGAACGATGAGGCTTCAATTTCTGGATCGAGTGTTGCGGCAAGAAGGCGTAGAGTAAAATCAGTAGCTGATAGTAGACAACGACAACAGCAGCAGCATCAAAATCAACCAACGAAACCCATTGCTCTTGCTCCACCTCCAGGGACGTCGGCGGCTTCTACAGTGTCTGTTTCATCTTCGTCGTCTACGGGAGCACGGCGTAATATGAGAATGAGAATGCAAACCAAGTCTTCTCCTACGCCGAGTTCAACAAAAGCTGAGATTCCTTCAGTCACTACCACTCCGATTCCCCATCAACAATTGCAATCTCAGTTACAATCAGTTTCGTCATCTTCTACAACGCCAAATTTTGAGAGGTCCGGTTCAATGGCTTCGCTTGACTCATCCGAAATTATTGACAACGAGGTTAACATGGCAATGAGTGAATTGAGATTATCAGGGATTGACATCGATGTTTTCAACAATACCAATGATATTCAACCCTCTTCTTCGACGTCACCAAAGAAAGGACGCACGAGTCCCATCACTGTTGGTACCAAATCGTTGACATTGGATTCAGCCACAATAATATCATCGAAAGGGAATGAAGTTGGTAGAGGATTAGTGTTGTCAAATACAATTTCGGTAGATCAACATTCTGAATCAAGCTCGTTGACAAATGATACCTCTGATTGGCAGGGGCAAGGTACTGGCAATAATATGTTTAAGGATGCCAATGGAAGTACCTTTCATAAATCGAAAAGGATTGTAAGACCTAATGAGTTGAAGGAAGTTACTAGTGAGCAATCGCAACAGCAGGAACAACCTCAACCAAAGTCTCCGTCGTTGAAGGATCGCATTTCTCAGTACAAATCAGCTACAACAACGTCTGATGGTGCACCACATTTGCCCTCTTCGTCATCTGGCTCTCCTCCTAACAAGCTTGCTCAAATTTTGAAGAATGCTCGTGATGATCCATCGATGGAGCAAGAGCAATCTCTACCACCACTTTCTCCAAAGGTAAATAGAGTCAAGAATTCTCCTTTCCGTCAAAAGGAGAAGGAAGCGTCAGATACAAGTGATGGGCCATCTAGCCCCTTTCGGGTTAAATTGCGCAAGACTACTAATTCTACGTCACCAACGCGTTCGCCAGTGCCAGCATCGTCAGTACCATCGCGTGTTTTAGCTGATAATCAACAAAAGCTTAACGTTGACGGCGAAGTATCCCCGAATCCATTCTTATCTCAGTCGAAGCTTCGTAAAACTGGACTGCCACTGACGAATAACCAACAACAGGAGGAATCCTCGACTGAAGAGAATGACGAAGCCGAACCACCAAAGAAGGATGTCGCAACTCTCATGAAAGAGAGAATAGCTGCTGCGAATAAGCAAAAAGCATCGCCACCTTCAGATGAGCAGAGAGTAAACGTCAAGAGAGAATTATCTCCCCCAAGAAGCTTTCCTGGCCGTAAAGAAGAAGCTGTGTCTGCGCAACAAGGAGAAACAGCTCCAGATCCAAGAGCTGCATTGATGGCAATGCTTAATAAGAGAGCTAATCCTGAGGCGGAGGAGCCATCCACAGAGCCATCAAAGGCTCTCTCGAGTATGTTAGCAAATAGAGCACCACCAGCTCTCTCAAGTATGATGGCAGATCGAGCACCACCAGCTCTCTCAAGTATGTTAGCAAAGAGAGCACCACAGGGTGTTCAGGCCAAAGATGAAAGCGCTTCCCCTGCTGATGGCGGTCGTCCATCATTAAAAAATGATCCGAAATACGCGAAGTATATGAAAATGTTGAAAGTAGGCATGCCTTTGCCTGTGGTGCAACATTCGATGACACGCGATGGCCTTGACCCTGCCATTCTGGAAGGGGATCACAATAAGCCTGTCCAAGAAGCCCCCGCAGCAGTTCCACTGAAAGAGGATCCAACGTACACGAAATATTTCAAGATGCTCAAACTTGGACTTCCGATGGGAGCTGTGAAGAATGCCATGGAGAGAGATGGGGTCGATAGTTCAGTCATGGACGGTGACCACAATGCGCCTGTTTCAGCACCAAAGCCAAATATTTCCTCAGCGAAAAAGAAGGAGAAGGATACACATCGTCGTACTCGGCTGCATTGGGAAACACTAGGACAAGTCAATTCCAACTCAGTTTGGGCTGCTTTGGCTGATGACGAGGAGATGGAACAAATTGAAATTGATGAGACAGAGTTCACCAAATTATTCCAAGTCGAAATCAAGAGCACTCCGACAGCGGCACAGTCAAGTAATAGTGGGTCGTCGTCCCGAAATGCAGTGCAGGTGATTGATCCAAAACGTGCTAACAATGGTGGAATCATCCTTGCTCGGTTAAAAATGAGTTATGAGGACATGGCAAAGGTAGTGGACAGCGTTGACGAAACAAAAATGACTGCAAACCAAGTTCAGGGAATCATTGAGTACATGCCAACGCCAACGGAGAGAAAATCTCTCCGTAACTACATGAAATCGGGCCAAGGAGATTCAGAAGAGAAGTTTGAGAAATTGTGTGAATGTGAGAAGTTCATGGTAGCCATGATTTCTGTGAAGCAATCCAGGATGAAAATGCGAGCCCTTTTATTTAAGCTGCAGTTCCGTGGCTGTATTCAAGATTTGGCTCACGACGTGTTCTCTGTTGAGAAGGCTTGTGATGAATTGAACAATTCTGTGAAGCTGAGGAAATTATTTGGAATTGTATTGAATGTTGGAAACCGCCTGAACACAGCTGGTCCCAGTGATAAGCGAAAAGCTAGTGCATTCTCGATTCAGTCGTTACTCAAGCTGAACCAAGCTAAGGCATTCGACAACAAGACAACTTTCTTGCAATACGTTGTCCTTGTAGTTCAAAGAAACAACGAGAAATTACTTAACTTCAAGGACGATCTTCCAACTGTTGCCAAGGCTGATAAGATCTACTGGGATCAATGCATCAATGAATTAGAAGAGATGGAGACGCAGCTTGAAATTGTTCGTAAACTGGCACTGCATGATGCTAACTCGAAGAAGAACATCTACTCGCTCCCTAAGAAAAAGGGTGCTCAAGAGGACTACGATTCAGATAACCTTAACATCGATGAAGATATGTCACTTGAAGAGGAGGTTAGTTTGCTGCGGTCTACAAAGATTGGTATGTTCGCGCTGGGTGCAATCAAAAAGGTTTCACAGCTGCGTGAACGAGTGGATATAGCGAAGGATAAATTTGCTCGTCTATTAGAATACTTTGGCGAAAATGGAGACAACGCCAAGATGGATGTTCACGAACTATTTGCAATTATCAACACATTTTGCCGCGACTTTGAGGTTGCACGCGAAGTTGTCAACAAACAAGAGCAGGCAAAGGTGAGAAACTGA
>Ga0209652_1001890_pt1 | contig 16787 bp, 35 predicted proteins | sample SaaInl74LU_5_DNA_FD_184641 | JGI IMG/M metagenome (GOLD analysis project Ga0209652, IMG submission 184641) | Marine microbial communities from expanding oxygen minimum zones in the Saanich Inlet - ESP_74LU_5_DNA (SPAdes) (version 2) | ecosystem: Environmental > Aquatic > Marine > Intertidal zone...
GCCGCATCCTTTCAAATTGACAGCGATGCCGGTAAAATGGCGGCGATTGCTGGATTGGTATTATTAACATTGCAAGCCACAGCAAATCGTTGCTATAATCTGGTTTTACTTAACACGGTATCCATTGGAGGATTTTCATATGCGCTTTATATTTGACCTAGACCACACTGTGATCGACTCTAGCCATCGTCAATTGACGTTGGCGGATGGCTCGCTCGACTTGAACGCTTGGCGTGAAAACTGCACGTATGACCAAATCATGCGCGACAAGCCGCTACCCTTGATGGCGGAATGCCGAAAGCTAATAGAAGGCTTTCACGATGTTATCGCTTGCACTGCTCGCGTTATGGGTGCTGCGGATTATCAATACCTGCGAGAATATGGGTTAGCGTTTGACGCGATACTCTCGCGCCCCGAAGGCTGCAACATGCCAGATGCACAATTGAAAGAATGGCTATTGATGTCATACGCTCAAGAGAGCGGGGAATCCTTTTACCGTTTCGCTCGCCGTTCTATCATGCTGGACGATAACGAAAAAGTTTTGACGCACTTGCGCTCGCTCGGTTTCCGATGCTATAATGCAATCTCAATCAACGCACAATTAAAGGCGGCTTAATATGAAACACTACTATCTAATCGTAGACACTGAAACCACCCAGCGCGGAACGGTTGCCGATTTCGGCGCGGTTCTGGTCACTCGTCAAGGCGAGATAGTCGAGCAATTCGGCGCAATGGTTCTTGGGCATTTTGGCACGTTGCCCCTGTTCAGTGACCCCAAAGCCGACCCCGAAGCGTTCTGGTCAGAGCAAAGCGCTCAACGGCGCGCGAAAGCGTATGACGCTATGCTTGAAAACGGCGACCGTTCTATCAGCTCGGTTGCTCTAATCAATCAATGGCTCGCTGGCGTGAATGCTCGCTATGCTCCCGTTTTGACGGCTTATAACATAGCGTTCGACTTGGGTAAATGCCGAAACACGGGTATTCAGCTCGGCGTTTTTGGCAAGCGTTTTTGCCTAATGAAAGCAGCAAAAGCAGTTATCGGCGTTCGTGCTGACTACCAAACTTTTTGCTACTCGCAAGGCTTGGTGACTGCTAAACTCCGCGCCCCGTCCATGACTGCTGACGCGATGGCAAAATTCATCCTTGGTGAGTCGCTCGCGGATGAGCCGCACACTGCGCTGGAAGATGCGCGTGATTACGAGGCCGCAATTCTGGCCTACTTGCTGCGGTCACTCACTCGCAAAAACTTGCTAAAACTGGGAGCGTAAAAAATGACTACACTAGAAAAAACCCGCTTGACGTGCGAAGTGATTCGCACCATCTGCCCAATTTTGGCTGTAGCGCTCCAGCTTATTTTAATAAATGCGATGCTGGGGGGTTGACAAAAAAAATGGGAGCGGGGCCAGGACAAAAAATGTTCCACGTGGAACTTTTCCGGCCCTTTTCCTTTTTACCGGAAAAACCAAAACCACGCCAAAAAAATGCCTTGACATGGCAATTTTGGCGCGTGCGCGCCAGTAGTAGTACGACGATGATTTATTTTGGTGGTTCCTGCGCGGGTGTGAACAAATTGTTTAAAATTCGGTAGTCTTCGGGGACAGCACCTTTTTTATTTATTTTTTGGCGCGGGGGCGCCAGTAGTAGTACGACGATGATTTATTATCGGAGTTCCTGCTACCTCGGGCGCAAGCAGCAGCGGGTGCGTTAGTCTTTGTAAAAGGCTGCGCCGATTATAGTAGTACGCCGACGATTTGTCAAGTACTTTTTGCAACTTTCCCCAAAATAATTCAACGCGCGAGTCTTGGCTAGACCCCGTGCCCAACCCTGGTAGTATATCATAACCCAGGCGGGGTTGTCAAGGACTTTTATGAGTCAAGGAGTAATTTTAACCAATTTATGCCAAGCCTGGCGGCGCCGATTATAGCACACCCGCAGCGGGGTTGTCAAGGACTTTTGACGCAATTCCTGCATATTGTTTGCAATTGGAGTCTGTGCGCGGCAAATTGTAAATAATTTTGGTAAATTCGAGCAAAAAGTACTTGACACGCTGAGGTCGTGTGCGGCCCCCCGGAATTCGTTTGCGTTCTCCTCCAAGTATTCCGGAAAAAGTTCTTGACAACTTGGTGATGTGGGTGTATAATACCTCCATAAATTAAGAAAACAACCAAATTCAGGAGTTAAATAATGATTGTAACATTCGACATAGCTGATAAAGCATTTGACTTTTACAGTAAAAAAGAGTGGGAAGACCAACTTCAGGCGTGGCGCGTAGAACTAGACGATGATGGCTATGAAGGTAGCGAAGCGTTAGATGCAGAAGAGCTTGTTGAGCTGATATATGGTAATGAGCTTATGTTTGAGGTTGTAACAATGTTTGACGTTATACCAGATTCCAAATAGTTCTTGACAACTTGCCCAATTCAAAGTATAATAGCTACATTAAATAAAGGAGTACCTATGCGTTTTCAAATCAAAGTAAAAGCTAAGTCCCTCTGGACGCAACGTAAGCGAGTACTTGTGCTTGATGCGTTGGAATATGCGAATTGCCACCTTGGTTTGAATGTATTCGATGATGTAGTTCGTATACGACTGTCGGGAGAACCTTATAGCCCAGGTCTATGCTGCTACCTTGACGGTCGCATTATAATTAAAATAAGTGCCGACCAGCCAGAAAAAGAAATAGTAGAAACTTTATTCCACGAACTAACTCACGCTAAACAGTACCTCAGTGGCGCTTTAGAAGATTACGATGAAAAAGTATGCTATTGGAAAGGCCACTGCTATGTAGGAGACTTTGAGAACACAGAAAGCTCCGATTACTGGAACGCTCCATGGGAAGTAGAAGCCCGTAAAGTAGGCGAAGAGTTAAGAATTTCTTACTACCAAAGTTAAAAAAGTTATTGACAAGATGCTAAAACTCATTTATAATATATTTTCAAAATCAAAGAACAAACAAATTTCGGGAGAAAATTTTATGTCTGACACTATCAAAGTTGTAAACTACACTGAAGAAATGGTTGCTGCTATCGTTGCAGAGTACGAAGCTGAACCTACACGCGAGACTGTTGATGCACTTGCTTCACGTTTCTCAAAAACTTCTCGCTCTATCATTGCCAAGCTATCTACGCTCGGTATCTATCAAGCCCCAGTACGTGTTGCTAAAACTGGTAAGCCTGTAATCAAGAAAGAAGTTTTGGTTGCTGAGATTACTGCTGTACTCGGTGTTGAACTTCCTTCTCTAGTCAAAGCTAACAAGCAAGACCTCGAAGCATTAGCTACTTTTGTTACTGCTCTCAAGAGCTAATTCGTTATAGGGGTAGCCCATCTACCCCTGCTTTTAGTAAGTGCATTTGCTAAGTGTGCTTTCTAAAGGAGGACACATTATGAATAACTATGTTGCAAAACACGCACACAAGTTTAATAAGTGTGCGACTATGATTGACCGTAAAAAAGAGTACAAAAAGTCTGCGGTATATACCGACCAGGCCTGGGACGTACTATGTCTTGAAGACAGGCAGTATATGCTTGAACTCTTTGAAGTAGCGGACTATACAGGAATAAAAGATTATTGCTCCAAAGTATTAAACTGGAGTGGTAGTATGATTTATAATCTAATGAATGAATTAAGGAGAGGAATGTAATGGCAGACCTAAAGATTGACTCGGTACAACTAAACTTTGCGGATAACGGTGTAATTGTTGAATACAACGGCCAGAACAGTAACGGCGACTGGTGTAATCGTAAAGAAGTATTTCCATCATGGATTACTGCCACAGAGCGAGCAAGCTACGTGTGGGAGTGCCGCTTTGATGGTTCTATCTTCAATACCACGGACGTTGACCAGTAAAAAAATAGTTCTTGACTTCTGCTGGTTATTTTAGTATAATATCTATTCTTTATAGCGCGGCGAGCGGTCAGCGCATCTTTTCTGTTATGACTAGTCACACAGTGGCGACTATTAACAGAACTTCTTCGGTAGCCCCGAAGCATCGTAAGTTCTCGTGCTGCACGATGTAAAAACAACTGTGGAGAGGTCGCTAGGCCCTTGTTCTAGCCCATCCGCTAACGTGGGTAGTTAGCGCGTAGTTAGTTATATTGGTGATTCTCCCTACGGCATTCAATGAGAAAAACCGGCATTTGCGAGTTCCTAGGCAAGCAAATGGGTAGCACAGCGGAAGGAGGCTACCATTCTTCTATTATAATAATAGTTTGACGGCTTACTTACTTGAGCCGATTAAGGAAGTAAGGGGTTGGTGTCCAATAAAAGCACTAGTACTAACAGTACTTTTCAAAACATTGGTCGGTGGGGTCGCTCCTCACCGGCCATTTTTTATGCGTGTATGAAAATAATTCTTGACATTTTTGTTAAAGTATGAGAGAATATCAGTTATAAAATTTAAGAAGAAAATTTTATGCTTAAATACGCAAGGTATGCTATAGGAGATATAGAAGTGGGAGAGGTAATTGATTTTAAGTCTCGACAGAGTAGCGGTATGGTTCAAGACAGAGAAACCCGTAAACTTATGGAAAAAGTGCACGATTTGCAGGACGCTTTGGGAGAAATCTACGACCATATAGAAAATGCGTATGAAAATCTAAATACAATGGAAACTGAGTGTAACCGAGTAGAAGTATACTACGACGAAACAATCCTGGCCTTAGCACAGAAGGTAGGTCCAGAGAATGTTCCAGTAGAGTTTCTAAACTACTCAACTAACCTTATAGTAGAAGCCAAAGAAACTGGGGAGGTTCAGATAAAGTGGGAAGCCCCGAATAAAGAATTTGAAATTATTTTTACGCCTGATGAGGAATAACCATGAACTATACGAAAGACCAGACTGAGTACATGATAGAAAAGTACCAGAGCAATCCTTCTAGAGACACAGTAGAGGAAATAGCTAATGAGTTTAGCAAAAGTATTAAATCAGTTATCGGCAAACTCTCACGCGAAGGCGTGTATCGCCGCGAGGTATATAAAACAAAGACTGGGGACAGTCCTGTCACGAAAATGGAAATCGTTGAGAATATTGCAGATGCGCTGGGAGTTGAGTCTGAGAGTCTGGTGGGTCTCGAAAAAGCTCCAAAGACTACTCTCAAAACAATCGAAGGAGTCCTAACCGATGAATTCTAGTGTATATATGATAACCTACGAGGGTCAAACAGAAAGTCCCTACGTTATGACAACCCCGTCGCTAAGTGCAGCGATGGAGGAGGTCGAGCGGCTAGAGCAGGAATACCCGAATAGAGTATGGCATCTGGAAGAAAAGGATGTATCTTAAAGCGGGGTCTCAACAAGTCTCAACGGGGTCATAGCAGACCAGTAGCAAAGCTAGAGCAATTCGTAAGTCTCTAGCATAATTTTCTAGGAACTTGAAGCCTAACGCACGAAAATTACGAAAAAATCAGAAAGAATTGGAAAAAAGTGTAAAGAAACCCGTTGAGACATGAAAGCGGTTTATCGCGAATTGTCCGCGATTGGTGTGATTATAAAAGACGAATTTTGAGTACGGTTAGAGGAAATTGAGGCGGGGTCGTTAAACCGTTATTAAATTAACGGGGTCATTAACGATTGGTCGGAGTTTACTTTGACAGAAGCAAAGTAGGAATGGGATTGTCGATAGATTCAATGCAACAACAAGCTGATTTAGTGGGTACGCACTCTCTCTCGCTGACGCTTCGAGAGTGCTTATCGCATAAATAGCTTTATGCACAGTATCTATCTTAGGGTTTAGTAGAATCTCGATTAGACCCTATTGCTTAACAATTAGTAAATATTTTATCATACTTTTTGGCATAAGTAAAGTATCTTTTTTGCCTAGGTGAACGAATAGTATTTATTGAATTGCTTTTAGCAAACGAAAAAATATGCTATTTTAATATCGACTCCTCGAGTTGTACCTCAATGAAATGGTCACGAGGCTTTATTTGAGAAAACCATAAATGTGGAAACTGCATATCAATACCGTGAGCCTTTAAATGCTTGTATAGCTGTGGTTGGGTCATACCAGTAACTGCTCTAGCTTCTTTCAGGCTAGTGCACTTGTGTAAATCTTTATGAATCATAATCTTCCTCCATTTAAACTATTATACTGAGCTTTTGATTTATTGTCAAGAAAAATTTTTCTCAAGTTATAAAAAAGTTCTTGACAATTACCCCGCTGTTTGCTATAATATGTACTAAGAAATGAGAGGAGATATACTATGATAATTCAAAAAGAAAACATCTTTACTGGAACTGTTCGCACACTCGACCTTGACGTAACAAAAGAGGAGTTCGAGAACTGGCAGAATGGTATGCTCATTCAAAAAGCAATGCCTCGACTCTCAGAAGATGAGCGTGAGTTTCTCATGACTGGATTGATAGGTGAAGAGTGGGGGACGTATATGGACCTCCTGGAAAAAGAGCTTTGAGAGACCGCTTACTGCTTCTCGGAGTAGTACTTATCTTCGCATACGTAGGTGCTGTAAATAGCTGTAGCTATCATCCCCGTACCTGCCTCGAAAAAGAAGACGCTTCAATAGTAATAATGCGAGATGGTTCTCCTTATCGGCTGAACCAGTGGAGTTGCAAAGAATGGAAAAACCGTACCAAGTCTGGCTAAGAGCCGAAGAATTTGATATAATCATGAGTAGCTGGGATAGCTTTCTAGACGGTATACTTGAAGTTAGCTCTCTCACCGTTTATGACCCCGAACACGAATATATTTTAACCTATGAAGGAGAAGAATTACAATGGCAAAAACTATGATTTATGACGCACAGCTTCACCGTAAATTCGCTACAACCCCGCGACTCAAGGGCAAGAAGCTCGTGTCTCACGGTAGCTATCGTGCAAAGCGAAAGCCAAACTCACCACGAGTCAAAGCTCGTGTTTAGCGAAGACGAACTTGAAGCGATAATTACACTTATCGTGGTTGTATCAGCAATTGTAATTGTAGGAGCAAACGTATGAAGAATAAAGTACTACATCTAGTTACTCTCGAAAGTCCTCCTTCGGAGTTTAAGTATGTACTTGGTGTGTTCTCATCAGGAGCAAAGGCGGATGCAGCAGGCTGGTATGAGATTGAACGTCGTAGGCTTTCAAATGAGCCAGGAAATCGCACCATCAAGGTTACGAAGATAGAGGTTGATAAAATATATTCTACTCTGAGTGTGGATGTGATAGAAAAAATAAAAAATGGGGCTTAACGCCCCTTTTTCTTTATTGGCAGTATGCCGTTTCTTCTTCAAGCGGGGTCGCAGCGGGGTCTCTTTGTTGGTCAAGTTCCCAAGCTAGCCCTCGACCTGCACTGACTTCTCTCAGCCAGGTAACTGCATCATGGCTTTCATCTCCCAGAGGTCTGTCGTCATAAGTAAAGTTCTTATTTGAAAAGAAAGGCACTCTTGAAGCTGCATAGGCCATAATAGTACCCTTGTTACAAGAGTCAAAATCTCCCGAATTTCCCCGAATACAGTAACCTCTCTCTCCGCTATCTGCATCCTTAAAGTCGTGTAGCAATCCAAAGTTGTGACCAAGTTCGTGTGCAAGCGTAAAAACGCTACAACCACTCACCGAACGAATAGAGCCTCCATAGTAGTTATATTTTCCCAGCGAAGCAATTCCACAGTAAGGGTCAAAAGAATAATGAGGCATCAGCCCAACTGTCATATCTGCGTGTATATCTGTTCTTGGGGTCATGCTATGATAGGCAGCTTCCTTTGTGTCAGGCATATCTTCCCAGACTGAAATATCTTCAATAATAAATCGAATAGGTACTCCTGAGTTTCGAAAAATTTGTTCGGCTTCTCGAATCCAGTTAATGGCTTGACGCCAGGGTTCTTCGTTTGGATACCAGTCAGGATGAAGTACAAGAGCGAGACTAATAGGTGCTTCTCCAGCAATAGAGTAAGTACCGTTCTCATTAGATTTTATAGAGGTGTTTATGGCGGGGTCTTCCCAGTAGTCAGAACCTTTCATAGTTCTGAGAGAATACCAATGTCCTCGCCCACCTATCTCTCCAGGCGGGGAATCCATTGGTATCATACCGGCTTCTGAATGTGCTGTGTTGGAAAGGGGTAGGGCGAGGAGAAGAGGTAGTATAAATCTGTATACCATTTTAGTTATTCGCTATAAAAGGCTTTTTACAGCCTTCTTGAGGCTACATATTTAATACGGCCTCGAGGTTGGGTTCTTCAAAATTTTCACTTTTCATTATTTTACCGTCTGCTCTTCGAAGTGCTCGACCATCAGGACCAAGCTTTGTAAGGTTGCTACGGTGTACTTCTTCAAAGCAAGCATCTAAATCAATACCGAAGGCGTGTCCAGCTCCGTAGATAACATAGAGTAAATCTGTAAGAGCGTCTGCAACTTCTACCATATCAGAGTTTGCAATCGCTACTTCGAGTTCCTCTAGTTCTTCTTCGATAAGGTCGACTCGCAGGTCAACTACATCCCTATCGGGCCAAGTCGGTTCACAGAGAACATCCTGGCCGAAAGCTTCCATAAAGTCTCCAACCAGTTCAAAGTTACTTCCGTTCATATTTTTCTTTCTCCTTTAATTGCCTTCGTTTTTCGCGTTTGATAGCGGCTTTTTTCGCTCTATGCCGTTTATCGGCAGGCTTATCATAGTACTCACGCTCTCTATACTCAAACACAACTTCACTGCATTTTCGTTTAAAGATACGAAGCGCTTTATCTACATTATTGTTTCTTACGTTTACTTTCATATTTTATAGAGTATCCTGGGGCGTCTTTCTTTTAAAGTACCAACCCCGTTTCTTTAAATAAGCAACCTGTTTCCGAATAGCATTCGGAGTACGGTTTGGAAGAACTTCAAGAAGAAGTGCCAAATCGAGAGTGTAATAATAATCTCGCAACACCTGTCGCTCTTCACTTGACCAAGGCTGTTTATCATATTTCTTCATAGCGTATATTATAGTATAAAAGTCCAAGAATGTCAAGAACTATTTTTGAAAGAGTAGATTAGAAGACCCAAAAGTACAGGTGCAAAATTTTACTTCAAAAAAATTTTTCTTGACATTTCACTTGTCTTTTGATATAATATGTCACATGATGGAGTTCAACTTATTAAACTAAGTAGGAAATGGAGATAGCCCTTGGATAGTAATATAGTAATATTCGTGTTTTGCCTTATTGGATGTGGAATTCACTGCTGGAGGCTTGGAAAGCTCGAAGGAATAGAGGGAACTGTCTCATACCTAATAGAGCAAGGAGTATTGGAAGTAGAAGACGATGTGGAGTAACTTTAAGAATTGGTGGTATACACTCACAAAAGAAGAGTATGAACTCACAATCTACTACCCAAAGGATATAAAAGTTGACGCAGACGGAGTAAAGACCTGGACGAAAGATGCAGTACTGTATAAATGTTCAGCAGTAAAAAAGCATACTCCCACCCACTTTATTTTCACAGACAGCAATGGGCATCTGCATGAAATAAAACTATTAGAGCCTGTAAGTTATGAAATTAAAAAGATTTACTAGAGACCGCCTCTTTAACCGGACAACAAAAACGGAGACGCCGAAAGGGTCTCAAAGTAGCGTTTCGGAAACGGACGCAAAGGAGAAAAGTATGACAAATAAGCAAATGATGAATATCAGTGATATTCACAAATTCTTTCTAGGGTTCGACCGCATCGACCCTGATTTCTTCTCGAATTCGCCCCTCACAGGGTATCCTCGATATAATGTTATCAAGGTAGGAGACAGAGGCTATCGTGTTGAAGTCGCTGTTCCTGGCTGGAGCAAAGAGGATGTAGAAATTACTCTGCACAAGTCTGAACTTCGTATAGAAGGAAAGCAAAAACAAGAAGCAGCAGAGAACGAAGAATTTATTTATAAAGGCTTGAGTGGAAAAGTTTTCACACGAGTCTTCAAAGTAGGCCCAAATATTAAGTTAGATAGAGCAACCATGAAGAACGGCTTGTTGTGCGTTGAACTGTTTGAAAATATTCCGGAAGAGGACAAACCTCGTGTGGTGACAATTCATGAAGACTCCTAGTCCAGTACTCAGAAAACTTAATACTTATGGTATCTACGCATTAAGCTTTTGGACATTTGCCAGCATTAGCTGGTGTTTGGCCGCCTTAGCTTAAAGATTCTGCCTGGGTTATGTCCCAGGCAGTTTTTAGGAAAAATAAATGCCATATATAATTTTACTTCTAGTGTTTAGTTCAATTGGTGGAGGCGCTTGGTTCTACTATCAAGATACGCAGGAAACGATTGCTACTCTTCGAGACAACAATACTAAACTGATGGTTGTAGCAGAAACAAACCAAAACACAATCGAAGCACTAGAAAAAGACTTTAAATTAGCACAAGAAAATATGCTAATTCTTCAAGAGCGTACTCGGGAAGCAGAAGCTTACCAAGACGAGTTATCAGCAAAGCTTCGCCGTCACGACCTAACAGTACTGACTCTACAGAAGCCAGGTCTTATAGAAAAGCGAGTTAATAATGCTACAGCAAAAATTTTCGCACAATTGGAAGAAGATAGCGGCAACAAGCCTGATACTGAGTAGTTTAGTAGGCTGTGCTACTAATGAACCAATTGTAGTAACAAAGACAGATTATGTAGTAAAGAAGATTCCTCTTCAATCTCCTCCCAAACCCTTGAATCTTCATAGAGTTAAGTTCTATGCCGTGACTCCAGAGAATATGGAAGAATTCCTAGAGACTTTTGAAAAGGAGTCGGGCGGGGTTCCAGTATTCTTTGCTCTCAGCATTCCAGACTATGAAAACATGTCTCTAAATGTAGCAGAGCTACGAAGATATATTAATCAGCAGAAAAGCCTTATTCTATACTACGAAACAAGTATTACTCAGATGATAGAAGAAACACCGGAGGATACTGAAGTAGTAGATATACCAGAAGAAAAGCCTTTCTGGAAATTTTAAGAAAGGATATAAAAATGTATAAAGAACCTCTATTTTGGTGGATGTCTCCACGAAAAGAAAAAAACCAACAATGGTACTGGGGGTATCAAAAAGTCCGAATGGTAGTATTAAAAGATAAGCCTCTCAACAAGGCAAGCTCGACTAAAGTGGAGAAACAATGAACAGAGAAGCAGTATTTAAAACCTTAAAGGTAGACGAAGGTGTAGTGTATGAAATCTACAAAGACCATCTCGGCTATCCTACTTTTGGAGTAGGCCATCTAGTATTAGAAAGCGACCCAGAGCACGGACAGCCAGTTGGAACTCCAGTTTCAGAAGAGCGAGTTATTACGGCATTCGCACATGACCTCGACCTTGCAATCGCAGAATGTCATGCTCTATACAGCGAAGGGGGATTTAGTGCCTTTCCCGACGAAGTCCAACAGATATTGGTTAATATGATGTTTAATATGGGGCGCACTCGTCTGAGCAAATTTAAGAAAATGAACGAATGGTTGCAAAAAGGAAACTGGAAAGCTGCCGCAGTAGAGGGTAGAGATAGTGTCTGGTATAAGCAAGTAACTAATCGTGCAGAGCGTCTAATGAGTAGGCTAGAGAACGTTGGCTAATAAAAATAACTCTTGACATTTGCTCCCAAAGAGAGTATAATATAAGAAATTTCTGGGAGTATACCGTGAATCTTTTTTACCTAGACAAAGACTTAGACAAGTGTGCTGAGTATCATGTTGATAAGCACGTAAACAAAATGATACTCGAAGCCGCACAGCTTATCTGTACTAATCTCTGGATTGATGAACTCTTTGGGTTTGTACCTCGTGCAATTACAAAAGAAGAAAACACAGAGTTACAAGTAACACGTAAGAAGTGGAAGGACGTTCCAATGGAGGAGCGTCCTATTCCATATCTACCTACAATGCAGAATCACCCTTCGTGTATCTGGGTGCGTTCTTCCCTTGAAAACTTTTACTGGACTAACTGCTATGCCTTTGCTCTTGCGAGCGAAGCACACTATCGCTATGGTAGTTTGCATAAAAGTTATGATATGCTTCGTGCATTGCCAGAGCCAAAGAATATGGAAGACCACGGATTCACACAGTTTGCGCTCGCAATGACAGAAGAACTAAAAGACTATGATAACCCGATTGACTCTTATCGCTTATTTTATATGCTGGACAAAGCTACTTTCAGTAGTTGGAAGCATCGACCAAAACCCTACTGGTGGGACGAGGGGATGGCGGACTACGAAAATAGAATTAGTGGACAATAATGATGATAAATAAACAGATTTTTGATATTCTTGGAAAAGAGCATATTCGTCAGCAGACTACGATTGAGCTGATTGCAAGTGAAAACTTTGCTAGTTCTGCAGTAATGGAATTGACGGGTAGTGTATTCACAAACAAGTACGCTGAAGGCTACCCAGGCAAACGCTACTACAATGGTTGCGAGCATATGGACGAAGTTGAACAGCTCGCCATTGATACCCTGTGTAAACTTTATGGTGCAAACTATGCAAATGTACAGCCTCATTGCGGGGCTAATGCAAACACAGCAGTATACCAAGCATTTCTAAAGCCCGGCGATAGAATTCTAGGTATGGACTTAGCAAGTGGCGGACACTTATCACATGGTAGCAAACCGAATATCTCAGGTAAAATCTACGAAGCACATCACTATGGAGTACATGAGACAGGCCACTTAGACTATGAAGCTATTGAAGAGCAGGCATTTAAAGTAAAACCTAAGATGATTGTAGCGGGTGCAAGTGCTTATCCTAGAGTTATTAACTGGGATATATTTCGTGACATCGCAGATGCAGTAGGCGCATACTTATTAGTTGATATGGCACACTACAGCGGTTTGATTGCTGGAGGCGCATATCCTAATCCTCTACCTTTTGCTGATGTAGTTACGTCAACTACACACAAGACACTACGCGGCCCTAGAGGCGGAATTATTCTTTGGAATAATGAAGAATATACTAAAAAGATTAACAGTGCTATTTTCCCAGGCACTCAAGGCGGCCCTCTAATGCACGTTATTGCTGCTAAGGCACAGTGTTTCTTAGAAGCAGACACGCCAGAGTTTAAAAACTATGCGGCACAAGTCGTGTGGAACGCAAAAGCTATGTGCGAAGTATTTAGACGACGAAATGTAGCAATACAAACAGGCGGAACAGATTCACACATAATTCTTATTGATTTACAAAATAGTCCTTATAGTGGACGAGTAGCTGCTGACTTACTAGAGTCTGAAGGTATTACTGTAAATAAAAATGGCATTCCTAACGACCCACGTAACTTTGTAGAGACAAGTGGTATTCGTATCGGTACTGCTGCTGAAACTACTCGCGGGCACGGAGAAGAGTGGTTCTCTGACCTTGCAAACAGAATCGCGGACTTACTCGAATGAGCGGTGGATTTAAATTTATGACAGCGGAAGACTATATGGACTTTGGCTGCCCTAACTGCGGAGAGGCCCTCGAAGGTGATGGGTATACTCTTCCATATCATTGCATTAATGCAAGTGAAGAGCGGTGGTGGTATAGTGAACCAGATAGCGGACCATGGCTCTGTGAGGGACACGAATGACTGTATATTACATTTACGTAGGAGGCTCTCTTCTAAGTACTAGAGTGTTCAACTCTGAGAAAGAGGCTGAGGAGTACGCCGAGAAAGAAAAGTTTGATGATTACTTCATCATTCCAAAGGAGCGTATTTAATGACCTCTCAGAAAGCCGCAGAAATTGATGATACTGGCTGCCTAGTATATCTATCAAAGAACGGTGATACCTTCGGTAAGGTGGATGTGAGAGATAAATCAATTCACTATGCGGAAGAGGTCGCAGAGAATTGGGAAAACGGAATTTTGAAAGAAGACAACGAGCATATTAAAATGACACCCCAAGAAAGAGCAGACTATAAACGTAAATGGCTTCCAGGCCATGAAGTAATAGTGCATTCCGACTTGCGAGACCATGCAAAGGCTTGGTGTAAGCAAAATCTAGACCAACATGAATATCAAATTAAACAGTGGACTCATGTATATGCGTTCACTTATTGTTTTGAAAGTGCTCTCCATGCTGAAGCCTTTCATATTGAATTTCGTAACTGGGTAAATCTCGGTATATAATAATGGAGCAATAATGAATTACCAAAAAATTCATGACGATTTAGTAAACTATTGCAGAACTCAAGTACTTCCTAAAAACGTATATACAGAAAAGCATCACGTTATTCCACGCTCTCTGGGCGGAGGAGAGGGGGATAATATTCTTGTAGTTACAGCTAGACAACATTTTGTTCTTCATGGCCTTCTATACTTTATAGCAAAAAGGGCGGGAAATATTAAAGAGCGTCAAAAGATGGCTCATGCGTGGAATTTAATGCGTGCAAACCCTACAAAACGCAAAGCTCGTTATATTAATAGTCGGTTATTTGAAACTGCTAGAAAAGATATAAGCGAAAGAATGAGTGAATTGCAATCTGGAGAAAAGAACTCTCAACACGGAACTACTTGGATTACTAATGGACTTAGCAATAAAAAGTTAAAGCCAGGCCAAGAAATGCCTGAGGGTTGGCGAAAAGGCAGATACATTAATGGAAGTGTATATGACCCAGAAGTTCCGTATAAACATGAAAGGTTTGATTGCATAGAATGCGGAACAGAGTTTTTTAGAAAAACAGGAAAAAGCAAAGCGACGAGAAAGAAAAAGTGTGACCCCTGCGTAAAACTACAGACTACACCTTTTTTGCTTTCAAAGAAAGATGAGTTTCTTGAACTAGTTGATGCAGGAATTTGCTGTCATCAAGCCTGTAGAGAGTTAGGGAAGCGTTATAACACCGCAATGGCTGATTACGGAATGTCAGGCGCTGTAGTAAAATACGTTAGACAAATTTTAGAAGAAGCAGGAAAACTGTATATAATGGAGCAACAATGAGTAAAGTTTCTTTAGTGGGAATGACCACCCCAAGCGCAGCTACAGGCTGTGAAACAGCCAATCAGCTAATAGCGTATTCGGCTAGAGTAAGTAACCCAGAAAATCAAAATCATCACGAAAGCGCTCCTCGACTACTGCGCTATCTCATTCGAGAAGGGCACTGGAGTCCTTTCGAGATGGTAAGTATAACTATGGAAATTAAAACAACACGAGATATTGCTCGGCAGATTCTGCGGCATAGAAGTTTTAGTTTTCAAGAATTTAGTCAACGCTATGCAGTTCAAGAGAACTTTCAGTGGCGAGAAGCCCGACTGCAAGACAAGAAGAATCGACAGAACAGTATCTCTATCGAAGATGAAGACTTCGGTAAGGGCGGAAACAAGTCGCAGCATGAACGCCTCTACGAAGAGTGGAATATGCGCCAAGCAAATGTAATTAATGCGTCAAAAGAAGCATACCAGTGGGCACTTAACAACGGAATCGCCAAGGAACAGGCTCGCGCCGTTTTGCCCGAAGGAAACACACAGTCAACACTTTACATGGCCGGCACTCTTCGTTCGTGGATTCACTATTGTGAATTGAGGCGGGGTCACGGCACTCAGAAAGAGCATATGCAAGTTGCAGAGAAGTGCTGGAAAATTATTGAAGGACACTTTCCAGATATTGCGGAGGCTGTTGAGTGAAATGGCATGGAGGCAAGGGTTCCTCTCGCAGAACGTCCTCAGACAGTAGTAAGTATGAGGACAACTGGGAAAGAATCTTTGGAAAGTGTGTAAGATGTAAAAAATCTCATGGAGGCAAGGGTCTCTATGTGGAAAAGGAAGGCAGAGTTTGTGAAGTATGCCTGGAGGAATCATGACAGGAATTAAATATGATGGCTCAAAGCCGGATATGTACCTCTTGCCGCCCCTAGCTACGCTAGAAGTAGGCAAAGTACTCACCTACGGAGCCAAGAAATATAGTCCAGATAACTGGAGAAAATTAGATTTATTACAAGAGCGGTACACAAGTGCTGCAATGAGACACCTTCTCGCACATATGAGTGGAGAAGCGAATGATGAAGAAACTGATATGTCTCACTTAGCGCACGCAATCTGTTGTTTATTATTTAAATTGGAGGATGAATTACTTGGCCAGAGTAAAGAAGAAGGAATACGAGAACCTCTCAGTAGCGAATATAGAGAAAGTTATTACACTCTTAAATCCGCCTGCGGAGAAGAGCCCTATTTCAAAAAAAGAAGCGTGCCAGATTTTAAACATAGCGTATAACACCACTCGCTTACAGAATATTATAGACGATTACAATGAAAGGGTAGCTTATGTACAACTACGAAAATCTCAAAATAAAGGTAGAGGCGCAACAGACTCAGAAATTGCAGATGTCATACGAGATTACCTATCAGGGTATCCAGTGGCTACCATTGCAAAATCGCTTTATAGGTCGCCTGGATTCGTTAAATCTATTGTGGAACGAGTCGGGATACCAAGTAGAGGAGTATCTAAAGAAGAGCGGCTTGAAGTTGGGTATCTCCCCGAAGAATGTGTAGCTGAAGAGTTCTATCCCGGTCAGATTGTTTGGTCTGCTCGACATCATGCCCCAGCAGAAATTCGAGAAGAAATCTCTGTAGCATACCAGCTAGATAAGCCCGGCTACAATAATGTTGACTATGAAGAAAAATACGAAGCGAAGTGCTATTCTATTTGGATTCGAGAAGAGATAGACCAAGATAAAGAGTTCTGGGTAGCCGGTATTGAGACAGGCGGATTCGCTGCTTTTGCTCTCGCATACGACCTCGGTAGCTTAGAACATTTAGAAAAATACGGAGTTGACTTCTCACGTTTATAAAAATAATTCTTGACAACTTCCTTATATTGAAGTATAATATTATTTCAAAAGTGAGGAAACCAATGGGCGACCGATTTTATAGGCAACAACTGGCTGCGACAGGTA